>Ga0306872_100719_pt1 | contig 11815 bp, 13 predicted proteins | sample AntRauMeHopE1498_FD_190455 | JGI IMG/M metagenome (GOLD analysis project Ga0306872, IMG submission 190455) | Saline lake microbial communities from Rauer Islands, Antarctica - Metagenome Hop E1 #498 (v2) (version 2) | ecosystem: Environmental > Aquatic > Non-marine Saline and Alkaline > Saline ...
CGGTCGTCATAGTGATGATGCAGCGTCTGCACCAGAATGACGTGTCCGGCCATATCCTTGAAGGTGATTACGGTTACACTCACGTTTGCCTTCCAATGGAATACGAGCCCAATCGCTTCTTCACCGTCGTATGCCCCAAGTACATGGAGCCGGAGAAGCTGACCGCACGCTATCACAAGGAGAGCCTGCGTTGGTTCGTTGAGGGCGAAACAATCCCTCAACAATACGAGGACAAAGAACACGACATCATGCTGCAGGAGCCCCAAGAGGTTTACCGTGGCGATCCGCGCACTGTTGAAGGCGAATTGATCTTTGAAGAACGATTCAGCCGCGCAACTGTTGACCGCGATAAGAGGATCATGGGCGACTTTGCTGTGGCTGGTCAATTCCAACAACGTCCCACTCCACGTGGTGGCGGAATGTTCCCTGTTGAGCGGATGAAGACGCTGGATGCTGCAGTGAGCGAGTACCACGTTAAGGCTCGCATACGCTATTGGGACAAGGCTGGCACTTCGGATGGAGGTGCATACACTGCTGGCGTCCTTATGTGCGCCTTGAATGATGGATCAATGGTCGTTGAGCACGTCGCACGTCGTCAGGTCGCCGCTCGCGATCGGGAGGCCATGATCAAGGATTACTCTAACAATGATCCGGCTGGCACGATCACTTGGATTGAGCAGGAGCCTGGATCGGGCGGTAAGGAATCCGCAGAGCTGACCGTCGCCAATCTGGCAGGCAAGCAAGTGTACATTGACCGTGTCACCGGAGACAAGATCTTCCGTGCGGCACCATACTCCTCACAAGTGCAGGCCAACAACGTAGCAATGGTGCGGGGGGTGTGGAATCAAGCATTCAAGGACGAACATGAGAGCTTCCCCAATGGCAAATACAAGGATCAGGTTGATGCTGCAGCCGGAGCCTACATGAAGCTCGTAGGTCCGGGCAAGGTTGCGGGGGTATTGTTCTAGTGTCGTCTATGGAAGTCAATCTGCGTACTATGTTTGCCCGATTCCTTGGCTATCGGAACTCGCGCAATCTCTGGAAGGCTTTTGGTTATCCCGCAAGCATCACTTCCACAATGTACCACGATGCGTATCTTCGTGGCGGCATTCACAATAGGATCGTCAAGGCTTACCCAGCCGCATGCTGGAGGGATGGCGCTGAGGTGATGGATGACGATGGCGCTGGCCTCGACCCCAGCAAGGACAACTACTCAGCCTTTGCCCACACCTTCTACCGCCTTGAGAAGGACTTCAAGGTCTTCCACTACTTGGCTCGCGCAGACAGGCTTAGCCGATTGGGCCATTACAGCGTATTGGTTATGGGATTCGGCGACAACAAGTCCTTGAGCGAGGAGATGGTTGGCCAAGCGCCACTCAAGTATCTCAATGCCTACGCTGAGCACGCCGTGACCGTATCCAAATGGGACACGGACACCCAGAGCGAGCGGTTCGGGTTCCCAGTGATATACAAAGTGACGCCCAACAAGGACAAGGGTGTTACGCTAGACCAATCTCTCCCGATTCAATCATTTGACGTTCACCACAGCCGCGTCCTCCATGTAAACGAGAACCAGGAAGACAATGAGATCTTCGGTGAGCCCTGTCTGCGTCCGGTTTGGAACTATCTGCTTGACCTAGAGAAGGTCGCAGGCTCCAGCGCAGAAACCTTCTGGCTTAATGCGCGCGGTGGCATGGCCATTGAGGCCTCTGCGGATGCCAAGCTCAGCACAGAGAGCATAGCGGCCCTCAAGGTGCAGGCAGAGGAATACGAGAATCAATTGCGTCGCGTAATGGCGATGCAGGGTGCCACGGTCAAGATGCTTGCGACCAATGTGGCCAGCCCCAAAGACAATCTGGAGATGCTGTTCTCGCTGATCTCCGGTACCACCGGAATACCTCAACGCGTCATCTTCGGATCGGAGCGTGGTGAGCTGGCATCATCGGAAGATGCCAACAGCTGGGAGAGCCGGGTTGATGAGCGACGCAAGGGGCATTGCGGACCATTCATCCTTGAGCCCTTCCTCCAGAGAATGATTGATACGGGCAACCTGCCAGAGCCCAAGGGCGATTGGTGGGTCGAGTGGCCAGAGGCTTCTTCTGCCTCTCCTGAGAAGGAAGCAGACATCGCCGTCAAGCGTGCTCAAGCTCTTGCGGCCTATGCCAATTCCGCATCGGACCAGATCGTTGGCTCAACGGAGTTCCGCATATGGCTAGGCCTGCCAGCAGTTCCTGAAGATGGCGTAATAGAGGAAGAGGACGATCCGGACGACCTTGGCGCAGGCTTGCCGCCATTGGAAGTTGAAGAGGAAGACGATGCGGGGGGTGAAGATGAATAAGCCTCTGCGCACTAGCTCTTTCGCACTCCCCTGCACGTGCGGGCACAGCCACCCTTCTCAAAGGCTTGGGCAAGGGGTGGCTTTCAACGTCTCCGTGGCCCGTCCTCGCTCGACGCTGGTTGACCCGACTAAGACCACACAGCTGCGCAGGCGGTTTGAGGCTGACTTCATACGCAGGTTCCGCAAGATCATCAAGCATATCAAGAACGAGATCATTGAGCTTGACGGGTTTGATCTCAATGGCGTGACCACCAACAGGCGGTTTGATTTCCCAACCGACCAAGCCAAGGTCGCGGGATTCATGTCTTGGCTTCAGACCGAGGTGGATGCTGAGATCTTCAATGGCACTCTTGTGTCGCCCCGATTCGTGGCAGCGCAGAATTCGTGGATGAACACTTACATTCAAACTGCGTATCGTCGCGGGATGGCAACTTCCCTTGCCGAGGTTCGCAAGGCTGGAGGCAAGGCCACTGCGACGTACGTACAAGACGCATTCCTTCGTCCGGTCCATGCTGATCGGGCAGGGATCATTTATTCAAGGGCCTATGAAGGCCTAGCCAATATCACAACTGAGATGAGCAAGCAAGTGAGCGAAGTTCTTGGTCAAGGCCTTCTCAATGGGAGCAATCCCGAGGTGCTCGCTAGGCAGATCGTGAATCGGGTCGAGAAGATATCGATTACCCGTGCACGCATGCTGGCTCGCACTGAAGCTATAGCTGCTCACGCTGAAGCCAAGCTCAACGTATATGAGGATGCCAACATTCAGGGTGTCGGGCTTATGAGCGAGTTGCTAACGGCTGGCGACGATCTCGTTTGCGAAGAATGCGACGCGGCCTCTGCGGCTGGGCCCTATGAAGTGGCCGCAGCTCATGGCCTCATCCCTCTGCACCCCAATTGTCGGTGCACGTGGATACCAGTAATCACGAGTGGCAAGGAGATCACCCTCTCATGACCATCAAAGCCAATAGAGATTGCGGATGCGGCAATGACGCTCCGAACGTTCAGCGCCTACGCGGCAACGCCCTACAAGGCTCCCGTCGAGAGATCTTCCTTGGCCAGGAGCATCTCGTTGTGCCACTCGTCATGTTGCGTCAGACCGTCGTCAATGGCGCATTCGTTCAATTGGGTGAGCTCGCCCCAGAAGGATGGAATGGCGCACCAGTGACCATAGGACACCCAGAGGTGAATGGTGTTAGCGTGACGGCCAACACTCCTACGGTATTGCAGAAATGGCGAGTTGGCCAGATCTTCAATGCGAGGCTTGATGGAGACAAACTCAAGGCTGAGGCCTGGATCAACGTCGCACAAGCAGAGGCCTTCCGTAGCGGCATCATAGCGCTGCTGGAGGGGGGCCAACAAATGGATGTCAGTACTGGTTACTTCAGTACTGATGAAAAGAAGTCCGGCACATTCAACGGCAAGCAGTACAATGCTGTGAGCTACGATTTGAAGCCGGATCACCTAGCCCTTCTTCCTGATGAGGAAGGTGCATGCTCGTGGGCAGATGGTTGTGGGGTCCGCGTTAACAATAAGGAGTTGAGCTTGGACAATAAAGATGCCAATCCCGACGTTCAGGAGTTGGCTATGTTCAGCCGCTTCGTGAACTTCTTGAAGCCTTCCGGTCACAACAACCGTCGGGCTTCAGATGACGACCGGATGCAGATGGTTGCTGATTTGATCAGCTCAGACAGCACTCCATTCATTCCTGCGGACATGTACAGTCTGCAGGATATGGACCTTGAAACCCTCAAGAACGTTAAGGCAACGTACATGCCCGCCCCAGCCACAAACAGTCAAGGAGATCCTGACATGGCAGATGAGACCAAGACCGATACCGCGAAGCCATTGACCGCAGATGAGATCACTGCCATCGTGGTCAATGCTTTGACTGCAGCTCTCCCGACTGCAGTCAATTCCGCCGTTGATGAAGCTCTCAACGCCACCAAGCGTGTTGAGCTGATCGACGCAATCCACACCAACACCAAGGTCGACAAAGCGGAGTTGGAGAAGCTCTCCACCAATGCTCTTGAAGCCATGGCTCCGGCAAAGGTCCACAAGGCGGACTTCAGTGGTCGCGGGATCAAGCAGAACGCTGATGCGGGCGGCGACGACAAGCTGTACGTCGGCATGGTAACCAATGGTCGCGTTGAGACCGCAGCGAAGAAGGAGGCATAAGATATGACGAGCGATACCAATCCCAAGACGATCCTGCTTGGCGGTGATCCTCTGGCCAATGAGGGTACGGTCATCACTGCGGCCATCACTCCCGGCATGATGGTCCTGGCAGCAGGCAACAGCGTGGCCCGTGCTGGGGCTGGCGCAGTATCTCCGAGCGTCGCTCGCGAGAATGAGCTGGTCGGCAAAGGCATTGCCGATGCCTATGGGGTGGACGACAACATTTTGTTTTACACCCCCCGCAAGGGTGATCGCTTCTATGCTCTCTTGGCCGCTGGCCAGGACGTAGCGGCTGGCGCTCTCCTTGCATGTGGCGCTGCTGGAGCTCTCGTGGCTGTTGGCTCTGCAGCCCCCGTCGCACGCGCTCTCGAGGCTGTGGACAATGACCCCGGAACCGCAAGTGCTGCGGTCCGCATCAAAGTGGAGATCGTGTAATGGATACCAGCCTCAACCCGAATTACGGCGCATCAATCGGAGGTGATATTCCATTCATCATCGATGCTGCGGGCCGGATCAGCATCAATGCTGCTCGACCGTTCCTGGACGACGAGGGTGATACTCGAATCATCACCAACGCCGATGGTTCGTCTCAGCTGACAACCAATGCTGGCCTGCTGCAATACCAGGAGTGGCTCGAGATTGACCGAACGGTCACCCAGACAGCCAATCTCCGCCTCAGCGGTATCGCCGACCTTCGCTCCCGTGGCCTGATCCATTCGCTGGGTTCAATTGGACAGACGGTATCCCTTTGGGACGCTGTCTCTTCAATGACCCCTGCACAGATCGATATGTCCGGCCTCACGCAGGGCGAAGAAGACACGATTGCATATGCGCCAACTCAGGTTCCTGTGCCGATCGTACACAAAGACTTCCGGGTCAATTTGCGCCGTCTGGAAGCATCGCGATTGTTCGGTGAATCGGTCGATGTGACTGCGGCTTCGGTTGCCTCTCGTCTCGTCGCAGAAGCCTCGGAGCGTATGCTCTTTGGTGGAGCCCCAATCAAGGTGGAGGGGGGTCTGATCTACGGATACCGCAACTTCCCTGCTCGTGCGCAAGTCAATCGGACCGCAGATTGGGTATCGGCAACTCCCGCCCAAATCAAGGGCGATGTTCAGGCGATGTTGGCTGCTGCTCGCGCGGCCCGTTACTTCGGACCGTACGTCATGTATATTCCGCCCGAGTGGGAAGGTGTTCTTGACGAATACTATCTCGTCGGTGATGCCACCGCTGGTATCACTTCGGTCGGAATGACAATTCGCCAAGCCCTGTTGGCCTTGTCCGGTTTGTCCGAGATCAAGGTCGCCGACTTCATGGGCGCGACTGGCGAAGCCGTGATGGTGCAGATGGAGCGTGAGGTTGTTGATCTCGCGGTCGCGCAAGAGATCACGACGATCTCTTGGTCTGCAATGGGCGGTATGCAAGAACGGTTCAAGGTCATGGCCGTTTGGGTTCCGCGTCTCAAGGCCGATTACGACGGTCGTTGCGGCATCGTTCATCTTCGTCCAGCGTAAGGATTGATTGCCATGGAAAAGAAAACCTATAAGATCCTCAGCGGGAACTTCTTTGATCGCGACCTCGGCAAGCGGATTGCCACCGGACAAGAGGTTGAGTTCACCGAGGCCGAAGCCAAGACCTTTGGCTTGAAGAACCTGCAGGACTTGGCAGCTGTCAATGCCGAAGCCAAAGCCGAAGCTGAAGCAGCTGAAGCTGAAGCCAAAGCCGCTACGGCTGCCAAGGGCGCAAAGAAGTAAGGCCTAAGACAACACCAGAGGCTGTGATGGCCTCTGGTCCAACCCAGGAGATCAGACTATGACAATCGTAACAACTCCCGGATCCCCAACTGCCAACAGCTACGGAAGCGTGGCTGAGGCGGACGCATACTTTGCCAATAGACCATTCAGCACGGTCTGGTCTGCTCTCGACGCTAGCGGGAAGGAAGCCGCGCTGATCTACGCGACCCAGATAAGCAGCATGTACGTGGTATCGTATTGGGACGAGAAGCAATTGCCGGAAGACGCCACCATCCGCGTGCTGGCGAGTATCTCTGGCGACGTGGATGAGACCGTAGTCTGGAACGGCGAACCCACAGACGGAGATCAAGCCCTTGCATGGCCACGCAGGGGGGTGAAGAATCAGAATGGCTTTGACCTCGCAGACGATGTGGTGCCAACGCGCCTCAAGCATTGGCAGTTTGAGATCGCCATGCAGGCGCAGGCACAAGATCGTACTGCTGAGAACGCGGCCAAATTTGCAGGGCTATCGGGCCTTAAAGCGGGCCCAGTGGACCTCAAGTTCGCATCGGTCCTCCAGAACCCCAGTCTCGTGTCGGATGCGACCATGTTGGTGCTGGTGCCTTCGTGGTTCTACGCATTCAAAATCATCTACCAGAACAAGCTTCAATGGGTGTCGATCTAATGGCAGGCTTCGCAGACCTTGTATCTTCCGGTGTGGCACTGGCGAATCAGTTGACTGGTACGCTTCAGGATACCGTGCAGTATCAGGCTTGGGTAAGCCAAGACACGTTCGGCGACTATGTGTACGCAGATGCAATCACGCTCAAGGCAATTGTGGAGCGCAAGCAGGATCTAGTGATGGACTACGAGGGGCAGGAGATTGTGTCCTCTCACGTCATTAGCCTATTGACCCCCCTACCAGACAATGGCGCAGCAGGTCGGAGCGAGCCTATTGACCCTAGAGATCTATTCACTATCTCGGATGGCACTTCGGGCCGGATCCTATCCGTAGAGACACTCATGAACCCCGTGACTAGCGCTGGATACTTCCACGTTGTCAAGCTAGGAGGCAAGTGATGGTCGCCAGAGAGATGGACGTCGGTGCGGTGATGCGTAACCTCAATGGACAGGTCAACAGGATCAAGGGTGCCACTCGGTTGGGGTGCGTCCGCGCAGGCTTCTTCGTTGAGGCTGAGGCCACCAAGAATGCACCATTGAAGTCGGGCAACCTTCGCGGTAGCGGATACACTCGCATGACAGCAGAGGGATCCCAAGTAGGATTCGAAGCGGAGTACGCAGTCTTCGTTCACGAGATCGACAATAACTATGCTATTGGCGGTTGGAAGTTCCTTCAGAGAGCCGTGGACGAGAACAGGGAAGAGATACTTGAAATCATCAGGGCTGGAGCTAGGGTATGACCAGGACAGCCGCAGAATTGACCGCTGTCGCCATCGTCGCCGCTGGCCTTGGCACCACTGCAGGCACATGGCCAGTAGGGGTGAGCAGGGAGCCTGCTAAGGCTCCAGCAAACGCTATAACCACCTACGACACTGGTGGCGTCGATCCGCTGCAGCTTGAGGAAGGCTTGCGGCGTCCAACAGTTCAGGTCAGAGTGCGATCTGCGGCTTACGGAGCGGGCTGGAACAAGGCCAACGCGATATACCAAACCCTTGGCACGACATATGGTCAGATCTACGGAGCTGATCGTGTGGTAGGGTTCGCCTGTAGGGGCGACGTGTTCTATGTGGGCAGAGATGCGAATGATCGCTGCCTGTTTACTGTCAACTTTGAACTCACAAGGGATATGCCATCATGAGCGCAGTAGGATACAATGGTGCGGAGCTAATCATCAAGATAGCTACCGTGAAGGTCGCCGCCGTTCGCACGAAGTCGGTGAACCAAGAGCGAACCAATGTGGACGTTACCACAGACGACAATGACGGCTGGATGCGACATCTTCCGAAGCCCGGTACGAGAGGCTTCAATCTCGAAGTCGCCGGGATTGTCACCTCGGGCAACGAGGCTACATTCAATGCCGTTGGCACAGAGGCCTTCCTTGTTGTCGAAGTTGAATACCCGAATGGCGACACTCTTGCCGCCGCAGACGGGTTCTTCTTGGGCAACATTTCCCAGAGCACCTCTTACGATGGTAGCCTCGAATTCACCGCATCGCTAATGTCTAGCGGCGCAGTTACTCTGACCGCAGCTCCTTGAGGATCTACCATGAATATCAAGAAGACAATACCGATTGAGATTGGCGAGCACACATACGAAGTGCCCGTCAATTTCAGGGCGATTGAGGTCGTGGAGAATATCTACGATTGCACTGCAGACCAAGTCATTGGTGTTCACTTGGTGGATCCGAGCCGAATGAAGCGGACCCAGATTGCTCGCGTCATTGCGCAGTGGGTTGAGCCCACAGCAGGGCAGACGAGGGTCGAGATCTACCAAGAGGTTGTGGTGTGCTCAACCAAGAACCTATCCATCTACGCCGGATGCATACAGGGTGCAGTTGCATTTGCTCTTTCGTATATCGGCGAAGTGGAATTGGATCTGTTGGCTCGTGGCGAGGATCTCCCGGCCAAGACAGACGACGATCACAAACCAGACGGCGAGCAGGGGGGTAAGAGCGCAAAAAAGAATTGAGCTTTGTCGAAGCCTGCTTCAGGGTCTGCGTAGGGGACTGGGGCTGGGCTCCTTCAGAGTTTTGGGAGGCATCTCCAAAGGAGTATTACTTGGTGGCCTCTCAGAAGATAAAGAATCTCCCCCCTGCGGTCCGGACCAAATTGAATGGTACTATGTTTGATGCTTCCACTCGAGATAACTTGAAGAGGTTAGCCAATGCCGAGCCTAGGTGATCTATTCGTAAACATCACCGCAAGGATGGGCGGCCTTCGCAATGCGGAGACCGCCTCTGGAAGGATCTTCGGGAATATCCGGCGCAACGGTATTCGGGCAACAGCTGCATTGGCGGCTGGCGCAGCGGCTGCTGCGGCTGGTGTCGCTGCGATGACTGCTGCTTCGCTTCAGAATATTGATGCGATGAGCAAGCAAGCCAGGATGCTGAATACCACCACAGCAAGCATGCAGACGTTGTCAAGGGCTGCAGACCTATCGGGTATCTCAATGGGAGCCATTGAGTCCTCTACGCGTCGCTTTGCCACCTCTCTTGGCGAAGCTGCAGAGGGTGCCGGACCCGCCCACGACGCGTTGCAACGTCTTCGTCTTACTACCCAAGAACTGTACGATCTTCCAATCGACGAGAGGATCGCGCTGGTCAACGATAGGCTAAGAGAGTTCGTTCCCGGAGCAGAGCAAGCGGCAATCGCCGCCGATCTGTTTGGTCGTTCAGGGCTAGCGATAACTTTGCTCGACACCGAGACGTTGCGTCAAGCGGCAGTTGACATTCGAGACTTTGGCGTAGCAGTCCAGGACGTTGACGCATGGCAGATAGAGCGAGCCAACGATGCATTGAGTCGCATGGGATTGGTCTCGACCGGGATCGCGAATCAGATCGCAGTTGCTGTTGCTCCCGCATTGCAGACCATGGCAGATAGGTTTGCTGAAGTGACTCGGGTCGGAACTCCAGCCAACGATAAGCTTCAAGAATTGGTTGAGGCGTTTGGCGACCTTGCAGAGGTTGCGAGTAGCCCTGAGGCAATCAATGCTGCACTGGCTGGCCTGCAAGGGGTTGCCAACTTGGCAGAGGGTGCCGCGCGGGGGATGATCTTCTTAGCTGCCAATACCGAGATTGCCTTCGGGTCAATCACCGCAATAGGCATAGCGATGCTCGGATTGTCCGGCCCGTTCGGTTTGATTGCTCTTGGGGCTGGCGCTGCTGTGGCTCTCTACACTGCTTTGAAGAATTCTGAGCGTCCGGTCAGCGAACTCCAGAGAGCAATGGACGCCGCAGCGCAGGCGAACGAGGACCTCAACGCTTCAATGGGAGCCTTCTTCCAGACTGCAGCACCGAGTGCTGCAGCTGCATCAATTGGTTACGCCAACGAGCTTCACGATCAAGCAAGAGCCGCAAGGGACGCAACCGTAGCCGAATTGGCGCTTGCAAGGGCGATGCTGCTATCTCATAATTCAGCTCCAGTTGAAGGTCGCGAAGGCGGCTTCTTCTTTGCCGATGACGTTCGCGACCAGATGGAAGGCGACGTCGCTTTCATGGAAGAGCAATTGGCCCGCGCAGAGAATGCCATCATTGAGGCAAACGCAAGAAGAAAAGCAGCCTTCAGTGCAATAGCTTCTGCTGACTATTCCAATACTCCCTCTTCTGGCTCTGGCGTTCCCGCAACTCCAGGAGAAGTAGATGAGCCAACATCTACCGGACTTGGGAGTGGGGCTGCAGTCGCATCGGAGTTTGAAGAACGACTTGAAGCTCTTCAACTCGGCATGCAAGGAGAAGCAGAACTGATTGCGGAAGCTAGAGCGCAAGCTTTGATTGACCTTCAAACAGCCAGAGAGCAGGGTCTGATTACCGAGGAAGAATACCGCGCCAACGTTGAGAGCTTGGAGGCTCGGCACTTAGCAGATATGAGCGATATGAGAGCTAGGGCTTCCCAAGAAGAAGTCAACATGCGTAAGCAGACCATGAATTCTCTCATCGGGCTATTGACTCAATTCGGTTCTAAGAACAAGGCTATAGCGAAAGTTGCTGTGGCGCTCAATGCTGCTCAAAGGGTTGCAGAGATTTCGGCTAACACTGCTGCGGCCTCGGTCCGTGCTCTGGCTGAGCTGGGCCCAATCGCCGGACCGCCTGCTGCGGCCCGGATTGCTGCGTTCGGTATGGTGCAGAAAGGCATCGCGCTGGCCTCAGCAGCCATGAGCATTGGCGGCGGCGATGGCGGTGGAGGGAGCTCAGGCGGTGGTGGCGGTGGCGGTGGAGGCTCAGGCGGTGGCGGTGGGCAGGGGGGTCAACCAAGATCTCAGAACGTAGTCATCGACTTGGTCGGAGCCTCTCCAACTCAAGTTGACCAGTTTCAGTTATTCGCAGATACCCTGAATGAGGCTGAACGTCAAGGCCTACTTACAAATATCACAGTGAGGGGTCGGTAATGGGAATAGTAGTCGCAACAGGATTCACGGGCACGACCTATGGATTGAAGCATGGCCGCGTCTGTTATGATTGGTTCCGCGACGGCACCGTGACCGCCACCACGGCAGCGGCGGGGTTCGCAGCTGCCAACGCCCTACCGCCCCGGTCGGACAGCGCATGGCGTCCTACGGCCATCCCCGCGACTTGGACGCTGACTTACCCGACCGCGCGCAATGTCAGCTTTGTGGGCATCGCCAAGCACGATCTTGGCACACTCAACGCCACCGTTGCGATTGAGTATCTTGTGGGCGCGGACTGGACGGCCTTTCCCGGAGCGGGCGCGCTTGCCCCTGCCGATGACACGCCGATCCTGCTGTTGACCGCATTGACCGAAGTTGACGGGGTGCGGGTGCGGATCACGGCGGCAGATGATGAACCGACAGTCTCAATCATCATGGTCGGGCTTGCCGATGAATGGCCGCGCCCGTTTGTCTGGCCCGGACAGCCAATAACCGAAGGCGACAGGAT
>Ga0306872_100720_pt1 | contig 11797 bp, 9 predicted proteins | sample AntRauMeHopE1498_FD_190455 | JGI IMG/M metagenome (GOLD analysis project Ga0306872, IMG submission 190455) | Saline lake microbial communities from Rauer Islands, Antarctica - Metagenome Hop E1 #498 (v2) (version 2) | ecosystem: Environmental > Aquatic > Non-marine Saline and Alkaline > Saline ...
CTTGCGGCAAATTGAAGCAAACACAGCGACATAACAAGATTAGTAGGCTTGTAGGAATTTAACCATGACGGTTTTTTCATAGCTTTGCTTGAATGTTTATCAGGACCAATATTTGTGCCTAACGACACCTTATTTTTTTGGGGTGAGCGGTGCAAAATAGCTAATAGCATGATAATCCCTCTTATTCTGATTAGTAGTGCAGAATAAGAGGATTACTTAAAAATGTCCAATGTCTTACATGCTTTTAGGTAATGAGTTTAAGAATAGAGTGTAAATGTCATACTCAAGTATCTATTTATCTCATTATCTGCTTTCGATTATCTTCGAGCCGCGATTGACTGCCATCTGTTTAGCTCTAACTGCGGCGCGGTCGAGTTTAATACTTGATACTTAAATGAGTCGAAATCAGAATGCTCAAAACCGGTACTGTCGACCAATTCATTGTATACTATCCCTAACTTTCGCATGGAAAAGAAAGGCGCAGTGCGCTGATTCAACGCGAAATCGTTTCCGCTTGTGCTGTGCTGTTCTATATATTCAATATTGGGCAGTATTGACTCATTCATGTTGCAAATTCCTTTGACTGTTAAGTACATAATAAAGTAAAAAAACACTCTATGTTTGTTCCTAAAATAAATTAAAAATAATCCTTTATAACTTTTTTGAAAATAAGGATTGAGTCTATCTCGTCTTTTCTTTAGGTTATAATCATGGACACACAAGCTGTCTTTGAAAATTACATACATAAAGCAGTAGGTGCACGCAGCGCTATTTAAAAACGATTGTGTAAAGTAGCTAATAAATTCAAGCGCTTACTAATCGAGCATACACATCGCCAATGGAGATTGAGAAGACATAAATGACTAATGAGATACAAGAAACCATTTTGTGGCACGACTATGAAACTTTCGGCATAAATCCAAAGGTAGATTTTCCTGTGCAATTTGCCGCTATTCGCACCGATCTAAATTTAGATATAATTGATGATAAAGCCAGTATCGACTGGTTATGTAAAATGCCGTTTGACTATCTGCCTCATCCAAAAGCATGTTTAGTAACTGGTATCACACCTTTTTACAGCTTACACAAGGGTCTACCAGAACCCGTCTTTGCTGAAAAAATTTATCAGCAAATTAGCCAAGAAAATACCTGCGTAGCAGGATATAACAGCATGAAGTTTGACGAGGAAGTAACGCGGCATTTACTGTTTAGAAATTTATTCCCCGTGTACGAACGCGAGTTCAAGCACAATAATTCCAGATGGGATGTTATTGATTTGGTTCGAGCTTGCTATGCACTTCGGCCACAGCAAATTGCCTGGCCTTTGTATGAAGATGGTAAGCCCTGCTTTAAACTAGAAGCGTTAACGCAAGCCAATAGCATAGAGCATACAGCGGCTCACAATGCGCTGTCTGATGTACATGCCACCATTAATATTGCAAAACTTATTAAGACCAAGCAGCCTAAGCTATATGACTACTATTGGCAATTGCGCAATAAACATACCGTAAACGACATGCTGCAGCAGTTTCAAAAAAATATTTTTGTGCATGTAAGTGGCTTTATCTCAAGTGTGCAGGGATGCTGCAGTATTATCATGCCTGTATGTTCACACCCTCATAATAAAAATGCGGTTATCTGCATTGATTTACTAAAACCAATCAATTTATTTGAAGAAAATGAACCACAGCAGTTAAAACAAGCCTTATTTACACAGACCTCGGTTTCAGACTCGTCATCGTCTGCCGCCTTGGTTGATGCTGTTGCAGATACTCCCAGACTATACAATATCGCCATAAATAAATGCCCGTTTGTTGCGCCTATCAAAACTCTGTCTGGCGAACGAGCAGCCCAATTAGGAATTGATGTAGATCTTGCCATAAAGCACTATAAACGTTTAGCAAATTTGCCCCACTTAAAAGACTTATGCACAGGTGTTTATGCACAAGCTGACGTTAAGCCTGTGCCCGATAATATTGATGAACAACTATACACTAGTGATTTTCCATCACCAGCCGATACAAGGCTCAAGGACTTTGTAAGGCAACAGCTTCCAGAACAGCTTGCAGCCTTTAGTGGTAAGTTTGAAAGCGCTTTATTAAACAAACTATTGTTTAGATACCGCGCTCGCAACTACCCTAACCTTCTAGATGAAAATGAAATAACACGCTGGCAGCAACACGTACAAGAGCGACTTACGCAAGGTAACAAAAAAAGCTGTCTGTCTTTACAAGAGTTCTTTGAATCGATTGACGAACTAAGTCAAGAGTATCAACAATATCCTGAAAAGATGAAAATATTGCAGTCTTTACAGCGCTATGCTCAACAACTAACCGGTATGTAAGTCCTTGGCTTTACCAAAAGAGCATTGAAAAAAGGTATTTATGAAGGGAATAAAATTAACACTTAGCCCAAACAAATTGTTGCACGTTGGAGTTTCAATAAAATTGAACAAGAAACACTTTCTGGCAAAAAAAGATTATGACAAACGCCAGGTGTTACTCGAAAACAGAAATAATTTGCGTTGGCGTGAATGTCCCTATTAAGCGAAAAACCAAGCTTACGTTTACGTTAACTTGACTTTACGTAAACGTAAAGTAGTATTGAGAGACTATAGTTAACGAGTTGTCATACACATGTCATTGCAGACCTTCAGTATTGGTGAATTAGCTAAATCTTTCGGCATTACTCCACGTTCAATCCGATTTTATGAAGAACAGCATTTGTTGGTGCCCGAACGAAAAGGCCAGACAAGAGTTTACTATGGCAAAGATAAAGTCCGCTTAAAATTAATTTTAAGAGGCAAGCGCTTAGGGTTTTCACTGGCAGAAATTAGCACTCTTTTTGAACTCTACGATACCAATCCAAATTCAGCGGCTCAGCTTGTTACAATGCTGCAGTTGACCAAAACAAAACGTGCAGTTTTAGAGCAACAGTTTAACGACATTCAAATGTTAATGAATGAACTTGACGATGTTGAATCACGCTGCGAAGAAGAACTTAACGATATTAAACGAGGTGTTGCATGATAACTGGACCCTATCCTACTCTAAACTTTGGTCTTGGTGAAGACATCGATATGTTACGAGAACATGTCTACAACTTCGCCCAAAATGAAATTGCGCCACTGGCCGCTCAAGCCGATGAAAATAATCAATTTCCAAACGAATTATGGACAAAATTTGGCGACATGGGCCTATTAGGCGTCACCGTAAGTGAAGAGTTTGGTGGTTCCGACATGGGCTATTTAGCGCACACCGTTGCCATGGAAGAAATTAGCCGCGCGTCTGCCGGCATCGGTTTAAGCTATGGCGCTCATTCAAATTTGTGCGTAAACCAGCTCGCCAAAAATGGCACTCAAGCACAAAAAGAAAAGTACTTGGGTAAGCTGGTCACGGGTGAACACATTGGTGCACTGGCAATGAGCGAGCCTAATGCCGGTTCAGACGTTGTGAGCATGAAGCTTAGGGCCGATAAAAGAGGCGATAAATACATTTTAAACGGCAATAAAATGTGGATAACCAATGGCCCCGACGCGCACACCTTCATTATTTACGCTAAAACCGATACCGCGGCCGGTTCTAAAGGGATTACCGCGTTTATCGTTGAAAAAGACACGCCTGGGTTCAGTCAAGCGCAAAAACTAGACAAACTGGGCATGCGCTCTTCAAACACCTGCGAACTTGTGTTTGTAGATGCAGAAGTGCCCCAAGAAAATATTTTAGGCGAACTTGGCGGCGGAGTGCGGGTGCTAATGAGCGGACTAGACTATGAGCGCTTAGTGCTATCAGGCGGCCCACTAGGGATTATGCAGGCCACAATGGACGCTGTAGTGCCCTATATTCACGATCGTAAGCAGTTTGGTCAGTCCATTGGTGAATTTCAGTTAGTGCAAGGCAAAGTAGCCGACATGTACACCCAAATGAACGCTGCGCGCGCGTATGTTTATACGGTGGCCAAATCGTGTGACCGCGGGGAAACCACGCGTAAGGATGCCGCTGGGGCTATTTTATATTCGGCAGAGCTAGCCACCAAGATGGCGCTTGATTCAATTCAACTACTAGGCGGCAACGGCTACATAAATGACTACCCTACTGGCCGTTTACTGCGAGATGCGAAGTTATATGAAATTGGCGCTGGCACCTCCGAAATTAGACGCATGCTGATAGGCAGAGAACTCTTTAACGAATCAAAATAACGAGGTTCATCAGTGCCCATTATTCAATCAAAAATAAATACAAAAAATGATGCCTTTGCAGAAAACCGTTTGCATATGCAGGCCCAAGTAAACGATTTGCAGCAGAAAGTCGCTCAAATTATGCTGGGAGGCGGAGAATCTTCACGAGAACGCCACCTCTCACGCGGTAAATTACTGCCAAGAGATCGTATTGAGGCCTTAATAGATAAAAACTCGAGCTTTCTAGAAATTGCTCAGTTCGCTGCATGGGAAGTATATGACGACTATGTGCCCTGCGCAGGTGTTGTTGCGGGCATTGGCAAGGTTAATGGTATAGAGTGCATGATTGTGGCTAACGATGCGACGGTGAAAGGGGGCAGTTACTACCCTCTTACCGTTAAAAAGCATTTGCGTGCCCAAACCATAGCCCAAGAAAATAACCTACCGTGTATTTATTTAGTCGATTCGGGTGGCGCTAATTTACCCAGACAAGACGATGTTTTCCCAGACAAAGAGCATTTTGGGCGAATATTTTTTAATCAAGCCAATATGTCTGCTCAGAATATCCCGCAAATAGCCGTAGTAATGGGCTCGTGCACCGCAGGTGGTGCCTATGTCCCTGCTATGGCCGACGAATCTATTATAGTGCGAGAGCAAGGCACTATATTTTTGGGCGGACCGCCTTTAGTAAAGGCCGCTACAGGTGAAATTGTCACGGCTGAAGACTTAGGCGGAGGCGACGTACATTGTCGAACTTCAGGCGTAGTTGACCATCTTGCCAATAATGACCATCACGCATTGAGCATTGCGCGCGATGCAGTCGCTAGACTAAACAGACCGACACCAAGTGCGTTGCAAAAACATCCTAGCATAGCGCCACGCTACCCTATAGATGAAATATACGGCATTATTCCAAAAGACAGCAAACAAACCTATGACGTAAAAGAAATTATTGCGCGCATAGTAGATGACAGTGATTTTCATGAATTCAAAGCCCTTTACGGCACTACACTAGTGTGTGGTTTTGCCCGCATAGAAGGCTTTGAAGTAGGCATATTAGGCAATAATGGAATTTTGTTTGGTGAAAGTGCATTAAAAGGCGCTCATTTTGTCCAACTATGCTGCCAACGCAATATTCCGCTCGTGTTTTTACAGAACATTACTGGCTTTATGGTAGGCAAGCAGTATGAAGCCAACGGCATTGCCAAACATGGCGCGAAAATGGTCACCGCAGTGGCCTGTGCTCAGGTACCTAAACTCACGGTACTGATTGGCGGTAGCTTTGGCGCGGGTAACTACGGTATGTGCGGCCGAGCCTACGACCCTCGTTTCTTATTTATGTGGCCTAATGCCAGAATTTCAGTTATGGGCGGGGCTCAGGCTGCAGGGGTATTAGCACAGGTAAAAGAAGGTCAAGCGCAGCGCGAAGGCTTGAGTTTAAGTAAAGAAGTGATAGACGCGATTAAACAACCTGTCATTGATACTTACGAACGCCAAGGCCACCCTTATTACGCATCGGCGCGTTTGTGGGATGATGGCGTAATCGACCCGGCCGATACCCGCAAAGTACTCGCGCTGGCGCTTTGTGCGGCTAATAACAAAGCTATTGCAGAAACCAAACATGGTATTTTTAGAATGTAAGTGTTGGCATATTTCGCGCCTGTGAACCGTATTGGTGGAAAACAAGTGCTCAAATTGGCTGTAAAATGCAATAGCTGACGCTATAAAACTAATGGAAAACGTCGCTACCGTGAAATAAACATCAAACATCTAAGGTGAGATTATTGTAATGAGTCATGTTGAATTAAATATAGAAAACGCAGTTGCCACGGTTACGCTTAACCGTCCCGAGGTCCATAACGCCTTTAATGAGCACGTTATAAGCAATTTGATTGACTGCTTTGAGCGCGTAGAAAATGATGACAATATACGCGTTATGATTTTACAGTCGACGGGGAAATCATTTAGCGCTGGCGCTGATCTTAACTGGATGAAAAAGATGGCATCCTACAGCGAAGAACAAAACCTAGCCGACGCTCAGCAATTAGCACTTATGCTGTCGAAACTGTTTCATTTATCAAAACCCACTATTGCAAAAATTCAAGGCAGCGCATTTGGCGGCGCAGTTGGCTTAGTGGCATGCTGCGATATTGCTATTGCCAGTCGTATGAGTAAATTCTGCTTAAGTGAAGTAAAACTAGGCTTAATACCGGCAACCATTTCGCCCTACGTTATTCAGGCGGTCGGCCCTAGACTCGCAAAACGCTTATTTATGACCGCTGAGGTTATATCATCTAGGCGTGCCAGAAGAATAGGTCTCATCAGTGAAGCGGTTAGTGAAGATGAATTAGACAGCGAAGTCGCTAATATTGCGTCCCAACTGCTCAAAAATGGCCCTGTTGCGGTATCACTGGCAAAAGCTTTGGTGGATCACATCGCCTTTAAGCCAATTGATGCTGATATGATGCGATATACTAGCAAACAAATTGCCGCAGTACGCGTATCAAATGAAGGCCAAGAAGGCCTTGCTGCCTTTTTAGAAAAGCGTCCTGCGAACTGGGTAGACACTCATGATTAAAAAAATTCTTATTGCTAATCGCGGTGAAATAGCCTGCCGAGTCATGAAAAGTGCACATAAGCTTGGTATCGCAACGGTTGCCGTGTATTCGCAGGCCGACACTAATGCTCAGCATGTTAAAATGGCAAATGAAGCGGTTTACTTAGGTGAAGCGCCGGCCACGAAAAGTTATCTTAACGGCGATTTGATTATACAAAAAGCTAAGTCCTTAGGTGTTGATGCAATTCACCCCGGCTACGGATTCTTATCAGAAAACGCTAATTTTGCCGATAAATGTGAGCAAAATGGCATTATTTTCATAGGGCCAAATTCTTCCGCCATACGTGCAATGGGGTCAAAGTCGGCGGCAAAAACTATTATGGAAGCCGCCAATGTGCCCTTGGTTCCCGGCTATCATGGCGACAATCAAGATCCCAGTTTCTTACGTGATCAGGCCAATGCGATGGGCTACCCCGTTTTGTTAAAAGCAGCCGCCGGTGGCGGTGGCAAAGGCATGCGCCAAGTATGGCAAGAAAAAGATTTTTTTGAGGCACTAGACGCCGCCAAACGTGAAGCAATGAACGGCTTTGGCGACGACATTATGCTGATTGAAAAGTACCTAACCGAACCAAGACATGTCGAAATACAGGTATTTTGCGACAATTTTGGCAAGGGCGTATATTTGTTTGAAAGAGATTGCTCCGTGCAGCGCCGTCACCAAAAGATAATAGAAGAAGCTCCCGCGCCGGGGATGACAGCCGACATTCGCCAGCAAATGGGCGAAGCCGCACTTAAAGCCGCCCATGCTATTGGCTATACAAATGCAGGTACCGTTGAGTTTTTACTCGACAGCGACGGCGCATTTTATTTTATGGAAATGAACACTCGTTTGCAGGTAGAGCACCCCGTAACTGAATTTATTACAGGCGAAGATCTGGTTGAGTGGCAAATAGCCGTGGCCAACAACCTGCCCTTACCAAAATCACAAGAAGCGTTGTCAATCAAAGGCCATGCTTTTGAAGCGCGAATTTATGCGGAAGACCCACATAACGAGTTTTTGCCCTCTACCGGCTTAATCGAATATCTCCTTGAACCGCCTAAAAGCGAACACGTACGAATAGACTCTGGTGTGGTATCGGGCGACGAAGTTTCTATTTATTACGACCCCATGATTGCAAAACTGGTGGTATGGGCGGAAAATCGTGATCAAGCATTGGCGCTTCTCATTACATCTTTACAGCAATATATGATTTGTGGGGTAACCACCAATATTCCTTATCTGATTCAAGTTGCTAGCAGCGAGCCGTTTCGAAAAGCAATCCTCACCACTGACTTTATTGAACGACATGGTAACGTAATTGTCACTAATAATAAGAAGATTCCTGACAGCGTGCATGGCCTAAGCCCAGCGCAAATAATAGCAGTAAGTGCCATGCTGAGCCTTAGCAATACAAATGATGTTAACCATAACGCTTATACAAGCAGCGTAAGTTACCCAGGATTTAGACTCAACCACACACTAGCGCAAGAGCTTGAATTTACACATGGTGACAATTATCACCGTTATTCACAAAAACACATCGATGAAAACACATGGTCTGTCACTATTAACGACATAGATCACGTTTACAGCGCTTCAAAAACACAAAATGTGCTCAATGTTGATGCTCGCGAGCATATCGCAAGCTACCCTATTTATGAAAATGACGATGTGGCATGGTTGTTAGACAACACCGGCGAGCTGAAAGTTATTAAGCCTAAAATCAATATGGGCACTGAAGGCGAGCAATTGCACGCTGGTGATGTTCTTGCGCCCATGAACGGCACGCTGGTGGCCATGAACGTAAAACAGGGTCAGCGGGTTGAAAAAGACGACTTACTGGCCGTGGTTGAGGCCATGAAAATGGAGCACAGCATGCGCGCGCCATTTGCAGGCACCGTAAGCGAATGTTTTGGCAACAAAGGCGACTTAGTCGACGGCGGCCAAGTGTTAGTATCGCTTAAAGCCGATCTAGCTGACAGCTCTGCTGCCGACGAACAAAAAATGAGCGTGTAAAATGCAAGTGAATTACCCGACCCATGCAAACATTGTTGAAGTAGGGCCAAGAGATGGCTTACAAAACGAAGCAAGCCTGTTACACATAGCAGACAAGGTTAATTTGATAAATGCTTTAAGCCAAGCTGGCCTTCAGCATATTGAATCAGGCAGTTTTGTGTCGCCTAAGTGGGTGCCACAAATGGCTAATTCTGATCAGGTATTTGCCAATATTACGCGAAAAGCAGGCGTTATTTACAGCGCCCTTACACCCAATCTTAAAGGCTATGAGGGCGCCTCAGCAGCAAACGCCGATACGGTGGCTGTTTTTGCAAGTGCATCAAGCTCGTTTTCAATGAAAAATATTAACTGTGATATTCCCACCAGTATTGAGCGTTTTACCGCCGTTATAGAACAAGCAAAAAAAGACAATAGGCCGGTAAGAGGCTATGTTTCGTGCGTATTAGGCTGCCCTTACGAGGGTGATGTGTCACCTCAAGCAGTATTAGATGTGACCAAAGCACTACTGGATCTGGGCTGCTACGAAGTGTCTTTAGGCGATACCATTGGTGTAGGCACAGCGCTTAAAACAAAAAAGCTAACTGATTTATTAATATCGCAGATATCTATAAACAAACTTGCTTTGCACTGTCACGATACCTATGGACAAGCCCTTACCAATGTTCTTATTGGTTTGCAGCAAGGCATTAATACTTTCGACTCGTCAGTGGGTGGACTGGGCGGCTGTCCTTATGCGGCCGGTGCGTCTGGTAATTTAGCCAGTGAAGACCTTGTGTATATGCTCAATAATATGGGCATTGAAACCGGTGTAGACTTACAAAAGCTGGTGCATATTGGCCAAGAGATCAGCGATGTCTTAGGGCGAAAAAATCAGTCTAAAACAGGCATTGCTCTGTACAATAAAGTAACTTAGTATAGATTTACGTTAATATGAAATTAATGAATAAAAAATATGGAAAAGCCCAACAATCGTTATATTAGTAATCTTACTCGCGACACATACGCTTTAATTCTCGCTGGTGGCAGAGGTTCAAGGCTTTACGAACTAACAAATTGGCGCGCAAAACCGGCCTTGTATTTTGGCGGTAAATTCAGAATAATCGATTTCCCTCTGTCAAACTGCATTAACTCCGGCATTCGTAATATAGGCGTATTAACACAATACAAATCACATTCTTTAATTCGCCACTTGGTCAGAGGTTGGGGCCACTTCAAAAAAGAATTAGGCGAGTCGGTAGAAGTATTGCCTGCCTCGCAGCGATTTTCGGAAGACTGGTATCAAGGCACCGCCGATGCAGTGTACCAAAACATCGACATTATAAGAGATGAGTTGCCCAAATATGTCATGATCTTGTCGGGGGATCATATATACAGAATGGATTACGGCCCCATGCTTGCTCAACACGTCGAGTCTGGTGCAAAAATGACCGTTAGCTGCATGTCAGTGCCCATTGCGCAAGCGCGCGATTCTTTTGGCGTAATATCGGTTAATGAACAAAACCAAGTCACCGGATTTGTTGAAAAACCAAGTAACCCAGCCCCCTTAATTGACGACCCAGGCTCTTGTCTGGCCTCAATGGGGAACTATGTGTTTGATACCGACTTCTTGTTTGAACAGCTTGAATTAGATGCGCAAAATGAAAACTCAGCGCATGATTTTGGGAAAGATATTATTCCTAGTATTATAGACAATCATCGAGTATGCGCATTTGACTTTAAAAAGAGCGCTAAAAACGATTCATACTGGCGCGACGTGGGCACGCTTGACAGTTTCTGGGAAGCTAACATGGAGCTAGTAGCCCCTATTCCCGAGCTTAATTTATACGACAAACTCTGGCCTATTTGGACCTATCAAGAGCAGCTACCTCCCGCGAAATTCGTGTGGGAGCAAGACGATCGTCGAGGCGAAGCCTTAAATTCTTTAGTGTCTGGCGGCTGCATAGTGTCGGGGGCCACAATAAGGCGCAGCATTTGCTTTTCAAACGTAAAAGTCATGTCTTATTCAGACGTACACGAATCTGTTTTATTACCAGGGGTTGAGGTTGCGCAAAACTGCATTATCAAAAAAGCCATTATTGATCGCCGTGCCATTATACCTGAGAACACCCACATAGGCGTGAACCACGATGACGACCGTGCAAGAGGGTTCAGAGTGTCTGAAAACGGCGTTGTGCTGGTGACCCGCGAAATGTTAGCGGCGCTCAAATAACGTTTAAACGCAACAAATTTGCTTGCCTTTAGGAGCCGTTAAGCCCATATCGGCAATCGCTATTTCAATCAGCGCAGCAACTTCTATAGGATATTCTAAGGGAAACATATGTTTCCCTTTTTTAAATTCAAGGTGGGTAATACTTGGGTTTGCTTTCAAAAACGGTTTTCTCAACACTGGCACACAAACATCCGTATTTTTGCCTGTAATCAAGCGTCCTGGTATTTTCAATTTACCCGCATAAGACGGCAAGTTATGCGGAATAGTCCGAAAAATATTGGCCTCTATTTCTACATCAAAAGTAAGATGATGGTGGTCGTCTTGCTCTTGCACCACGCACGATACATAATCTTTGATACAATCTGGGTCAAAGTCTTTGAATAAGGACTTTGCCGCAAAGTATGCGTGTAAGTCTTGTTCTATGTGCCATTTTTGTCTTCTGAGCACCGTAATGCCCGCAGGCGTCAGTCTGTTTATGAGCTTGTTGCGCTTGGCAAATCTAAACACGTATCGGGCTAAGCCCGTCATTAAGGGTGGATCTAGCATTATTAGGGCAGAAAATAAATCAGGCCGCAGGCATGCGCTCATATAGCTGACCACCGCACCAAACGAATGACCTATGGCGACTACTTTTTCGTGTTTTCCCTTGTTCTTTTCAATATAGTCAATCATTTCTGCTACTTGATTTTCCCAATTATCGTTTAAAGGATAACAAGGGTTGTGGGCGAATTTTTCCAAGGCTATTACGGCATACTGCTTAGGTAAATGGTCAAAGAGTTTCTGATAGCTCCTCGACGG
>Ga0306872_100723_pt1 | contig 11785 bp, 11 predicted proteins | sample AntRauMeHopE1498_FD_190455 | JGI IMG/M metagenome (GOLD analysis project Ga0306872, IMG submission 190455) | Saline lake microbial communities from Rauer Islands, Antarctica - Metagenome Hop E1 #498 (v2) (version 2) | ecosystem: Environmental > Aquatic > Non-marine Saline and Alkaline > Saline ...
TTTGTACTGCTGCTTGGCCTGGTTGTACGCCGACTCTTTCGCCTGTTCGTTAGCCGCGGCCACACCCAGCCCGCCTTGAGCCGCGTTACGCAAGCTCGCGCCTTGGTTCATCAGCGTTTGCATTGTGTTCAGCTCGCGGTCTTCATCCGCAATAATCGCGTTGTTGCCTGCGTCCGCGCTGGACGCTCGGGTACTCAGCAGCGTGCGCCGATCGCTATTAACCTGCTGCGCCGAATTCTTCGTCACGCCAAACCGGGACGCGTTGCGGTCATCGACCTGGCCCAGTGTTCGACGGGCCTTAGTCGCGTCCGCCAAGGCTTTCTGCGTAGTGTCCGCATCCAGCTGGTCGAACAACCGATCCTCTGCCGGAATACCGTAGTCCTGGTACTCCTTGTAGAGTCTCCTGTTAATCCCGGCCAGCACATCATCGAGCTTGCCCATGGCTGTCCTCCAGCGTTATCGGTTAAACGAAATGCGCGGTTGATTCATCTGTCGCGGCGTCTGATACACAGATATACCTGACCCAGCGCCGCCTTTACCTGCCGACTGGTTGTAGCTGCTGCGGGCAAACGTGCCTATCTCCGTATCCGTGCCGCCCGCTGGCGCACCACCGCCCGCCATAGCCCCCGCCGTTGCACCGCCCATAACAGCTCCCAGAAAATCGCTGGTGCGCTTACCGCGAGCCATATCGTTCTGAATTTTCATAATCGCTTCGTTGGATGAAAGTTTCGCCGCCAGTCCCAGGCCCTGGATCGCCTCTTGGCCCGCGCCGGTTGCCGCATCCATCACGCCTTTGGTCAATCCGGTGCTGCGGTCTGTAGCGTTGTTGGAGCCTGACGTCAGCGCCGAACCCAGGGCTCGTGTACCGACCCGCGCCGACGGGTTAATCTGCCCTGTGCCGCCTGGCCCTGCCGTTGACCCAAGCGACTGCATCACATCCGCAGAGCTGCGCCCCCGCTGGGTTGCAGACTTGTCCTCCTGCGCCATATCGTCCAAGCGGCCCAGCAGCGGGGAAAACTTACCCTGATACCGGTTGATCTGCCCCTGAGATACACTGGCCAGCGCCCGGTCGTTCGCCGTCGGCTCTTTGCTGGACGACTTTGGTTTGCCAAAAATCTTGCTTAAAAAACCCATGGTTACAAACCTCCGTAGCGGACAACGCGCCGTCTGCCGCGCTTGCGGTTGGAAATGAGCCGCTGCCCGTTCAGAATGGCAGACTGCACCTGACTGCCCAGCAACTGGGCCAAATTCGGATCAAACCAGGGCGACCCAGGCATCCCGTACACTTTGATAAGCGCCGAGTTCACCAACGCCGTGCGGAAGTCCTGCACCAGCCATTCCGGTAAGTCCGTCGCCGTGTTGGTGGGGTACAAACGCACCGCCATACGTATCTGGCCTCGCGGGGTCTTGTCCGTCACTACCAACTGATGCGGATGGTCGTTGGTAATGTGGAAACCAATTTCGTCGTTCTCGGCAATGTCCTCCAGCTCCAACGGCTCCAACGGCTGCCCGTCCAGCTTCACCCACTCGACGCGGGAAATCCGGGTAGAGGCAGGCAACCGCATAGTGTAGCGCTGCAAGTTGGAATACAGCGTAATCGGCAGCAGCTCCTGCACCCACAGGTCGCTGTTAATCAGCAAGTCCTGTGCGCCCAAACGTAGTGCCCGACGCAGCGCCGTGTCCGACACATCGGCGGCCTGGAACATCAGCTCTGGCAACAGCTCTTCGACAAAGTCCATTATTCGCCCCCGCCGATGGCCTGCTTAAACCAGTCGTAGTATTGGTTCGAGTTCTGCTGGTTGGCCGCAAAGTCCGCGTCCTTCGCCCAGGCCCGGTGCAACACGTAATACGTCAGTGCCGGAGCAAATTCTCGTGGTACGTCCAGCGTGAATGCGTAACTGTTCAGCAGCAGAGGGTCATCCCCCGCCGCTATACCCACCAGCTCGGGCCGGATAGATACCTGCAACTCAACCGCGCCCTGGCCATCGCTGGGCGGCTGTACCCAGAACTTCTCGCGCTCGTGGTTATCCAACGCCGCGTTCTCAATCAGTGTGGCCTGCGGCCTGCCGACCCAATCGCGGTCGCTGTTATCCAGGTGCAGGCGGGTAACCATCCGCACCGTGCGCCGTGGCATAGTCGGGTCGCTGCGCAGTACATTCATCGTGGCGCTCAGCACAGAATGCACACCGGCCACCGTCTGTCGGGCACCGGCAGTCAATAAATGAGGTCGAGCGGCAGAGAACGCATCGGGTCTGCGCTCCTGCAACTCTAAAAGCCCGTCGTGCAGGTTCGCCAACAGCTCGGCCAACGGCCAGCGGCGGTGATCCCGCTCATCGGCAAGCGCCACCGAGGCGTTTTGGAGTATTGACTTAACCTCAATCGGCATTCATCACATCCCAGACGCGGTCGCGGTCTGCGGCGTCGATGTTGTAACCGAGGGTTTTTTCGATACGGCGGACCTTTGGTTTGCCATCCACCCCAAACGCCGAGTCTGCACCGCTTTCTTGCAACGCTTCGATTGCGATCTGGATTTCACCGTCACGATTCTCCAAAGACGTAGGCACTTCCGGCTCTACTTGCGCCTTACGGCCCAAATGCCGCTCGGTCAACATAGCGCCGTTAGCTAAAGCCACATCCACCAAAGAGTCGCGTACATAACGCTCAACGCCCGCAATAAAGCGGGCGCTGGGGCCGTTGTACGCCACGAAAAGGTCAATATCTGAAATCATCGTAGGCATTGGTTTCTCCTGCCAAAGGCGGCGGGGGTTTTGGCCCCCGCCGTTCTTCTCTTATGCACTCAGGGCAGTGTCAATGCACATTACAGAGAAGTCGTCTTTGGTGTCGGGGGCGTACGGGTTCCCTTTGAACTGCGGCTTGGTAAAGCCGAAGATTTTGCCGTAGGAAATACCCGGACGGTTCTTGTAGTCGAAGTAATCTTCTTCCCAATAACCCGGCCCAATGTCTGCCATACCAATCGCCTGGGCTCCGCATAGCAATGCTCGCTGGCCTTGGTCTACGCCGGTCGCACCCATCTTGTCACCCGAAGCTGCACCGCGAGTGTTAAAGACGTGACGGAACTCGTGGATAATCAGACCGTCTACCATCACGGAATCCGTGCCGGTGAACAGGCTGTTCTTGTCACCACGAACACCTGCGTGTCGGACGTTGGCAATGAAATCTGGATCGAGCTTCAGATCGGCCATACCTTCAGGGGTCACGAACATGTGGTAGATTTCCTGACCACCCTTGCCGCGAATGCCCTTGATGTAGTGATCCTTAGCCGCGGCTTTAATGCGTACCAGGTTCGCGTAGCTCAGTGACTCCAAAGTACCCGCAGACGCACTGTAACCGTCGCCTGTGGTCAGGCCATTAGCGCCGATGTGGAATGCGCGGTTGACCGTGGGTGCTGAGTTCAAAGCAGGTGCAAACTCCAAGTCGCCCAGGTTCTGACCGGTCGAGCTGACGACACGAGCCGCGCCGTTAGTGCGCATCGTGTACGGAATCGAACTCAGGGTCAGGAAACCCATCTGATCGAGTCGATCTGACAACCAGTAGGCCAGCTTGTCTTTGGATTCTTTGCGGAAGTTGACGATGGACTTCTGGTCGGCCATGCGGCCTTCAAGTACGTTCGCGTTACGCAACTGATCGAGCTGGATAACGTGGTCGTAGGCTTTCAGCGACTCTTCGTTGCCTTCCAGTTCGTAGTCACCGGTCACACCGTCCGTCAGCATGTCAGCAACCAGGGTCATTACAGCCCGTGCGCCTTTTTCAGACTTCTTGAGTTCGGTAATGCGCTGGATCATCGCGTTCTGGCCGGAGCCAACAAAGCGGTTGAGGAAAGACATGTTACGGGCGTGGCCCCATGTCTCCATCGCGTGTGCGGTTTTCTGCTCTGAGGTCAGAGCGGCGAAATTAGTCAGTGCCATGTCGGCATTCCTCACATAGTCGTTATGCGAGCTGTACCGACAGGTGGGCACATGCTCGCGAAAAGTTCGCGGTTAGGTGCCCGTATCGTGGGTAATCAACGCTGTGATCTAAGCTGTACGCCTCTTTGGGGACGATCCCAGGCTCGTATCGAGAGCCAAACGAAATGGGGCGAACCATTACAGTTCTGCCCCAAATATTAGCACTGCGCATATTCTAACGCAAGCGTTATTAGTCGCCGCGCAGCTTCGCCTTAACGGACTCCGGCAGCGCCATGTACTGCTCGTCGTTCAGGCTGTTAATGTCCACCGTGTCCTCCGCCGCAGACTTGTTCCCGCGACGCCCTTGAGGTTCGGCAGGCTGCTGTTTAGAAGCCGCCAGTTTCTTCTCCACCGGCACATTCACGTTGCGATCCGGCTTCTTGGCAGCAGGCGCTTCGGGCTCTTTGAAACTCGCGGCCTTGATACCGTGCGCACTGGACAACATGCCGATCGCTTTCTCAATCGCGGTCGAAGGCTCGTAGCCCTTGCTGATGAAATAGTCCTGGTACTCCAGGGCCTCGGTGTTCATGTCCTCGTCAAACACGTCCCCGTTCGGGTCAAGCATCGGGTAGTCGGCAAAGACCTTCTCCACCAGACTGTCCACCTTCAGCTCTTCTTTGAGCTGAGCACGCAGCTGGTCAGCGTCGATGGATTTTTGCTGGCCCTGAGCAGACTCGCCTCGGTTGCTCTGCATGGCCGAAAAGGCTTTGGTTTGCAGCGCCGCCGCGTCGTCCATGTCCCCAGCCAGGGCTTTCTCGTTGGCTTCTTTCAGCCAGCCCTGAATCTGCTCGTCCGGCACTTGGGCGGCTTTAACGGCTGCGGCTTTCGCATCCGACGCCTCCAGCTCCAGGGCAGCGATTTTCTTCTGCATGTCACGAGTCAGTGCAATCTGGTGATCCAGTCGCGCCTTCGGGATCATGTGCCCAGGCTTACCGCGCTGCTTAGCCGCAGGCTCCTCCTCTGCGGGTTCTTCTTCAGCAGGTTCTTCTTCAGCAGGCTCCTCCTCAGCCGGTTCTTCTTCGGCGGGCTCCTCCTCAGCCGGTTCTTCTTCGGCGGGCTCCTCCTCCGGCACTACATTGCCGTCGTCATCAGTGGGTATAAAGTCATCGCCGTAGTCCACCCCATCCGGGGTCTCTTCCACCGAGTCATCCGGTAGAAAGTCTGCGGGGTCAAACGTCGCTCGTTTCTGGTCGTTCGGAATAGCGGGTGCTTTTGTGCTCATTGGTTACTGCCCTTTTGTGTATTGCTGCCCTGAGTGCGTTGCTGCTGCGCCAAATAACGCTGAGTGTCGGTCTGCTGCTGGACGGATGCCAACTGCACGGCGCTCTGAACCGACTGTTTCTGTGAACCAAACTGGTGAGTCATCTTCGCCAGTTCGATGCGGGTCATCAGCTCTTCCCGCTTGGTTTGAATCTTCTGCTCCAGCTCCTGCAAACGGATCTGATTGGTCGGTGAATCCATGCCACCGCCTTCCTGAATTGCTTTGGCCGTGTTGAGTTCGGCCCGGCTCTGGATTTCCTGCGCTTCTGCGGTGAGTTTGCCCAGCTCGGCTTGCAACATTTCCATCTGCAACTGCTGCTGCATCTGCATAAGCTGCACTTCCTGCTCGGTCGGCTCGGCCATACCGGACAGTTCTTTGAGCTGGTTCGCGATTTCCTGGCGATCCGCCAAACCGCTGTACTGCACCACGATGTGGTCAGGGATCATAATGCCGTTGTTGCGCAACTCCATCGCTTTGGCAAACTGGATGTCGTCATACGTGTCGCGGCTCGGCTGTACCGATACCGTGGCGTCGTACTTACCCTGGGTAATGTCGTTGTGGATCGCACCGGTTATCGTGGGGACGTTAATCTCCAGACTCTCTGTGCCTTCTTCACTTTCCGTAGCCAAACTACGGGTGATCGACATAACCCGGTGCTCGGTGTAGAACTGCTGAAAAATCTCCAACAGCTTGCGGCCCAGGATTCGACGCGTCCGCGCCAGGTTGGTAAACGGTACCTGCAACTGGACGTTTGCCCGCTCCTGTTTGCCCTGGAGCGCAACGCCGCTGATTTCAGGAGACCCGATACCCAGCACGCCTTCCATGCCGGAGATTTCCCGCAGGAACTGGCGCGACTTGTTGGAGATCAGCTCAAGACCGGTTGGCACCGGGTTGGGTTTGATCTTCTGCGGAGGTAGCGACCCGCGAGCGTGGACCAGCACCAGACCAGTCTCGGCCCCGCGCTCGCCCAGTTCGTCTTCTGACATATTCGTCAGGGTGCCTTCTTCCATCGTCCAACCGGAGTTGGCCGTGGTGTTCACCACGTGCAACTCTTGCGAGGTGGTCTTGTTCAGGTGGTCTTGCGAACCGATCAGGTTCTTGACCATGCCCATGATTCGCCCGCGCATGAAATACGGGAAGAACGGGATGATCGTAAATGTTTTGTACGGCGACCAGTCATCGTGCAAAACGACGTGATCGCAGGTCACTGTCCAGCGGATGCGCGAGGTCGGCTTGCGGTGAATCATCAATCCAAACTGCATACCAAACGCTTCGCGCTGCGCGGTGTCCCAGCTCATGGGCACCTCGGACATATCACCACTGTTCGGGTCGATGTAAAAGTATGCCTGAGTCAGCCGCTTGTACTGGCGGGAAATGACCCGAGCGTTTTTGATCGTCTTCTCGCCGCCCAGCCCCGCGTTGTACTCCCATGGGGTCCAGTCGGTGTCACCAAACGTGTTCTTGTTAAACTCAAAACTGTCATACGCGTAGTAACTTCCGGCATTAGCCACTGCCGCCACTTCTTCCCGTTTGTCTTTGCCGTAGGTGTTCTCAATCTCATCAAGGCTCTGCCAATAACTGCGCGTGACCCGGTTCCAGGTGTTGGGGTCGTACTCTTTGGCTTCGGCGTCCAGCACAATCTCGGTAGGGTCAATCGAGACCACCCGCGCATCGCCGCGCATGTGCTCGTCATATTCCATCCGCACGTCCATGTAGCCGCGGTCGGCCACCAGGCCGTCCACCACCATGTCCCACTCCAACGAATCAAAGTCGTTATCATCGAGGGTGTGCATGGCCAGTTTGGTCATAATCTGGCTAAGGTCGTGCGCTTTGTCGTTCTTCGCCTTGTACGCGATACGGGCCTGGCGCTGGGAATACTCACCAAGCGCCGCGTTAATCGTGGCCAGGATCAAGTTGATGGTCAGCGCAGGGCGGCCTTCTTCCTCCAGCTTTTTAAGAACCGCCGCTTCCCACTGCTCGCCCATGTAGTAGTTCTGGTACTTCTCGGCGTCCTTGATGTATTCGATGTGCCCGGCGTCACGGTCGCGCAGGTAACACTGCCATTGGCGCTCGGCCAACAGTCGTTCCGTTTCCGGCACTGCCTTAGTCGCTGCTTCAGCCATTATTTGTTCTCCCTGGTAGAGCTAAAGCCGCCGCTGCCCCGGTCGGTTTCATTAATGAAAAGTGTCATTCTTGCGTCTCTCGGATAGCGTCGACCAAACCGTTGTGGGGTATGGCGCACTCAAAATAGATCGACTGGGTTTCCCGCAGTACCAGCGCCAATGTGTCGGCCCGTCCGTCAGTCAGCATCGGGAGGGTCTCCGGGCAAATCACCAGTAAGTTCTCCTGATACGTCGGCGCTTCGACCTTGAGCCCCCAGGTTGAGCAGCCGGACAAGGTCAGGCTCAAAACACTCACGCTCACGATAAACAATTTTCTGCACCTCACGGACAACCCCCCGGTCAATGACCCGCTCCTTTACTCTAAGGTCGGATCGCTGCTGCTCTACCAGTTCGCCGACACTGGCAATGGATGAACGGACCGCGTCAAGTACGTCCTGTCGCGCTCGTTCTGCGGTCAAGTTCTGGCTGTCCTCGTACCACGCACGACTCTGCCACCCGGCCCCCAGTAAAACTGTTGCTGATATAGCAATCACCAGCAGTTTAATCTTCACTCTTCATCCCCAACCGCCCCATCAGCAGAGTAATTCCTGCGGGCGGCAATCCGATCAGCGCCAGGTACACCGACGCCACCGGGGCCGTTATCTGGTCGAGGTTGCCAAACACCTGCAACGTGCCGTACCCCAGCAAGACCATGTAATACAGAACGATCATGCCGCTAAGTACGTAATGGTTGTACAGCCACTTAATCATCCTGTGCTCCTACGCCGCCTGCCACCCGAGGCGACTGCTTCGGGCTGAGTGCGGAAGTTTGTCTTTCCAGGATTTCTTCGGTTTGGTCTTCGGTGCCCGAGGTACGGCGAAGTGATCCAGCAGCTTGCCGATGTACGCCATAGAATCGACGCAGTCGTCGTGGGCACCGGCTGGGAATCGCAGCATCTCGTTAATAACGCTCTGGGTGATGTCGCAACCGGCGCGGAAAAACACACGCCCCTGCTGCATCCGGCCTTTGATCGACTGAGCGCGTGCCACTTTGTCGTTCTTACCGGGTTTCAGTGGCTCGTATCCAAAGCCCGCCAGGTGGCGCTCCCGAGCCCGTTTCATTAATAGAGGACCAATGGACATCTCGATAACACCCGCTTCGATACCCGTCATCGCCGGGTTCCAGGTCTGGTACGAGTCGAGCATCGTCTCCACCAAAGCCAGTGAGTCCCAGCGGCCCCGCTGCACGTCGATCACGTAAATGTTATCCACCCGATCAATACCGACGGTGATGCCAACCGACCAGTCGTTCATCTGCTTCTGGCCCACCGCCAAGTCCCAGGCCGTGTAGAAAATCATCTCGTCGTACGGCGGGGCTTCGCGCAGTCCGTAGCGCTTGAACATACCTTTGGTGAAAAACGCCCCGTCGTCCGGCACCGGGTTCTGCTGGTACAAAGCCGACCAGTCCCGTGTGCCGATGGTACGTTTGATACGCGTCAGCGCTTCCAGCGGATACCGCGCTTCGTGCAGCGCCTCCCCCTGTTTGCGGTACAACTCATCCGTCTCGGCGACCGCGGGGTAGTTCACTACCCGCCACTCGTCACCCTCCTCATTAGCCATGGCTGTCATCAGCCGCCCGGCCAGGTCGTCGTCGTGCCAGCGGGTCAGGATCAGCAGCACACCGCCACCGGGTGCAAGCCGCGTGTAAGCCGTCGATGTGTACCAGTCCCACACCGACTCGCGGGTGGTTTCCGATTCCGCCTCTTCGCGGTTCTTGACCGGGTCGTCGATAATTAAGCAGTTGTGGACTAAGACAGAGTTGGCAAAAAAGTTCTCCGTCCCTGTCTGAAGGTCTACAACATCGTAGCCAGTGCCTGATAAACCGGTTTCCAGATCGCCTGAACTGACTCCGGGCTCGCGTGATACCCGGAATGACACGTCCGGCAAAGCCCTATCAGATTGAGCTTGTTGTGATTCGTCGCATCGTGGTCGATGTGGTGTACTTCCGTCGCTCCAAAGCGAACGCACTGTCGGCAGAGCATGTCCCTGTGCAAAATCTCCGTCCGCACTCGCAGCCATTCGCCCTGATACGCTGCGTACCCCGCCACTGGCTTGGTTCTTCGACTGTCCCAAAAGCACTGCTGAGAACAATACTTCCGCCGCTTCTCGGTACTGATCGGCGTATCGCAAGTCGCGCAAAACCCCTTGACTGTCGGCTCCACGGTATGGGCAGCTCGAAACTCGTTGTAACAGCTGCGCTTGCAGAACGCCTGCGTATCCTCCCCATACCGAGCGACCGATTTCTTGTGCTCGGATGGTGACCGCTCGAATAGCGAATCGCAGTTTCTGCATTGCAGCGATACCGTGCCTACCGCTTTCGCCGTGTCGTAGCACTCCATGCACGTCTTTGCATGGGATGCTTTCGCTCCACCGCACTCCGGGCAGGTCTTCTTCACGCGTATGGCCTTCCCGCCCCGCGCACAAAGCGGAGAACAGTATGCGGTCTGAGGCCCAAACGGGTTGGCCCTGCGTCGTGCCGAACGTCGATGCTCCTTGTCCGTCCGGGCAAACCCCGTCTGGCATTCCGCGCAATGTAACCAAACCATCTTCTGGGAGTAGCCGTCCCGCTTGTACGTAGCCCCGTGTTTCGGTCCAGACCCGATGGTCAGGGGTACATTCCAAAACGCCGACAGAGACCAGCTCTGGTTTACGGGATGCGGCAACGGCTTGTACCGGAGTCCAACAAGTTTCGAGTCCTCTGTGGTCATATCCCAACACCTCGTCGCCGATTTTAACGTCTCTAGCGGCTATTATACCGCGACGGGTGTGGATAGGTGAGTCCGAACTCACACAATGAGCCCCTGTGCCGGTAATAGGCCCGCCGACACCGGCAGCTCTGTAGCCTCCTGCGTCAGTTGTCAACCACTCTTCTGCCGACTGAGAATCCGGGTTCAGCTCAAAGTCCTCAAATACCTGGGTGTATCCCGGCTCCCTGACCAACGCCCGTGTCTTGCGGCTGAATTTCAATGCCAAAGCACTGGAGTAAGAACAAGCAATGAACTCGTGATGGGGATATTTGCCCAGATGCCATGCGGGAAAAGCAATAGATGCGAGGGCACTTTTGCCATGACGCGGAGGCATAAATACGGCGAGCCGAGGGCTCTGTCCTGCGGCCACCGCTTCACTGAACCATTCGAGGTGCTCGCAGATGTCCTTATGCACCCACCCCGGCTTATAGTCCGGCTGGGTGCGCTGAACAAACGGCAGCAGGTGGCGCTTGGCCAACATCCTGCGGGCTATCTCCTGGCGAGCGGCCACAACCGGGTCGAATGCCGCCTGCTCCTCTTCGCGTTTCAGCTCACGTTTGGTTTTTTCTTTCTTGAGGGAGACCATCTCGGCACGGAGGTTCTCGCGAGCCTGGGTCTGTTCAACTTTGCGCTTGTCTTCTTCGCGCACGTCGTTGTTCTGCTCGGCCACCGCGTCGGCTTTAGCCTGCTGCTCCTGGCGACAGAATATGCAGACGTCCTCTTCCGCGAACAGCGTCCGGGGGTGATCCTTCTTGCACATTTTGCAGGTGGCTTTGAGCACCTCGCGCACTGCCATCAGTCAGTCACCTCTGCATCCTCAACATCCTCTGGGTTCAAGCCAGTCAGCTTGTATCCCGCGAGCTTGAGCAGTTCATTCACGCTCATGCCTTCAAATTGCTTGGAGTTGTTGACCTCTTTCTCTTCTGGCGCTTTGTCCGGTTCACTCAATCTGTGCAGCTTCACCAGCGAGTCGGTGGCTTTGATCTGCTCGGTCGCGTTGGCGCTGCCGCGATACGCTGTCATGTACATGTGGTGCGCATCGTCTTTGTTGAACGTGACGTGGGGCAGGATGTCCCGCGCAAACTCGTCCTGGTAATGGTTGAGGCTCTGCTGAATGTCTTCGCGAGCCAGCGTCTTCTTCGCCATCAATACCGAGAACCCAGAACGCCGGGATGCCTCTGTTACGGAAGCCCCGGCGTTAATAGCGGCCACCAGCATCTGCTCCTGGCTCGTGAGCCTTGGTACAGGACAGGTGGAGATAAGTTGGTCGTTGCGGATATTCATCGCCTGACCTTCATAAAGCTCTTGGTTTATTGCCATGTATAAAAAAGCCCCGCAGTGCGGGGCAAATTGGCTTTCGCCTCGCCTTACCCAAATAAAGGACACCTCCATAATATCCGCAGTGCTGATAATATGCAACGTCAAAATTCTATAGAAATTTTTTAGCGATCCTTTTTCCCTATGAAAAATATCGAAAGGCTCCTTTTTCCCTATGAAAAATAATATGCGGCATTTGCCGACTGACGTGGTGTGTTCCTTGTTCGAGAGGGGTCGGCTTCCCGATTCGGTTTCGGTCCCAATCCCTGGTCGAGTTCGGCCTCAAGGAACCTTGTCAAAGGCCCCCGGTGGGGGGTCTTCAACCATGCAACG
>Ga0306872_100726_pt1 | contig 11750 bp, 19 predicted proteins | sample AntRauMeHopE1498_FD_190455 | JGI IMG/M metagenome (GOLD analysis project Ga0306872, IMG submission 190455) | Saline lake microbial communities from Rauer Islands, Antarctica - Metagenome Hop E1 #498 (v2) (version 2) | ecosystem: Environmental > Aquatic > Non-marine Saline and Alkaline > Saline ...
TTTTTTCGACTCAGTATCAGCGGCAGAAACGGGCGCTTGGGCGCACCTCACCAACCTGCTGACAGACTCCCCTGCATACGTTACCGGCAAGGACGGCCTGCCCGATATGTCCAAGCCTATGCGCATCAAGCTGATGGGCATGGATGCCCCGGCCTTTAAGGCCAAGGCCCGCAAGCGCGCCACCAAGATTTTGAAGCGTCGCGGCGGCAAAATGGATTTCGGGAAGATGACCGAGGCACAGCTTGGCGCGCTTATCGACGACGGTGTTGAAAGTGCCATACAGAGCGCGGTGGACGCCACTATTGGCTGGGAAAACCTTAGCCTCGGCGGCAAGCCGGTTGACTTTTCTGCAGAAGCTGCAGAAGAAATCTACCGCAAATATCCGTCGATCCTGGACGAGGTTACGGCGTTCTTGGCGGCCCGCTCCAATTTTTTCGCCACGGCCTAGAGGCACTTTGTCTCTGGGCGCGTCAACACGCTTGGCTCAGCACCCTGCCAAAGGACATTAAGCAAACGAGATGGAGCTTTTTGGACCGCGCCAATGAGGAGGCGGAATTCCCGCAACTACCGTTTAGGGATCACCTTGCGGATTGGTTGCTTGAGGTTGGGCCGGTTATGAAAACAGGGATGGGGCCAGTGGCCCTGTCCCATCTGGAGCTTAGGGCTTGGGCGGATAACGTTGGCTTAACGTTTGAAGGCAACGAGGCCGAGTGGCTGCAGAAGATGAGTGACGTTTACGCCAGCGAAATAGCTAAATCAGACGGCAAAGACACGCCGCAACCGTTCAGGGAATAGGAGGGCACCGCATGGAAGATATGGCATCTGTTGGCCTCCGCGTAGACAGCCGTCAGGTTCGTCAGGCGAGCGGCGAGCTGGATCGGTTTGGCCGCTCCGGTGGAACGGCTCAGGCAGCCGCAACCGGGGCCACCACGTCTTTCGCTGGCATGGCGCGGGGCGCAGTTGCCGCCGCCGGTGCCATGGCGTTGGCCGCCGTGTCTATCGGGACCTTGATAGGCTCGGTTCGAGTCATATCGCAGTTTGAAACTGCAATGTCGCAAGTGGGTGCCGTAACCCGCGCAACGGAAACAGAACTGGCCTCTTTGCGCGACGTCGCCTCCGAGCTCGGTAGCACGACCGAGTTCACCGCTGCTCAGGCCGCTGGCGGCCTACGCTTCCTAGGCATGGCAGGCTTCGACGCTGCCGAAAGCATGGCCGCGCTTCCCGCCGTGCTTGACTTGGCGACGGCGGCGAGCATGGGTCTTGCCGAGGCCGCGGACACGTCCTCAAATATTATGTCGGCTTTCGGCATAGCCGCAACTAACGCTTCGCAGGTCGCCGATGTCTTGGCCGCTGCTTCCAGCCGTGCGAACACGGATGTGGCGCAACTTGGGTCCGCCATGGCGTTCGTCGGTCCGGTCGCTTCGGCGATGGGGGTTGACTTGGGCCAAGCTGCTGCGGCGGTGGGCGTATTGTCCGACGCCGGTATCCAAGGCAGTGCGGCGGGCACGGGTCTGCGCCGCGTCCTGTCGTCGCTGGCCAACCCAACGGGGGCCGCTGCTAGTGCCTTGCGTAGCTTGGGCGTCACGCTGGAGGACGTAAACCCGGCGACGAACGATATCGTGGATATCGTCGATCGACTTGCGGCCTCCGGAATCGACGCGGCTCAGGCCTTGACGATCTTTGGGGACCGGGGCGGCCCTGCCATTCTGGCGCTTACTTCGATGTCACCCCGACTGCGCGAGCTCACAGAAGAATTGACAAACGTTGAGGGCGAGGCCACGCGGATGGCCGACACGATGCGTGACAACCTCGGCGGCGACATGGCGGGTCTTTTGTCCGCCGCGCAGGGTCTTATGATCGCGATGGGCGATGCAGGTTTAACAGCTATACTCCGCGGAGTTGTTACGGGGCTGACCGACCTTGTGCGAGTGCTTATCACGGTTGTTGACCATTTCGATAAGTTGGTTTATATTGCTCCGCTTCTGATCGGCCCCCTCGTTGCCATCACATTTAACGCCGGGGCCGCCGCCTTCTCGATTGCCGCCGCTGGTGTCGCCGCTGTAGTCGCGGCGGGTCAGTTCGGTGTTGCGCTTGTCGCGGGCTTGGCGCTTTCAAGAGCCTTGAATGCCGTCACCGTCTCCGCAGGATTTATGTGGACTGCCTTGGGTGGTCCGGTAGGCGTTGCTGCAGCTCTGGCCACAGGCCTCATGCTTATCGTAAACGCGAACCGCCAAGTCCGTGACACGGCAGTTTTGGCAACGCAAGCGCACGAAGACTATGAAGTTGCAATTCGGGGCGTAGTGGAAGCGTCCGGCCTCAGCGCGGCGGGTGACTATGTGCGCAGCCTTGAGGCGCAGCTGGAAGCGTCACTTGCCGCCGCTGTTGCTGACCGCGACCTGATGGAAACCCGGATGTTGCTGGCGGCCACGACTGACCCTGACGCCTACCTTATGCTCGGTGCGCAGATGGACGAAATGGTCCGCACCATTGCGCGTATCCGGGCCGAGATGGCGGGGCTGGAGTCGGCTGCTGACGTTGTGGTCCCCGCCCTTGCGCCAATCGAGCCGATACTTGATGACGCCGCTGAAAGCGCCGACGAAATCATGCGGAGCATCAACGGCCTGAGCTTTGCCAACGCAGTCACGGGCGCGTCGCATCTTGCCGTCCAGCTTGGCATAGGTGCAGACGAGGCGCGCGCCATTAATCGGGCAATGAACGAGGCGGCTGGCATCCCGGAACAGGCGGCACCGTCCACGGGGCTGACGTTTGGCCTAGGCGGTATCAATACCCAAGACCAAGGCGACTTTGGGAATGCTACCCTTGAATTTTCAGACACTATCGAAACGGTTCGGCGGCGCGTCCAAGGGCTTACCACATCGCTGAATGGCGAAGGCGGAAGCGGCAGTGGCGTAGCGGGCGCAGCGGCGGAGGCCGCGGAGGAGGTCGCAGAGCTGACCACATTCTCGGAGGGTATGGGCAAAGCCTTGGCCGATGGCACCCGAGACGCGGTTGAAATGGGCCGCCAGTTTGGCGGGGTGCTTCTGCGCGGGATCGGAAGCGTGTCGGATGCGTTCGGTGATTTCGTGGCGCGCGGGTTTACAGATTTCAAAGGCTTTGTATCGAGCGTCCTTGACAGCTTTAAATCAATGCTGGCGCAGATGATTAGCATGGCGGTTCGCAATCGGATCATGATCGGTCTGGGCATCTCTGGCGGCGGTGCCGGTGCGGCCTTGGCCGGAGGTCAGGGCGGCGGTGGCCTGCTTGGCGGTCTGTTAGGCGGCGGCGGGGCAGGTGGCGGTGGGGGCTTGCTGGGCGGCCTGTTGGGTAGCTTTGGCAGTGGGGGCGGCATATTGGGCATGGGCGGCTTAGGCGGCGGCGCTGGCCTGCTGGGTGGCCTTGGCAACGCGGTGTCGGGCGGTCTTGGCAACATCTTTAGCATCGGGGCCAACGCGGCGGCGGCTGGTGGTGGTATTCTGGCCACCTTGGGCGCAGCCGTCCCGATCATTGGCGCGGTGGCGCTGGCGTTCAGCTTCTTCAAAAAGAAAACCACGCAGCTTGACGCTGGCATCATAGCCACGGTCAGCAACATGGATACGCTGGTGCAGACTTTCAGCGTGATCAACACCAAGCGGTTCTGGGGCTTGTCCAATAAAACCCGCACGCATATCAGCGCCGCCGACAAAGCTACCACGGATGCCGTCACCGGAATGGTAGACGCGCTGCAGGGCGGCGTTCTGGCGTCTGCCGACGCGCTTGGCATTGCGGGCAGCACGTTTGACAATTTCGCCCACACCATGCGGATCAGCACCAAGGGGCTAAGCGAGGAAGCCGCTAACAGGGCAATTCAAGAGGCTCTTACTGGCATGGCTGACGCGATGGCCGATATGATTCCCGGCATAGGCCAATTCACAGGCGCTATTGAAAGCGTTGCCGCTGCGACGGATGAAACTGTGGCCGCACTTACGGCGGAAACAGTGTCCAGCACCCGACTGATCGGGTCCGCGTTTGCCAAGCTGTCACGCGATGCCGAAGAAAGCGCAGCAACGACTGCTATAGCCGGAGAAAAAGAGCGGGGCGGGTTCGGTAAATTTTTTGAATTGCTGTCAATAAAGAACCGTGACCAAGGCGCTCAAGCCGGTGCATCAGGCTCTGCCGCAATACTTGAGCGGCTTGCGACCAGTCTTGTGTCAGTCAATGGTTGGATGGCTAATTTCCGCATGAACCTTTACGAGGTTTCGCTTGCCGGTGGTGCGGCGGCGGCGGCGTTTGTCGATCTGTTCGGGTCACTGGAAAACTTCAACGCGGTTTCGCAGTCTTACTATCAGAATTTCTTTACTGACGCGGAACGCATCGCGCGGGCGACGGAATTGCTATCCATCGAAATGCTGGCGCTGGGCATTGATACCTTGCCCGCTACGCGGGCGGCATTCCGGGCGTTGGTGGACGAGGCCGACGCGCTAGGCGACACGGGGCTGGTGGCCTCCCTGATGCAGCTTTCTCCTGCCTTCGCCGAAATAACAAGGGCGGCAGACGAGCTCAATAACTCGCTGTCAAGCACAACTGTTTTCCGCACCCTTGCTGACGCCAGTTTTGCCCGCACATCCGGCAACTATCAGACGCCGCTTGATGAGGTAAAGAACAACGACGAGATGAAGGAACTGCTCCGTGAAGTTGTCAGGGCGGTCCGCGAAGGTGATATGAACAGCGCCCGCCTTACCGACCGCCTTTACAATGAGTCTCGCCGCGCCAATATGGAGACGCTGCTATGATCATCTTGGTCCCGGTTCCCGTTACCGACGACACCCTGCATAGTATAAACATCCCGGAGGATGATCACCCTGTCTGGGTTGTTGGAGATACCTATGACCGGGGCGATTTTATTATCAGCACGGATACTCATACCATTTACAGATCGTTGACGGTAAGCAACCTCGGCAACGATCCTGACGTGGAGACCGCAGCCCTTGCCGACCCGTTGATCGCCGACCCAGACCCAAAGAATTGGGAAATAATTGGCGCAACAAACCGCTGGAAACTATTCGATCAGCGGCCCTCAAGAATTGCCACGCGGACAGACGGCTTCACTTTCGAGGTGCGACCGGAGTTTGTTATTGGCGGAGTTTACGGTGCCAACGTAACCGCCGACAGCGTCCGGGTGCAGGTATACTCGGGGGCCGATGAAATATACGACCGCACGCAAATCATGAAAGACGAAAGCGCCATTGTGGATGGCCTTAGCTACTACAGCGAGCCGTTCCAGCCTTTTACCGAATTTACGTTTATTGATCTGCCTATTCTAGGTTCGCCCCGCGTGGTCGTAACGGTGGCTGGGACTGGAGCTGTCTCGGCGGGGCAGATTGTAATTGGTCGCAAGGTTGCGTTAGGCGTTACGATGCAGCAAGACACTGGTTTCTCCGGGTTGGACTTCAGCTTTGTTGGAGTAAACGAATACGGCGATCTGGAAACAGTCCGGCGTCCTGCCTCCCGCCTGTTTGACATCAACGTCTTTCTGGAGCGGGATCAACTGGCGCGGGTCGTGCAGGTTCTTACCCGACTGCGCGGTGGGGCGGCGGCGGTATGGATTGCCGACGAAGATAATCGATTTGCCGCCATTGGCTACGGGTTCTATCGAGGCTATCGCGGAACCTATGTGGCAATGGACCAAGCGCAAATAGCAATTGAAATTCAAGGGGTGACGTAATGACGCAACCGACAAAACCTACCGCGCCACTGCCCGCGCTGCGAAGTGATCCAGACACTTTCAGCGCGCGGCTGGAGGCCAACATTTTGTTCTGGCCGACGCACCTTACTTTTATTGACGAGAGCAATACGTTCAACGCTGGCCTGTCGGCGGCGCTTGTGGCGGGTAATCTGCCACCGCTTACGGGCAATGAGTTGGACGCGGTGCGGGTAAACGCAGCGGCTGACGGCGTGGAGTTTGTTGACGTAACGGCGGCGGGCTGGACGTTCTTAGCCGCCACGACCCCGGCGGCGCAGCGGGCGGCGTTGGAATTAGCAGCAGGCGCATTGGCCGCAAAGGCCAGCATCGCCGAAGGCATAACCGGGACAGACGACGCAAAGTTTATGACGGCGCTGACCGCACGCGCAGGTTCCAAAGCACAATACGGAACGCTTGCCACCACCACGTCAGGCACGGCGTTTGACTTCACGGGCATCCCCGCTGGTGTCAGTGAAGTCAAGTTAGTGCTGCAAGGTGTAAGCCTAAGCGGCACTGACAATTTTTTGATTCAGCTTGGAACTGCTACGGGGATTGTGGCGACTGGCTACGAGTCCTCAGCATCGACTATGAGCAACGTGACCGCTACATTAACCAGCACCGCCGGGTTAATATCACGGATATCCGATGCTACGGTGTTTAGTTCAATGGTGATGACGATTACCCGGATAAATACTGGGAGCAATTTTTGGGTCGCTTCCTACACCGGCGCTAGAAACACGGCCCTGACGAATGTTGGTGGCGGCGAGATAGACCTTGGGGCCGAATTGACGCAACTGCGCTTGACCCGGACGGGATCAAACACCTTTGACGCTGGCACGGCAAACATTTCGTGGAGGTATTGATATGAGCAGGCAGGTATTCAACCAAAAAACGCAAGTTTGGGACGTGATTGATGAAGTTGCGCCCTCTTTTGAGCCGGTGCTGACTGCCGAGGCAGTTTTGGCCCAAGCCCGCGCTGCTGCTATCGAAGAAATAATTGCCGACACAGAGCGCAAGCGTCTGGGCGCCGTTCGAGACGTCGTGGCAGCTAAATTCAAAGACGCCAAGAGCGAAAAAGACATATCGGATAAACTGACCGAATTGAAAACAGCGACGGGGGCAAAAGGGCGATGAACGATCACAACTATTCAGAGACCCGCGTTATTGGCTTCCCGCGCCTCTGTGCATTCCTGTTGCTCGGCCCGGTGATCCTGCCTGTGTTCATGCTTTTTGGTCTGGGCCACTGGCTTGATCGGGCGGGATGGGGGAAAGGTTGGCGCTGGTGGGTTTTACTGCCGCTGGTGGTGTCATTCAGCGTGATCAACTTCATCCACAACATCACGGTTTGCACGATCCTGTTCACGGAATTGCCGCGCGAGTTGCAAACGACAACGCGGCTCAAGCGCCTCAAGTCGCACCCCGATCCTGCCAAGCGTGAACTCGCCGACCTGATGGGCGGGTTTTTGAACAGCCAACACCCCGACCATTATTGAGGAAACCTCATGACACAAGGCCCAAGAATAAACAGCGACGAACGGGGGTTCACAATCAATAAAACGCTGGCGTGGGCGATGGCGGTTTCCATTGTGGGCTGTGTCTTTTGGTTCGGGACTGTCACCGCAGAAAGTATGGAGCGGATCGCGGTTTTGCAATCCCGGCAGATTGAGGACCGTTCTCTGATCAATGCCAACCAAACGGAAATCAACGCTCTGCGCCGGTCGAGCGAACGGGTCGATCAGCGGCTTGTGAATATAGAGCAATCACAGGCACGGCAGGAATCTGCCACCAACGAAATCCTGCGCTATCTGCGCAGCCCTAACACAATATTGGTTCCAACCCCATGATCCGCAAGACATTCTTCGCAGCCCTACGCGCCCGCAATTCTGGCCTGTTCGGGACAAGCCTTTCCACGCCGCAAGTGCAGGGGATCGAGGCGTTGCTTGACGCTGGCCGCGCCTTGCCGCTGCACCACATGGCCAACGTGCTGGCGCAGGTCCACCACGAAACGGGCGGCGGCATGTATCCGATCAAGGAGACAGTATTCCCGCACCACAAAAACAAGAACCCGTCAGACGCCGAAGTGATCCGCAGGCTGGACAAGGCTTTTGCCGCTGGCAAGTTGCCGTGGGTGCGCACACCTTACTGGCGCGGCGGGGCGTTCGGTCGCGGGCAACTGCAAATCACCCACACCCGCAACTATACGAAATTCGGAATCACCAATTACGCCGACGCGCTGAAGCTGGACGTGTCGGCCCGGATCGCAGTTGACGGCATGAGCGGCGGTCACTTCACCGGCAAGAAGCTGTCAGACTTCAACTTCCCGCAAGACTTGGACAACCCGCCCCGCACTGATCCGCGTCGGATCGTCAATGGCGTCGATGGATCAGACGACAAGGTGCAGGCGCACCACATGGCTTTCGCGGCGGCCCTTGAGGCTGGGGGGTGGCAACCCGCCCCCGTAGCGCGCCCCACAGCCCGTCCTGCGCCCACCGGGGGCCAAGGTGGCCCAAGCGCCCCGCCTGCCCCTACAGCGGCCCCCGTGGAGGCCCACTGGCTAATCCGCCTGTTTCGCTTTCTTTTCACCAAACGAGGTTCCAAATGACCGAACTTGTAAACCAGCCGACCGCCCGTCCGAATCGCAAGATCGTTTGGGGTGGCGTGGCGCTGCTCGCGTCACAGGCAATCGCCGAGGTTGTCCTGATGCAGCTTCCCGCCGACACGCTGGTTGATTCACAGCTTCTGATCGCCACGATTGAAAGCGGACTGACAACCCTTGTCACTTTCGCCACGGCCTACTTCGTGAGGAGCCGGGCATGACCCTCGGTCTGGTTGAAATCGGCCTCGGCCTCATTGCCCTGCTTTTCGGTGCCGTGGTGGCGCTGTTTAAGATGTGGCGCGGAGCCGAGGCAAAAGCAAAGGCGGCAGACCGCGCCGCCAAAACGCAAAAGGAGATCAGAGGACATGAACAAGAAGCATCGCAGATGGACGACACGAGTCTTGCTGATGTTCTCACTCGCAAGCCTTAGCGCCTGCGCCGTGCCCGGTGACTTTTGCGAAGTGGTCCTAGCGCCCCTTGAGTTTGAAGCCGAAACGTCTGCGCAGATCGTGGCAACGGATCGCGTCACGGGTGAAAGCATTGCCGCACAGAACGCCTATTGGCGGAGCAACTGCAGCTAACCAATCCGGGCGATATTGATTCCTTGGTGGCGTCCGGTCACTCGCCCCCGTGTGTTAAATCACACGGGGGCTTTTTTATGGCATTATCAGCGCCCACCACCCAAGACCGCTTCCACACCGACAAACCACGCGGTGCTGTTGCCCTGCAATGATTGGGATACCTTGCCGTAGACTGACACGCGGTCGCTGATACCATAGCGGACACCAAGTGATATCGCCTCAAAGCTGTCGCCGCCTTGGATGATACCACCGATACCGCCCCCGATGGAGAAGTCACCTTCGCCGGGTGTGCGCAGCTCCATGCCGCCAAGTGCCGTGCTGGCTGCGATGCCGTTGCCGTAGCGTTCCATCATGTTGTCGAATGCATCCTGCGGGAACACAGCGTCAGCGCCGTCTGCCCCGTCAACCCCATCGCGCGCCTCAAACCCCGTAATGACCACATCACGTCGGCTGATGTCCCCATCCGCGCCCGCGCGCATGTCCTGTGTTTGCAGGGTCAGCGTTCCAGTTGCGGCGTCGTATGTGCCAGATACAAGCCGCTGATCCTCGTTATTGATCTCGTCAACGACATCAAGGAAGTTGGCCGCTGTCCTGAGTTGCGGGTTGTTTTCCAATCGTTGCAGTTGGCACCCTGCATTGCAGCCTTGCGCGTAGACGGGCGCGGCCATGAGGGTCAGAGCGGCGGCGGTTGTCAAAAGTGTCTTTTTCATGGTGTGTTTTCCTTGGTTTGTGCCCATTTCAGGCGTTTGTTTGCGTGGCGGATCAGCAGCAGGATTGCCAGCCTCTCCACCGCGCGGCGTTGTGTAGTGGTCATTGCGCAGCCTCCCGCTCCATAACATCGGCCATGCCGCACAGGCGATTGCCCAGCGCCATCACAAGTCTGTGGTTTTCAGCGGGCCATGCGGCAATTGCCGCTTCAAACACTTCGCAGATTTCGGCGGGGGTCAGATCGGCCCCGAAGGTTATCACGGCCTCAATGGCAATGGCACGCTGGCGGTCCTGGGTGGTGGTGGTCATTGGCTTTTCTCCGTAGGGGGATGCTATCCGGGGATAAGATAAGCGCGGGATGTTCCGCCAATCGTTTTGGATCTGATTGTGTCGTAGGAATGACTCCCCTCTTTTGTGGTAAAGGTAAGCCGGGAAAGGCAGTCGCCGTTCGCCTCGATTAGATCGCGCACGGCGGCAGCCAATTCGTCGGGGTCGGGGCCTAGCTTGGCGGGGCAAAAGGCTATGTTCACATCACCCAGAACATAGCAATGGTTAGAAACAGGACGGCGGCGATGCAGAGCAAGTCCCAAAGCCCCCGGCGGATGCGGCCCTTTTTAGGGTGGATGATCATACGTTTTCTCCGGCTAGAAAAAGGAGGCCGACGGCGTGCGGAGCATATAGCAGCCAGAACCAGTCGGACACGTTATATATCAGGATGCCCGGACCAATTACTGTGGCGGTGATAACTGCCATGGCAACGGCCACTATGAAGACCCGGTAAAGGCCCCTCAATAAACGGCGGGTCATGGCTGGTATCCTTTGCGCGGGTAGGCGTCTGGCCGAGGGGCCTTGGGTGGATACACCCGGTTAATGGTATCTGCAAGGATCGCAAAGCGGTCGCCCGTTTGGTAGACGTGGAGCCTTGCCAGATCGTCGGCCGCCGACTGCAGGTGTCGCACCATACGGTCAACGACGCCCTTGTGGACCTTGCCGGTGTGGAGCGTGCGAGCCATGTCGGTCTGCGCGGCACCCATGGCCGCCTGAGCGGCCACGATGCGGTCGTAGTTCCAATCCAGCTTTTCATCTGGTGTCATTGGTCTGGTCCTTTCTGGTTTTAAGCGATTCGATTAACATGGCCGACAATTCTGATATTTCGCAGGCAATGATCTTGCTCTGCGCGGTAGCAGATTCAGACTCGACAATGGTTTCCGCCTGCCTGTGTATCATGGCGGCAAAGCCCCGATGGCTGTTGTGCCGGTGTATCATCAGCCGCTTGGCGGTGCCCTCCGGCGTCTCGCCCCGTTTAACATACTTTGACGGCATGGCCTAGTCCCCTTGGGTTAAAGATACTTCCAGCCGCGCGTGGCGTGTAACTGCATCCGGCGGGAGCCAAACTGCTTGAACCGCTGCAGCCTACGGCGGCCCCACGAGCTCTTAGGCTGTATCTCGTGGCGGAGCGATCGCAGCGACGTGGCCACTGAGTTAAACGATGCGGCAAGGCGGGCAAAGTCCTCTCTGAGTGTGGTGGGGAACATGGTCGAGCCTTTCTGGAGGGTTGGAGGGTGGAGGGGAGGGGCCGAAGCCCCTCCGGTTTATTGCATATTATGAGACGCTTTGCAAGCGTCATCCCATTCAACCTCTGCCCGTCGCATTCCGACCTGAGCGGAATCCCACGCCGCGCGGTCGTTGTCCATCATCGCCTGAGTGCTTGCCTCCTGCGCGCGGGCCATCCACGCCTTGGCGGCTTCTTGGCGGTCTTGGTTTGCTTTGCGGTTGTCCATGGTCTTATTCCCTTGCTTGCGTTTCTATATCCTCTGTATATCGAAGTCGAACGGGGTATTCAACAACTATTTTCCATCGGCATCTCCCCATGTCTTTCCCGAGCTGATATCGATCCGGAGCGGAACCCGCATCGAGGGCGCGCAGCTTTCCATGACGCGCCTAAATTCACCCCACCAAAAGCCCTTCGGGTCATTAGCATCCTCGAAGTCCAGTTCGTCGTGGACTGTCAGAAGAGGAATGCCGCAGGCGTCCTCGGCGAATAGACCAGCCTCGTAGGCCTCCACCATAGCCTTCTTCATTACGTCGGCAGCCCCTCCCTGCAGCTTCCGGTTGACCGCCTTATGGGTGAAGCTGCGCTCGATAT
>Ga0306872_100731_pt1 | contig 11725 bp, 15 predicted proteins | sample AntRauMeHopE1498_FD_190455 | JGI IMG/M metagenome (GOLD analysis project Ga0306872, IMG submission 190455) | Saline lake microbial communities from Rauer Islands, Antarctica - Metagenome Hop E1 #498 (v2) (version 2) | ecosystem: Environmental > Aquatic > Non-marine Saline and Alkaline > Saline ...
AGTGTCTAAACACCCAGTCTTTGGCCAGGTAATAGCTGGTATGGACGTGGTTGATTTGATCGGAGCGGTTGAGGTAGGGGTCACAGACAGACCAGTACAACCAGTGGTTATTCAAGATGCATTAATTGAAATTAGAAAATAGCGCCTATGGCACAAACTACCCATACCAACCTTCGAACTCTTAGCTGCGCTTGCTTCATCGGTGCAATGCTAATGGTTGGGGTGATGACCCCGACTCAACAAGCTGCCGCTCAAACAGCTCCAATTACCGAGGTACAACGTGCTGCGATGCTACAGCAGATTCAGCAATTATTAGAAACGATTGTTGTATTACAAAGAAAAATAACGACCATTGACGGGCAAAAAGAAGGTGAAAACCTCATCAACAATAATAGTATTGCTCAAGCAAATACTGATATCAAACTTTATAAAACTCCCGGCGTCCTAAGCGGCATTGTTGGTACTCAGGATGCTGGTGCTGTAGGCGAAGTCGTTGATGGTCCAAAGCTGGTCGCAGGAAAAGTATGGTGGCAATTTAAATTCCGAGATAATTCAATCGGTTGGAGTTCTGAAGAAGAATTTGTGCGTATTCCATCTACAATCTTACGAGTTGATGTTAACCAAGATGGTGTGCACGACATTAGTATGCGATTTGAAGGAGAGTATGATCTTGATGGTTTTGTCGTTGAACCTGGTGAAGATGGAACGTATATTAGGTATAAAGGGAAACCAGTTGAATCTTTCAGCACCAAACAATTAAAAGTTGATTCGAAAGATGTAGATGTTTCAATTTCTAATATTTATCCAAAATTAAATCAATCAATTCTGGCTGATAGGCACTATACAGTTTACTGGGAAATAGAAAATTTACCAAAAACTAATAATCTTCAGATAAGGGGTGAATTACAATCTAGAAAAGATCAGCAAGTAATTAGTTTATTTTTGGCAGAAGCTAAAGAAGGTAAAAACACTAAAAGAGTAGATTTAAAAAATGTGTCTAGTCTCGTTCCAGCAGGTGAATACAGGTATGTAATTAAATTATACGAAAAAGATATTAGTACTAACAAATTTGAACTATTAACGTCAACAGCTGGTGGTTGGTTTGGTCTTAGTTACACTCAACAATTGATGTGAGGCCCATTAAGTACATAAAAACAGCGATGCATTGTGCATCGCTGTTTTAGATCAACTTTTAAATTTAGATCAACTTTGCTTTCTTGAGAGTCACGTATGCGCCGTTCTTGGCGATAGTTCGCATGGCTGCAGTCGAGATCTTGACCACTACATGCTTGTCAATCTCTGGTACAAAGATTCGCTTCTTTTGTAGGTTTGGCTTTCGCATTACCTTTCCACACGGGTTAAACTGCGTCGCACGGGTGCGGTTTGAGTATCGTCCTCCGACTTGGGTTGCTTTTCCTGTGATTTGACAGACGTTGGCCATAGATATTTCGATTAGTGGTGGCATCTTAGCATGTAGGGTTAAATATGCAACCCATTTCAATAACGAAAGGGAATACGAGGTGAATTGGTTTGAAAAATCAAGAGAGGGTGCCCTGGGGTATGAAATGGCAGTACTCGCTTGCGGGTGCAACCCTTTGCGCGTACCATAGAGCGCATATGGAACCGCTTCAAATTGCTCTCATTCTTATCCTTATTATCTCGGTCGTGATCCACGAGATGGCGCACGGTTATGCCGCCGACTGGCTAGGCGACCCAACCGCCCGCTTGCAAGGCAGGCTGTCACCCAACCCCATCGTGCACCTCGATCCACTGATGTCGGTGATTTTACCCGGATTGTTGATCGTGACTGGGTCGCCATTCCTCTTTGGAGCTGCCAAGCCAGTGCCATACAACCCATATAACTTTACCAACCAAAAGTGGGGGGAGGCGATTGTGGCGGCGGCTGGGCCAGCGTCTAACATAGTACTGGCGATTATTTTTGCCCTGGTGGTGCGGTTTGCTGATGCACTCGCTCTGTCTGAAACCTTTATCGTACTGGCGGTCCAAGTAATCATTCTCAACTTGTTCTTGGCATTTTTCAACTTGGTACCGATTCCACCACTTGATGGATCCAAAATTCTACCCAGATTTCTGCCGTATTCATTGCGGATGCAGTACGATCGACTACGAGCTTTTATGGAACAAAACGTTTTCCTTGGATTTGGTTTGACCATCTTTGTCTTCATCGTGTTCTTGGCTGAGCCGTTTTTCCGACTCACGCAGGTACTAACATTCTGGATGATTGGTGCTTAGCCTCCCACCTTGCAAAATAACCTGACTGTAGTACATTACACGGGCTACATATGGCAACAATTCAACAATTAACCCGTAAGAAGCGAACCGATAAAGCGCGAAAGAGTAAGCGAGCGGCTTTGGAAGTTGGTTTTAACAAAATCAAGAACCAGCCCAACACTTATTTCTCTCCGTTTAAACGTGGTGTGTGTACCAAAGTAACCACCAAGACTCCGCGTAAGCCGAACTCAGCGATTCGAAAGATTGCCCGCGTTCGACTATCAAATGGTCTAGAGATTACTGCGTACATCCCAGGTATCAAACACACGCTCCAAGAGCACTCAGTAGTACTGGTGCGCGGCGGACGAGTAAAAGATATTGGGGTCAACTACACCGTTGTACGAGGAAAGTACGACGCGACTGGAGTTGCAGAACGACGAATGGGACGCTCTAAATACGGCGCTAAAAAGCCAAAGGCTTAAGCCAGCCGAGGGACTGGGTCCCTCATTACCAATAGTTTATATTCGCTACAGATCACCTGACGCGATGCAAGGCCCACGCCTTCGGCATCAACCTATGCGAAGAATGATGATTGTTCCATGAACAAACACATTCGCACTAATCAACATTATTATGCGACGACCAATCAAAAAACGTCCAACCGTATCTCCGGATATCGTGTACGGATCAGTCGATGTCGAACGTCTCATTAACTACATCATGCTCGATGGTAAGAAGGAAACCGCGCGCAAGATTGTCTACGGAGCGTTCGAACTCATCAAAGCTGACAAAGACACGACCGAAGATCCACTCGAGACGTTTAACACTGCTCTACGCAACGCTGGTCCACTTATGGAAGTTCGTTCCCGCCGAGTCGGTGGAGCCAACTACCAGGTCCCGCGAGAAGTACGAGCCGAGCGACGTCAGGCCCTAGCCTACCGATGGCTGATTGCAGCCGCGAGGAAGCAAAAGGGAATCCCTATGCACAAGTGTCTAGCCAAAGAGCTACTACTGGCAGCTAAGGAAGAAGGCGACGCGGTAAAGAAGAAGGAGGATACGCACAAGATGGCAGAGGCCAACCGAGCCTTCGCCCACTTCGCCTGGTAAGCAAAGCTTGCTTTCAGCATTCACTCGGAAATGAAAATGGAAGCCCGACTGGGCTTCCATTTTCATTTCACTCGTTCAATTGAAAGTAGGAAAACTTCCAGAATCGGCACTGTGCTTCGTTGCCGCACGAAACGTTTGCTTCGCCGTACGTTCAGTACGGCTCAGAAAACGTTTCGCTAGCGCCTCGCACAGCACTCAATTCTGAAACTTTCAAACTAGGGAACAAACAAAAGGCCGGAGAATTTGTGAATCATATCTTATCGAGTGATTCGCAAATTCTCCGGCTTTTTTGCTGCTTTCTTCAGGTTTCATCTGAAATTCGAATTTTTCTTGAACACGATTAGATTCTACGTATACTACATCTATGTCGGAAATCGAAAAGTTAATCAAATTGGGGCAAACAGGAAATAAAGAGAATAAAAGGCTTGATTTTAAGTCTGATTTTGATTACGAAGATTCGTCTCACAGATTAAAGTTAATAAAGCACATTGTTGCGATGGCTAATACCCAAGGAGGGATTATTGTGTTTGGAGTCGAAGATAATGGCAAAGCGGTTTCTTTTTCAAACAAAAATATTTTGAACATAGACACTGCTGATTTGGTAGATCAAATACATAAATATACAAATACCGAATTCGATTCTTTTGTCATAAAAGAAATCAAAAGAGGTCAGAGCAAAAAAGCTGCTCTTATAATTCCATTTTCAGAAGACTTGATTGTATTCTCAAAGCAAGGTCAGTATAACTTTCGAAATAAGAATAAACTTCACTTCGAAAAGGGTGATTTATACTTTAGGCATGGTTCAAAGAGTGAAAAGTGTAACGCTCAAGACTTAGCTCGTCGTATCGAAGCGTCACGATCAAAAGAAAGGAAGGAATGGGGAAGTATTTTTTCAAAAGTTGCCCAAGTAGGGCCTTCAAGTGTAGGCATCCTTGATACTGTAGGTGGCACTATTGAAGGGCATAAAAAATCCATCATAATTGACGAATCTTTGTTACCAAAGCTTAAATTTATACAAGAAGGTAATTTTACTAAAAAAGGAAGCCAACCCTTAGGCTCATCGGTGACGTAAAAACCATCGTTAATAAAAAGACCTATGACAAGTCTGATTTTAGATTGACTGATAATCCTACTGCACTGGAGGTAAGTGAAGAAAATATTTTAAAGAAATTTCCATTAGAACATGCTGATTTAGTAAAAGAACTGAAGAATAGATACTCAGATTTCGTTGTAAATCGGAAATATCATATCCTTAAAAAACAACTTGCTTGTGACATAGCCTATGCAAAGACTAGATTTTATAACCCTAAGAACCCTAAATCTGGAGCTCAAGTATTTTATAGTAAAAAAATTATAGAAAAATTTGACGATCACTACAAATTGAAATAGTTCTAACTGATAGTTTTGCGAAGGGTTACCCTACGCATTTCAGGGTATTCGCGAGCGACAAAAACTTGTCGTCAGACGCTCGGGCCAAAAGATAATCATCGAAGACTGGAAAGAGTAATAACTGCGTAGGACGGGCCTACGCATCTAGGGTCTGCGCATAGGAAACCTAACTCCGTAGGTTGATCTCGAACCTCCAGAAGTCTGGCTTCCGGTTTTGAGGTGGAGGTTGAACAGAGAATAAAAAGGTCGCCCGCACGTTTCCGTGCAGGCGATTTTTATTGATGGGGAATTGCCCTGACTACCTGGTGTGCGTCAAAGTCTCTCTTCATCGCTTCAAGTGTTGAAACTTCAAGGTTACCGCCAGCACCATATACGGAAATGAACAAACCCTTACCCAGGTAGACTGCAGCGTGCACAAACGATGTTATCCCATCCTTCCTTCCTTGATGAAGCATCAAGATATTTCCTTGTTTGAGTGGTTGTTTGGGATTGAACGCTCGGCAGTCCCAGTCATCGTCATCAAATTCAGACACAGCTTTGTCTTTGCCGTAAGCGACATGGTATCCAAAGTCAAAGCACATATAGTCCATGTTGACCTTGGCATGATATTGCTCGAGGAACCAAGCAATACTGATACGTAATCGCTTAGGGAGTCGCAACACTTGCTCCTTATCTTGACTCAATAGTATAAATGAAATATCACTCACCCCGGTGATACCTTCACAGTCTCTCAGAGGTACTAGCGTGTCGTTATGCTCGACAAAAAGTGGTTTGACCGTCATTTGTGTACCATCCACTGTTTGAATGAATAGATCATCGTCACCAACGTATATTTTATCTCCCATCGAAACCTCCTGATTAATCTAAAGACACTGTGTCACAATATACTAGAATTGCAACTAACCTGCCGATATTTGACCAGGGTCCTGTTAGGACACCTTTTTATTGCTTGTTATAGTTACGATATGCAAACACCACGATACGAATATTCTCGCTCTGCTATTACAGCGCGGATTACCGAACTTACTTCGCTTCAGTTGCCCTATGGGTTGACGGTGCGCTATGCGATGAAGGCAAATCCGTTTCCGGCTATCGTTAGCCAGATGTATGCTGGTGGAGTGCGCTTTGATGCTAGTTCTAGTTATGAAGTGAGTGAGCTGTTGGCAGCGGGGATTCCCGGTGAGCGCAAATAAAGGATGGTACGAATAACCTCCGGAGGGTCTCCCCCTGAACAAACAACATCACCCGCAACTCCTGCGGGTGATGTTGTTTGTCTTAGTTTGATAGACCAGTTTTGACCAAACGGGAGTTTTTGTATCGTTTGTCATTGGTCACATCTTGGCCAAACCAGGTTGGTTTGTCGTAGGGATACCCGACACTTGGCTTCTCGATCTCCGCGACAATCAGTCCGTCTAGCTCACCATCAAACTCGTCTACTTCGATGGTGAGTGTACCCCAGGTAATGCGGTGTCGTACTTTACTCAGTGTGCGACTACTCCAGGTTTGGCACAGCCGCGCACACCACGTGGGTATCTGCCACTCGTACTCAGGTGTACCATCAGTGCGGGCCGCTAGTTTGATACAGAGTATGGCTGGCCGACTTTGTTCTAACCGGGTCCGCACCGTCAGACGACGGGTGCCGAGTAGATACGTCTGGCTGATACGAGTTGATTCGTGGACAAGTTCGCGCCACGCGTCACTGGTTAGCAGGTATTTATCTTCGATTTCTCTAGCCATAATGACAACTCCTTTGCTGCGGGTAAGTATGGCACAAAATCAACGTCGGTTCAATTAGCCTGCTGGGCTGGTTAGGGTCGTGATATACTGAATATTATTTGGTAAATATTTGCTATGGAAAGTCTACAAACACCTGAAGTTAAGCTGAACGGTCACGAGTCAGCCGAGGTCATTTTTAACATTGAACAGGCAAGAGAAGCGGCCGATGCCTTGCGGGCACTTGATGGTGGTCAATATGGAAGTGAGGCTGACATCGCGGATGTAATAAAAGCATATCAAGCCAGTATCGAAGGGATTGATCCGCAGACAATGTTACATGAAGGGTTGTTGGTATTTCCCGGCTCTTCAAGACTGCACTAATTTTAATCTAGTTCTTTTGTTCTTATGACTTTTGATTTTGATGCCGAGATTAAGCAACACTTAGATGTTGTCAAAACCCTCGAACGGGTGCCGGGAGTGTTTACCGCTTCACTTGACGACACGTTTTATAACAAAGCCTGGTTGCGGGATATTTATTTCATCACCCTGGGGTTCTTTGAGACGGGTGATATGGTCACCACGCGCAACGCGGCCAAGGCACTCCTGAGCGTGTTTGTAAAACACCAAGACAAAATCAACTGGGCGATTGAGAATAAACCGCATGAAGCTTGGCAATACATCCACGCTCGGTTCCACCCTGAAACATTTGAAGAGTATTGGGAAGAGTGGGGTAATAGTCAAAACGATGCCGTGGGTGAAGTGTTAAATTTGCTCATTACGTTGGAACTGATGGACGAAAGTGTCATCGAAACCACTGACGAAAAAGCCATGGTTCAAAAAATCGTTGACTACTTGGTAGCGATTGAATACTGGCAAGACGACGACAATGGTATCTGGGAAGAAAACCTCGAGGTGCACGCCTCGTCGATTGGTTCGTGTGTAGCGGCTCTCAAAAAAGCCAATCAGATCGACTGGCTCGACGTGCCCGATGTGGCGATAGAACGTGGAGAGCATGCCCTGCGTGCTCTGCTTCCGCGTGAGTCGGTCACTAAGTTTACCGACCTCGCACTACTTACCCTCATCTATCCGTTCAACGTTACCACTGAGGAAGAGACGATAGAGATTCTCAAAAACGTTGAGTATCACTTGGTCAAAGAACGCGGCGTCATTCGGTATAAACTCGATCGCTACTACAACAACAACATCGACGGGTTTAGTGAGGAAGCTGAGTGGTGTTTCGGGTTAGCGTGGCTAGCAATTATTTACGCTGAGCGCGGTGACAAAGAGCGGGCGTACTACTACCTCCGCCGGGCCAAAAACGCGGTCACTCCAGACGGCGTCGTACCAGAGTTGTACTACTCCAACACCGACAAACCTAACCCCAACACACCGCTCGGGTGGGCTGAGAGTATGTACGTCGTAGCCTTACAAAAAGTCAAAAACCTAGAGTCAGCGCTCTAACGGTTTGATGTGCTGCAGGACCGTAGCAATAGCGGCTTGATCCATCGCAAAAAAAGCCATCTCGTAGCCGACGCCTGCTTGATCAAATACAAACGCCAGTGATCTGGTCGGGCTGTATGCGAGGTAGCCTTGCAGGGTGTCGGTAGTGACCATATACATCTGCTCAGTCTCGAGCGGAACATACAGTTGTTTTAAGGATACAAAAACGGTGTGAAATACTTTCGTTTCTCTGGTTGAAAACAGCGAGACATCATCTGGCGTCACCGATAGTACTGTCTGCACAAATACCTGATTATCAGCACAGGGATTTAGTAGTAGTGGCCTGGTTTTGCCGCTACAGATTTTGTTTTTTGATTCGACGGTCAGGTTGGGGTTGTTTACAAACTGCTGCGCAAATGGGGTGATAGAAGACAAAATATAGGTCTGTCCACTGTCGCCTGGTGTGACCACTAGGGTCGACGAGGCGTTACGCAGTTCTGTCTTGTCTGTCGGCGCGGGTATGGAGAGGGTTTGAAACGGGGTGCGGGCATCTGTATCAGTCCGATCTGGTAGCGGGAGGGTTGTCCGTGGGGTGAGGGTCAACACTTGGTTGTCACCGATTTCGTGTTGTAACGTGTACCAAGCCAGGGTGGTCATGATTGGTCGCCAAAACAGCATAGTGACAACCACAACGCATAACACAAACACCGCACCATACAGCAAAACTGGTTTCATGTGTCTGTTAGTGTAGCATTTGCCCTGCCGAAATTGTATTTTTGGGTTGCATGGTGTGGTCGATAAGGTATGCTGTCTGCCATGAACCAACGAGATGGACTGATAGTTTTTAAAGACGTGTCATTTGAGCACGACGCAACTAAACCAATTTTAAAGGCGGCTGATTTTGTGATTCGTCGGGGATCCAAGTTGACCCTGATGGGGCAAAACGGCGCTGGTAAGTCAACGTTGTTTGGCCTGATCACTGGCGACCTACAGCCTGAGAGCGGCATGATCAATCTACAGCCTCGGACCACCATTGCGGTGTCCAGGCAGATTATCCCGCGGGCAGAACTGGAGCTCACCGTCCGAGCGTTTTTTGAAAAGTGTTTTACCGAAAAAATCTACGAGATAGATCCCAAAATCGACGCTATACTCGAAGTCGTTAATCTCACCCCACCCGAATCCCAAACCGACACGTTTAAAAACCGCATCATCGGTAGTTTCTCCGGCGGGCAGCAGGCCCGACTACTACTCGCGTCAGCCTTGATTCAGAACCCAGACGTGTTGTTGCTCGATGAGCCAACCAACAACCTCGACACGGCTGGGATCGAACACTTGACCGAGTTTCTTAATGAATACAAAAAAACCGTCATCGTTATTTCCCACGATGCAGATTTCCTCAACTCGTTTACCCAAGGGGTCTTGTACCTCAACACCCAAAACCGTCAAGTCGAGCAGTATAACGGGAACTACCACACGGTGGTTGCAGAAATCGCGGCACGCGTCGAGAAAGAAAAACGGCAAAACGCCGCCATGAACAAACAGATTCAGGCTGACAAAGACAAGATCAACTATTTTGCCGCCAAGGGAGGCAAAATGCGTCTAGTCGCCAAAAAAATGCGTGCTGAGATCGAAGAGGCTGAGGACAGCAAGGTCGACGTTCGCCGCGAAGATAAAGCCATCCGACCGTTTACCATCGAGCCGCACGGAGACATCCCGCTGGAGATCATCAAACTGACCTCTGTCACCGTCATCCGTGACCACCAGCCCAAAGAGATGGTCTGCGACATCACCCTCAAGCGCGGTGAGCACCTGCAGATTGTTGGTCCCAATGGCATCGGCAAAACAACGCTGCTTGAAACTCTGGCTGGCGGCACCGCCACCGGCGAAGAGGTGGCCGCTGGCGTCAAGATCGGCTACTATCGTCAAGACTTCTCCAACCTCGATTTTAGCAAATCAGTGTTCGAGACATTGATGGATAGTATGAAGAAAAAACTTGAGGAAGATATGCGGTCGATCGCCGCTGGGTTCCTCTTGTTTGGTGACGTGATGAAATCTAAAGTTGGTGATCTCTCTGAAGGTCAGAAAGGCCTCGTGGCGTTCGCCAAATTGCGGATGGAAGAACCGGGTCTCCTGATCCTCGACGAGCCGACTAACCACATCAACTTCCGCCACATCCCAGTCATAGCTCAAGCCTTGAACGAATACAAAGGCGCCATGATCCTCGTCTCCCACGTCCCAGATTTTGTCGAGCTGATCAAGATCGACGACATCCTTGATTTGAGCAAGTTGAAGCCAGCGAAGAAGTAAGTAACCACAAAATCCCCGAGGTCCTTCTAAAACCCCCGAGGTCCTTCCTCGGGGATTTTTTGCATGATGTTTTGTTACACTAGTTGGATGAAGTCTGAACGACATTATGTATACATATTACGCTGCTCGGATGGGACGTTGTACTGTGGGTACACTACTGATGTTGAGCGTCGGGTGCAGGAGCATAATGGCGTCGGGAAAGTAGCTGGTGCGCGCTACACCAGTGGACGCAGGCCGGTGCAGGTCGTCCACCAAGAATCATTTGCAACGCGCAGCGAAGCATTGAAACGAGAAATAGAAATAAAAAAGCTACCGGCAAATAAAAAGAAAAAATTATTTTTATAATTTAGTTTGTGCACACATTTTTTTATTTTGCCATTTTTATTTTTTAGTTACGAGTATAATTAAAAATAGATCCTCACTCAATTGGGGGTGTAATAGTAATTTATTTTATATGCCAACAGCAAAAAAACCAGCGGCCAAAAAAGCCGCACCAAAGAAAAAAGTAGCCGCTAAGAAAAAACCAGCAGCAAAAAAAGTCGTCAAGAAGCTAGTGGTCAAATCAGCCGCAACCAAAAAGAAAGCCGCCCCAAAGAAAAAAGTAGCCGCTAAAAAACCAGCTGCCAAGAGTACCAAAAAAGTAGTCAAGAAAGCAGTCAAAAAAGCCGCTCCAAAAAAGAAAGCAACCAAGAAGAAATAAATCCATGGCCAAAGGAACTGATCGCAAAAAAGAGGTCAAAAAACCAAAGAAAGACAAAGTGAAGAAGGTCTAACGTAAAAGCCGGTACCTATGGGTACCGGCTTTTACGTTACATCACACTCTACTAACGCTTGAGGATTTTTGCCACCGTCAGTGAAGCGAGCAGGATCAGTCCAGACAATACCAGGAACTGTGGCTCAAATAAATCGAAACTAAACCCATTGGTACGGAACTCTTCGACGTTGAGTGAGGCGCCAATCGAGACAAATGTAGCGGTGCCAAGCATAATCCCAATAAACGTGGCCGTGATAAAGGGAATAAATTTGGTTTGTAGAATCCCGGCGGCGTAACTGAGTAGGTCAAACGGGATAAATATGAGGCGCATGATCAGGACTGCACTGAATGTATTCTCCCGCAGAGCGGTGACTGAGTTTCCTAGCGCGCTGTCTTCGAGTCGCAGACTCGTTGCGAACCAGCGTCCAACAACATATGCCACGGCGGCAGCCAGCGTCGCCGCAATAACCGTCAACACCGTCCCCCACAAAAACCCAAAAAATATTCCTGACAAAATAGTCAGTGCCGTAGCGGGGAAGAATGTCACCGGACGAATTGCGTAGAGCAGTATGTACAGGAGTGGTCCCCAGAACGTAAGCGCGATAAAATCAAACATCCAAATTGCTGCTTCTGTCGTCGTCAGTCCTTGGCTGGTTTGATACTGGTTGAGTGCAACTAGTGCTGCAATCCAAATCACAACGGCGATTATTTTGGGAGCTTGACGTTTTGCGGATTTAATCAAATCTGTTTTCAAATCACCAACCTGCCGACCTACAAACT
>Ga0306872_100732_pt1 | contig 11711 bp, 10 predicted proteins | sample AntRauMeHopE1498_FD_190455 | JGI IMG/M metagenome (GOLD analysis project Ga0306872, IMG submission 190455) | Saline lake microbial communities from Rauer Islands, Antarctica - Metagenome Hop E1 #498 (v2) (version 2) | ecosystem: Environmental > Aquatic > Non-marine Saline and Alkaline > Saline ...
GGTGGTCATTTTTATTATGTTATATTAGTATATATACAATGAAAACATATTATTCATATCTTATTAAACCTTCAACAAGGAAAAATAAAAAGTATGATGTATTTAAAAAGAACAAATATATTTTAAGCTTTGGTGATTCAAGATATGAACAGTACAAAGATAAAATAGGATTCTATAAAGAATTAAACCACAACGACAAATCAAGAAGAGAACTTTATTATAAAAGACACAGTAAAGATTATCCAAAATATTCAGCTGACTGGTTCAGTAAAAAATACTTATGGTGAATGAAATATTTGAATACTGGTTTCAGGTAAGAAAGCTAATACAAAATTAGCAACAATTCTTTTGTCTTCAACCTTAAATGTTTTTTCACGAATACATACATTTAATTTAAGAATGCTTTTAACCTGTTGTTCAATAAACTTTTCAATATCTTCTTTGTTCATTGATTGATTTGAATGATTACTTATATCTTCGTGTAGTTCTACTTTTAAAGTTGTTTTTTTTTTTGTTAGTTTTTCACTATTATAATTTTCTTCTTTCCTATAACGTGTTGAACAAGTTTTATAATGATTGATACAATACCAAGCACTAATATTCTTTTTCAAGTGGATTCGTGTACCATCCTGATCAAAAAATAAATGAGGAGTTAACATTTGTCCAATTCTAAAAGATAAATCAAACACTGGGTCAGATGGAAAGCAGAAATGATTCAATTGATAATCAAAATTAATTTTCAGTGGATACGCACAAGACATATATATATATATATGTTTTATATATTAATTTTTAATGGTGCGTTTCAAAATAAGCTATTTATTTAAAATAGAATATGTAATAGATGTTATTAAACTGTCATAATCTTCTTTCAGTTCTTTCTTCATATCTTTTAATAGTTGTTGATATTCTTCCAAGCTTAATTTATGAAGTAATAACCTAAGCACAACGTGTCGCCCACATGTTGCGATATCCATACCTTCCTTTTGAAAGGGTACAGTATTCCACTTCAAGTTATATCCTGCTTCGTGAATTAATTTTAATAACTTCTTCATACCTCCTTCGTTAATTTGTTTATCAATGTCATCAGGTATATTTAAACCTTTAGCAAGTTCAAAAGGATTATTACCATAACTATCAAAAAACTCAATATCATTACCTCTTTTAATTAATGCTGTCCAATGTCCAACATTCTTGCTTTCTGTACCATACAATAAAATACACCTTCCCAAGCTATCTAACATTTCATCAAAATGATTATACTTATCTAAATCAGAAACCATATTAATTTTAGTATCTGGATTTAAAATAAAATCAATATCAACATTAGAAAGCGAATAACCTTTTAACATGCTGATAAACTGTTTTTCGTTTTGATTCATATATCATAATAAGATAAAATAAAATATCACTTATATATATATACAATGAATAAACTTAAAAATATATCATTGAATGATTTGTATGGTAAATATTGTAAAGTGTGTGATACGTACAATATAGAACACCCACCACAAGATACAACAAAAGAAGAACTTTTAAAAATGGTTATTACAACACCACCGCTTAAAGGTTCTGGTTTAAGTAAGTTATTCGTAAATGATTTTATGAATCATTGGAATTCTACAAGAGGAGGAAGCATTCTGACAAAAAAAAGATATCCTCTAAATTTCCAAAAGGCAACACAAGCACTAATTAAAATAATATCATTCAATCCAAATAATATTAAACTATCTGGAACAATGAGTTATAAAGCTTTCTTATATCCCAGTGATTACGATTTATTTGAAACTGTTAATATTACAAATTTAGATAATCTTATTAAATCATTTCAATCAAAAATTAAACATTTATTAAAATTGAATGATGTATATATTGGTGATATTAAAGCTGGTGAAATTCCACAACTCAAAATAATTAATGAACGTTCTTATTTTAAAAATAATAGAGTTATTGGTTATAGCTATGATGAAACCATAAACAGATTAGAACAAATAAACAAAGAAGGATATTTAACAAAAAAAGATTATTCAACAATCAAGAGAATGATTAAAAAGAATCCAACAAAAGCACAATGGAATATTATGCTTAAAAATCTTAGAATTCATATTATTCGCATGACACCAAAAGATATATTAAAAGGTTATAAAATGATGAATACACAAAAGGTTTATTTGAAAGATTCGTTAAAAGGCGACGGTTTATTTAAATTAGATGTGGTAGCATACATTAACACAAGATTTAATGAATTCTCTATAATATACGATTTACGTGATAACAATAAACATAGAATAAATAATTTTAAGGTTAATGTTAATGAAGACTTGAAAGCAAATATTCAACAACTGGAAGATAACGGAAAGTTCTTTAAAATGCTCAAAAGAATATTAAGCTTAATGAGAATCAAACTCGGCAAGAAAACAAACGAGAAAGATAAAGATTTAATTAAAAGTGAAATGGAATATATTACAAATGTATTAAATGGAGAATTGGGAATTATTAATTCTGTTATTAATGATATTGATATTATTGAACAGATATTAGACAATGAAGCAGTAACACCAACTGATAAAATAAAAGAACAAATTGACAACTTTATTTATCGTTTAAGCTTCATATACAAAATAGACAACTACATTAAACAAGAACCAGCAATTATTAAATTGATTGAACAAACTCTGAACATCACAAGTCAACATAATCTAATAAAACATTTACAAAAACTTAAAATAAAACTTTCAAATATTTTAAATGATAAAGCTAAATCAAAAGCATATAAATATTCTAACTTATTTTAAATGCGTTTAAAAAAAACGAGAATTTACATATATAATTATATATGGAAATTGAAACAGGTTATCATTGCGAAAGATTTGTTGAAGCTAGTAATAATAAAAGAATGTGGGCATTTTATAATAAACAAAATATATACAAGCAATATCAGAAAAAGTTTTATAAATATGATAAAGGTATTCAAGAATCAACAATAAAACTTGATGATAATAAAGCGGTTTGTCAATATATACACACGAGAAAATACCTCCATATATACACCCAATATTTGAAAAAAATTATTCATTTTAAAGATAAAACTGAACATGTTTTAAGAAGTAAATATAACTTGACACATACAGTTATAAATGATATTATTTTTAGCACAATAAACAAAGTCAAAGAAAAACATTATGATATATTTCTTGATAAACGTGAAATGAATAAAGAATTAAAAAATATTGAATCATTAAACCTCCCACATTATGAAACAGAGTTAAAAAAAACAACAACTATTATGAAGTACTCATTTTTTAATAATGAAATATATATTTGTACTAATAGTCGATTATTTCAAGAAGGTTATGAAATGGATTTATGTTATGAACAACCAGAATATTATACGTTTCCATTAGACCTTGAAGATACTGAGTTGAATGCTCAAATTATGAAACTCGAAGTGTTGTATATTGAATATTTAAAAATATTTTGTATGATTGAATATTTACAGTTTGATATTGATTGCTTTTTACAATTTTTATTGAGTCATCATTTTAGAGACACAATTGAACAACTCAAAGAATATTTAAATGAGTGTTATATAAATGGTGAATATACACCCAAAGAATATAAATGTCGTAACTTGTTTTAAGTGCGTTTAAAAAACACGATAATTTACATATATAATTATATATGGAAATTGAATACAGGAATTTATTAGAATACACATCAAAATTTAACGCAATTGTACCTTCTTGGGATGAATACTTAGGAACTCGAAGCAGTGTTGAACTTTCAGTGTTACAAGCAAAAGAACAATATAAATTAGAGTTATATGACCAAAAAGAATTGAAACGATATATTAACTTATTAGAAGAAAAAATAACCAAAGCAAAATTAAATGTTCAGATTAATCTACGTCGCAATAATAATTTTCAACAATTAGAGTGCTTAAATAAACATACTCTCGAAAAACTTATCGATAATATACGCATACGTGACGACATAAGAATAAAGGATAATGATACTAATGTTATTTATGCTCATCCAATATTATTTTATTCAATGATAAATTATAAAGGTAATGATTTTATGAAAGAACTGAAAAATATTAATATTGATGATGCCCTTAAACAATCTTCAATATCTGACATAATGTTAAAAATATATAAAAAACTTTATTGGACAATAAATATTGATTTTAAAAAGTTATATCATTATGTGAATGGACTTGATAATAAAATTAAAGTAAAAGATAAGGTCGAATTTATCAATATTGTTGCTGACATGTATGAAATATATATTATCTTAAAAATGATTTACTCAAAACAAGAAAAACAATTATCAAATATTGAATTGGCTTTATCAAGTGTTGATGAAACGCAATTCTTGAATGAAACAAAAAATGAAGTATTTGAAACAAATCTAAGTATATACATATATTATTTTGGAAATTTGGATATTATTAGACAACCCCATTATGATAGAATCAAATTTGAAAATACTCTTACACCACAACAACTAATAAAGAAAAAATTATATAAATTGTCTTTTAAAACAATGTGTATTGAAGATGTTATTAATGAATTAATACAAATAATTATTCAAATACATAATCTTTATGATGAAAACAATATTCGTTTGATATATGAAAGATTCGAAATATATTATGCTTTACAAATGAGACTAAATGATTTATTTGATTATATTGGTAAATCTAAAAGAGAAGCTTTCAATAATTTCATTAATCAAGAAGTCAAAAATAATTTAAAATATAGCAATGAATTCGTTAAAACCAAAAGAAGAATATCGACATATTTAGATACAATGGATAAACAAGCATTAAACAGGTATTTTAAGGAATTAAATATTGGTTGGTGTAATGGAAAAGATGCGTTTAAAATTTAATGATAATTTACATATATAATTATATATGAAAATTAAAAACCAAATGAAACCAGAAATCCAACAGTTTATGGATATCTACACAAATCACAAAGAAGCACAACAAAAACTCAAAGACCACAAATTAACAAAACAACTAAAACGATTAACCAAAGAAAAAAATAGTTTAAAAAAAACTTTAATGAAAATGTATGAAGATAATCCACAACAATTACAAACTGATACAGAAGGTAAAATAACAATAAGTAATATTAAAGTTCCTATTAAAACTTCTGCTGATGAATTTAAAAGCTTACTTATAAAACATGTTGGAAACACATCACAAAGCAGAGCTATTATTAATTTTATTGATAATCCTGAACTGAAAGATAAAGTTGATATTATCTATGAACAATAATTTATATTGATATTTTAATAAATATCATTATAAAAATAAATACGAAGAACCTTCGAGGTGTCCAAAAGTGTATTAAATTATAATATATGAACTACAGAAATGGACATTATAAAATATACAATAAAGAACCTATATTATTTTTAATGCGGTTTTAGTGATATAGTGATGATAATCCTTTTCTACCTCCTGTGCGTACTCCAAAGCCTAACTTATCAGCACCGTCGGCAGCGATTCGAGCATATGGGTTGCCTGTTTCTCGTAGTTTTTCTTTTGCGAAGTCTCTAACACGTTTATCTGATACAAGTGCTTTTACTGGTTTCCACACATTCTTTTTAAGGAATGAACCTACTTTATTCCACCAAGCACCACCAACCATAAGATTATCTAAAGTTCCATCCATATCAATAGGTAATTCAATAATCTCTCTTTCTGTGATTGGGTTTAATTGTAATACTGACTCACCGTTTGAATTCATTAAGAATCCAGAGTTACAGAAAACAGTGACAATATCAACAGATGGGATATTTTTGTTTAAATGGTTTTCGAAATCAACTTCAATACTGAATGATTTATTCACACCTAATCCACCAGCTTCATTTTCTTTTAATTCGAAATCAACACCTGGAACTAATGCTAAGAAACCCCCAACAAGTGGAACATAACCTGCACCTTTTGATGTTGTGAATTGAGCATTATCATAATTCACACTGTTTTGTACTGCGTAACCATACCACATAGAACGAGACATATTAACACCATTCTTTTTACTCATTTCATATAATGTTTGTTTGGGTGTGCTACTCATAATGTTCTGTTGCTGACCATATGATATTTTGATACTATCAGGAGAAAAGAAATATTCATTTTCATCAACTTCGTAATTTGTTGGTTTAATTGCTATAAGCATTAAATTAGGAATAGAGGTTGGAATTGTATTATCAGAACGAATTTTTACTTTTCCACCAGCTCCAATATTAACAGTTCGGGTTGTGGTTGCTGTAGTGTAATCATGATATGGGACTGTATTAATTTTTGGTGGTTGTTCGTAGATAGAAGGAGAACGATAAGTCATTTCTAACATTAGATTTTTCCAAGGGTTATTTTCTGGGAAGGTTGTTGTTATGTTTTGAATTGATGCTTTGGCATCATCAGAATTTACAAAATTAAAGTTTTTATCAACTTTAATAATTCCTGATGGTTGTTTTAAGTTGTGGTTAATGTTAATAGAACGAATATTATATAATCCAGTTTGTCCATCTTCAGTTTCATTAAAAATAAAAGGAGAAATAAAAGCTCTTTCAACAAGTGACACTCGAATGAATACTGTGTAAGATACGACTAATTGACCGTTTCCAGTTGTTGCTCCGGTATTATCACATGTTACAGGGACACCATTTAAATAAGCATAAACAGCTCCTCCTACGGTATAAGTACCATCTCCTGATAGTGGTTGCCCGTCTGGGTTACAGAATGTAATGCCTTCGAATGCCCCATTAGGTTGAGCTTCGTAGGGGTTAGCTTGTCCAATACCTTGCATATTGGAATTTGGGAAAATAGAACTTCCTGAAAAGTTTTGATACATTTCAAGTCTGGAAGGTGTTCCTTTTTGTACTCCATCGCGTGGGTCATTCATTAGCCATTTAAGAATATTAAAATTATCACCTGATTTGTTTGACATAGAAGCAGTGTTAATTTGAACTTGGGTGTTGTCAAATACTTGATTTAATGGATGGTCAATAAGTGTAGAGTTTAAACCAAATGATAAAAATTGCTTTCCTTTAAATGCTTCGAGGGTTAATACTCCAACTGGAATAATATCAACAACTGATTTAAATGTAACAGGACCATTGTACTTGATAATTCTCTCAGAAATAACTGATTCTGAAGGTGGTGTAAAGTTATATGATAAACTTGAAGAGTTGGCTGTATTTGGTGCATACACTTGATAACTGATATTGTCAGCTCCCTGTTCAACTTTATAAACTGGTTCTTGTTGTAATACTCTTGGGTCTAAAACTTTGACTTTGTTAATTTGAAAGTCGCTCATTTTTTGTATATATATATTTGTAAAATAAAATAATTTTACTCAAAAATATTTTATTTTCTATATTCTTTTTATTATCTTTGTGATTTGTGCCTAAACATTAATTTAACTGAAAAATACGAACCACCTGATAATTTTACTGGGACCAAAGCACCATTATATTTATTTCTCCAGAATAAACTAAAATTGATATTCTTTAATTGTCGCCCAGCACTATTATTTAAATTTATCATTCTATACTCTGCGGATGGCACATAACTAATAGTCTGAACATCAAAAGGATTATCCAAGGGTAAAGCTATGTCGGTTAATATGTTTTCTGTATCGTTATTATTTCCTACTCTATCGATTGATGTTCCTGTTAAATTACTTATATTTACTTGTTCTGATAATGATGGAATTAAATCTGTTGTAAATACAATATTCGCCGCCGGACTCCATAATTCCAAGCTTTTATTTTCTTGCTCCATAACTATATACTCTATACTGTCTATTGTTTCATATTGTGTCCCTAAATGTTTATAAAAGTCAAATTTAAAATATCGTGTATCTTCTACAATATCTTCATAAAAATAACCTGAAAAATTTGACACTAAATTATATAAATTTGAATTAAACCATATGTCAAAGAAAGCATCAGAACCCGAAGGAATTCCAAACTTTCCAAATCCTCTTTTATCAAAATACAATTTAAATTTACCAGTGTTTTTATTAAATTGTACCTGTGGTGGAACTTGGTTTATTGTTATTGGTTCTAAAGCAAATAAATTTATTTGTTGTTGAAGAGCATTAACAACTGATAAAAAACATTTATCTAATAGTTTGTTCATATGGTCTATTGTATAAACATAATAATATTCATTTGAATATTCAGGTCTTATTGTGGGTGGTGTTGGCTGTTCTAAACCTAATAATTGTGGAAAGAATATTAAATTTTCTGTTGCTGTGAATGATTGAACACCACCTGAACCATCACTTATTCGCACATTCATAGTACATCTATAAACTGTTTTATTTGGATCGCTTTGTCCTGTTTCTATCATTGGGATAAATATTGGAATATCTTTTAATCCAACAGCATCAAACCTAACAATTGATAAATCATACTTTGATATATCTGGAATAATTGCTGTGGTTCTGTCTTCGCTGATTCTTGCGACTGCGTCCTCTTTTTGTCCTTTACTGTAATTTTGGGTGCTTATAGCATGTGAATTGTAATAAATAAATTCTGGGTCTGTTTGTCTTAACATATTTTTATATATAACATATCTTAGATAATAATTATTTTATTATATTCTTATATATGACTCCACCATTAGATAAAAAAGAAGAAACTTTATTAAAAGAAGTTTATGAAAAAGTATTAGGAGGTAGAGACAAAATTTATAAATACATTCAAGAACATCATAATAATTATGATATATCGCGCAGGCAAGTTATGGAATGGCTACGAAACCAAGAATTAAACCAACTCACAACAACTCCACGCAAATCAGTAAAAATTATTAGTTCTATTCCAAAATATCCACTTTCCAAATTACAAGTTGATTTAATTGATTTGTCAAGAACTGAAAGCGATGGTTATAAATATATTATGACAACAATTGACACATTCAGTAAATACGTATGGTTAAGAAAATTAAAGGTTAAGGATGTTGAAGAAACCACAAAACAATTAAAAAGTATATTTGTAGATATTAAAAACATGATGACGAAACTTAATAAAACTGATGGTAAAGATAGAATCACACAACCTAAAACAATACAAACAGATAACGGAACAGAATTCAAAACTAAGTTTAATGACTTGATTGTTGATAAAGGGATTAAGCATATTTATGGCGAACCTTACCATAGCACAAGCCAAGCCGTAGTTGAACGAATGAACAGAACAATACGAAATAAAATATTAAAACTAAAGTTATTAAATGCTGATAATAATGTATGGGCTGATAAGATGGATGAAATTGAATTTTCTATTAATGCTACATATTCAGACTCCACCAAAACAACACCTATTAAAGCGATAGCATTAACAAATATCAAACAACAAGAAGATATTCAAGACCAAATAAAGAAACAAGCAAGAAAGAATAATAGCAACTTGAACGATAAAATTTTATTGGTTGGTCAAAAGGTTAGATTAAAAAACAAATTAAAGAAAACTGATAAGATAACAGATAATCCCACATATTCAGAAAATATTTATACAATATCACAAGCAAATAAACCATCTGACGATTTCAGACCATCAACCTATTTATTGGATAATATCAAAGGTAAATATACATTTAATGATTTGTTGCCAATTACTGAAATTAACAACAAACTCAATAAAACAGAGAAATTTGAATTGTCCAAAATTATCAGACCTGCTACGCAGAACGGCAAATTTGGATATTGGGTTAAGTGGAAGAATTATAAAGATGCTACATTTGAACCACACGATACATTAATTTTGGATACTCCTAAGGATGTGAATAAAATATTTACTAAATGGAAAGTCAAGTACAACCCAGTTAATAAGCGTTGGTCCTGGAAAAAGCCCTAAGTGCGTTTGACAAATATAGGCTAAAAAGTAATAGTACCTTGGAAGTGTCCGAAAGTGTATTAAATTATAATATATGAACTACAAAAACGGACACTTATAATTATCAAATAAAGAACCTATAAAATTTTTAATGCGGATTTGTCCATTTAAATTATAAGTTTATTTTCTGTCAAAAGTGTCAGTTTTGTCAATAATTATTATTTGTCAAAAGTGTAAGTTTTTCCAATTTTATTATTTGTCAAAAGTGTCAGTTTTGTCAATATTTATTTTCTGTCAAAAGTGTCAGTTTTGTCAATAATTATTTTCTGTCAAAAGTGTAAGTTTTGATAATATTTATTTTCTGTCAAAAGTGTACGTTTTTATATTTATCAAAAGTGTAAGTTTTTATAATTTAATTATTAATATTTTGATTATTTTTTTTCTACTAATTATATATATACATATAGAAAATGGCTTATCTTGGAAATGAAGATTTAGGTAAATCCTTATCTGTTGGTGGTGGTTCGTCCGCTCTTTACAATGCGACTATGTCTGATTTTATGGATAGAGTTGATAATATGGAAGGTGGTATGACAGCAAAACCCGTTTTATACATGGGTAAAGGCAAAGCGAAAGATATGGAAAAGGTTGGGCAAGAAGTAGCACAATTATTAATGAAACATAACCCACATCTACAAGGAGGAATACAGGTAGGAGGTAGCTTCTGGGATGGTTTCAAAAAAGGATTCAATAAAGTTATTAAACCATTAGCAAAAGTTGTCAAAACTGTAGCTCCGATTGTTGCTCCTGGTTATGGTACTGCTATTGCTACAGGGTTAGACCTTGTGGGATATGGTAAAAAAACAAAAACTAAACCCAAAAAACCAAGAAAACAATCGGAAAAGATGAAACGAAGGAGGCAAATGGTAAGTAAATTAATAGAAGAAGAAGGTATGACATTAGTTGAAGCATCCAAATACATTAAACAAAATAATTTAATATAAGACAAATATAATTTTTCAATAAAAAATATATTTTCTAATTGTATATAATTAAATGGATTTAGATACATTTCTTATTCAAGCACAACGCCCACCAAGACCACAGCAGGAATTATTCTACATGAATAAACAAATGAAATTAGAAGGATTCTATAACAGAATGAAAGCTAACGAAAGGGAACGAAACGATTTAAGGAATTATTACACTTCACAACCTGTTTATAAAGCACTTGGCAATTTAATGCCTTTTAATGCTTCGCATTCTGCTAATTCAGATTTTACACAATCTGTTCAGGAGTTATTCGGCAAAGGTCTAAGAGATTCAAACGCTATAACATCATTATTAAGAAGAAATGCCCAAATCAAAGAACAAAATATAGAAGATATTGAAAATGATGAAGACTATCAAGCACAACTTGCTTCACAGGCAGAAGATGGTGATGAAAGCCAAAAACAAAGCTTAGAATTATATTTTAATGAATTACAAGATGGCGGATTTGGTGGAACTGATATCAATAGAGAGAACACAAGAAAGGCATTGTTTAACTTAAAAAACACTGGTTTAACATTATCTTTAACAACACTTCAACGATTTATATCGATTGTAGATGAATTTATTGATAGTTTCATTTTATCAGTTAATAATCCACAATTTAGCGAATTGATAGCTGATGGACGACAGATATTAACCAATGCTAAAACAATTGAAATATTAAAAACAAGTCTTAAAAATTTAGATTCAATTGAAAACATATTAAGAATATTAAAAGTATTAGAAAGTTTAGAAGAATCAATAAACTTTGAACCATCACGAAGACAAGCTGTTTTTGAATCAAAATTTAA
>Ga0306872_100735_pt1 | contig 11686 bp, 12 predicted proteins | sample AntRauMeHopE1498_FD_190455 | JGI IMG/M metagenome (GOLD analysis project Ga0306872, IMG submission 190455) | Saline lake microbial communities from Rauer Islands, Antarctica - Metagenome Hop E1 #498 (v2) (version 2) | ecosystem: Environmental > Aquatic > Non-marine Saline and Alkaline > Saline ...
GTTGTAGAGCGGGTGAGCGATGAAGATGAGTTTGTGCTCCAAGACGCCACAGGCTCGGTTCGGGTGTGGACCGGCGCGACGTTCTTCACGGTGTCCCTAGGCGAAGAAGTCTCAGTGCGCGGGTTTGTGGATGACGGCCTACTGCTTGAGGTTTATGCCCAAGAGATCACCCGGTCAGACGGTACGGTCCTCACCATTGACCTTCGAGACGGCTAGCCCCGGACATCTGGAACACATGCGCTTCGGTGGCTCGTGGCGTATAGCGGCGGGCCACCGAAGCGCATGTGTTAGCCCTACCGAATGATGGGGATGTTGTCTCCTATGAGCATGTATTCCCCACCGGGTCCTACAACTATGCGTGAGGTGAGCTCCAGGGTGGCACCGTTTCGGTGTGTGCCAGTGAACTGCACATCATAAGAACCTGGTGCCAACGGGTCTAGGCGAACACTGGTGGAGAAAGACCCGTCGTCTTCAATGGTTCCCTCAGCCAGCATGGTGACTGGTGACTGGTGACTGGTGGCCGGTTGGCTCCCAAAGGGCCGAGAGCCCGGTGTGGGAACGCTCAGTTTGTGCCGCGGGGCAGCGAGGAAGTGGTCGTTGACTGCGGGCACAACGGGTGAAGGGTCCGTGCTGAGGGTGCGCATTCCCTTTTTGACACCACCCGCATCACCGCCAGCACAGGAGAGTGCGTAGCGGGTGGCGTCGTGGGGTGCGGGGTCAGCGCGGTGGCGTGTGCTGCAGTGGAGTGCGTTAGGGCGCAGAGTGGAGTGTGTGAGGGTGGTCCATATCTTGGAGTTGCCTGATCCACACCATCGCCACAGCGACAATACAAAGGATTGCGACAATCATCGGATAGACCAGGAACACACCGAGACCTTCCACCAGCCCTCCCACCAGCACCATGCCAAGCGGCGGGCCTGAGGCAAACAGCGACATTTGTGCTCCAAAGACTCGTCCCTGCACGGAAGGTTTGCAGCGCGTTTGCACCATGGTGTTGAGTAGTGGACCCATGGGGCCCCAGCTCGCCCCTAACGCAAAACCTGACAGGGCCATCACCCACACCGGTGGGAAAAATGCGAGCCCAAACATGAGGATTGTGGAGGCTATGGAGCATCCCAGCACAATGGCGCGCATACTGAAGCGGGCCGCCAAGGGTGCGTAGGAATAGGAGCCAATCACACCGCCGATCGCCATGGCAGAAATGACAATTCCCATCCCCCACGGGTTGCCCTGTGATTCGAAGTAGGTGGGCAAGATGACCACTTCGGTGGGCATATAAAAGAAATCCAGAAAAACCACAAACGCGGTGACCGTCAACAGCGCTTTATCTTTGCGGATAACCCGAAACCCGGCAATGGCGTCCCGCCACCACGTGTCAGGGTCATCCACCGCATCATCGGTCACCAGGGTGGAAGCACGCGGAATTAACATCACGGACACCGCGGCGAGGCCAAAAAAGATGCCCATCACCGCAAAAGAGGTGGTGGTTCCCACCGCGCCAATCAGAAACGCACCAATGGCTGGACCCAGACCAAAACCCAACGCAAACAGCGCTTCGTGGAGAGAATTTGCTCGATTAAGCCCCACTCCACTGGCTTTTGCCGTGGGCTCGATCAGTGTTTTTCGCGCGGTGTATCCGGCGGGGTCAAACAGGGCCCCCAATAGTGCCGCACCGGCAATAACCCACAGATCAAGTCGGCCCACAAGAGCAACAAACGGGATCAGTAAGACGGATACGCCCGAGAAAATGTCGGAGAGCACCGCAATGCGCGCTCGCCCTACTCGGTCAATCAGAAGCCCCGCCAGAGGTGACATCAGGATGGCCGGCACCGCTGCCACCGCTGCCACCACGCCGGTGCTGGCCGCAGAGCCCGTCAGTTCTAAAACCAGCCAGGGGATAGCGATAAAGGCCATCGCGTTGGCCGTAGCACCAGAAATGTTTGCTAATTGCAAAAGAACGAAGGGGGCTCGAGACAGTCTCCTTGGCACCATCGAAGCTTAGAGGAGCGAATATGCCAACAGAGCGGTGTGGATTACCCCGTGGCAGCGGAGCGCATAATTCGATCGCGAATCGCAATGGCCACACCATCCCCGGAGGGCGGAATTACTCGCACCACGGCTAAGCCTTGCCGGTCTGCTGCTCGAAGGGCTGCATACAACGCTCGGGCATAGTCCTCTGGTGTCGCAGGTGCAGACAGCCTGAGGACACCGTCGGGTGTGGCCACCTCATCGCCTGCAATCAGGCCTTCTCCGACCAGGCTGGTGCCCCCCACGATCACACGGGCGGTGGGTGAATAGTGCTGGGTATGGGAACCTGGCACCCGAATGGCTGGGTCAAACGGGTCAGACACGGCCATCCCGGTGCTGTGCTCGATCATGGCGGCGGTGATGGCGCCTGGTCGAAGGATTGCCGGGGCAGCCCCTGTTGCCTCGATGATGGTGGACTCCACCCCCACATCACACGGCCCGCCATCAAGAATCATGTCTGTGGGGGCTAGGTAGTCGAACAATTCTGTCTGAACCGCTGAGGCCTCCGTGGGGGACACGGCGCCGTAGCGGTTGGCACTCGGTGCCACCACCCCGCGGCCACCCAACTCGTGGAACTCGGTGAGCAGGCGAAGCGCCATGGGGTGGCCAGGCACTCGCAAACCCACGGTGTCTTGGCCACCGGTGATGAGGTCCCGAGCGTTGCTGCTGCGGTGCAGAATCAGGGTCATGGGGCCAGGCCAGTAGTCGCGCATCAGTGCCCTGGCAAAATCAGGAATATCGGTGGCCCAGTAGTCAATGTCGCGCTCTGAGGGGATATGCACAATCACGGGGTGAGTGGTCGGGCGGTTTTTTGCCGCAAACATCCGACCAACGGCCAGGGGATTGCTCGCATCAGCCCCCAAGCCATAGACCGTCTCGGTCGGGAAGGCGACCAGGCCGCCAGTGGCCAGTAGTTGTGCAGCCTGCCGCACCTGTTCGGGTGTAGAGCCAGAGGCAGGAAGGGTCACAGCCCCATCGTAGGAGGTGGGTTGTGAGTTCTGCGCCCCGGGAGCGAAAGTGCACTGTGCCACCGAGTAGCACAGTGTGGATAACTTCGTGGGCATCAGGGCATCAGGGCATTAGGGCCTCAGGACACGGAGGCAGAATGCTTTTGCACTGATAGCTCGCGTTCGACGGGGAGAGTCCCTGACCGTCACGGACAAAATCAGCGGGCTGGTCACCTCTGACCAGACAATGGCAGATGCGGCCACCCGTCTGGGCTTCCGTGTCTTTTTCGGATGGTGCGGCGTGGTCAATGAAGGCGAGGGAATCGCGGTGTCAGTCGTTGAGAGTTGGGGCTTAGCAGAGGGGAGGGTGCAGGGGTGCAGCGCAGGTATACATCGCGGGTGCCACCGGTGAGGCGTGTCTCACAGGGATAGAGCACAGTGTTGCACTGATAGCCCGAGTTTTACACTTTTCTCCTGCCCACAATACGACCCCGCCATATGATCACCGAAAGCGATCGCCTCTCTCGGGCACTTGAGTCGGCTGCGGAGCTATGGCCGGACGCACAGGAAGAAAAAGGTGTTCTCTTGCGTCGGATTTTAGACGCAGGCATTGTGGCTATCGAGGAGGAAAAAGACAGACGCATCAGTGCTCGGCTGGGAGCCATTACCCGCAGCGCCGGGTGCATGACAGGCATATGGCCAGCTACCTGGCGCGAAGAGTTGCGTGGAGAATGGCCGGCGTAATTGTTCTGGACGCAGGGGCCCTCATTGCGCTTTGCGACGCTAGCGATGCCCACCACAGGTGGGCTCGCGGCATGTTCATCGACACCGTTGGTGGTGATCTGTCACTGTCTTGCCTCACGTACGCCGAGGTCCTGGTTGACCCCACGAAAGCTGGCAAAGCGCAGGAATTTGAGCACAGCATCGCTGGCCTCCATCTGGAAATCCATGCCATAGATGCCGGTGACTCTCGAGATTTAGCTGCGCTGCGTGCCACAACTGCCCTCACACTGCCCGAGGTGATCGTGCTCCACTTGGCGCTTGGCCAGGGTGCCACCCTTGCCACCACCGACAAGGCGCTCGCTGCTGAGGCGAAAAAACACGCTCTCGTGGTCCGAAGCCCCAGCTGAGCCGGGGCCGCTTCGCGGCTCGCGGGATTGTGATCCCCTCGCCCCATCAAGCACATGCAGCTAGGGGATTTCGCACCCTTGATCAGCTGAGCCACCCGTGGTGGATTGGCCCCGGGAGGACTCTCTCCCGTGAGGGCACCTCAGTGAGCGCGAGCACTCGCGTGACACCCGCAGACGCTCTGGTTAAGACGCTGGCTACACACGCTTGCACACACGCTGGATTGCACGAAAGCATGACTGTGTCAGCACTGTTTGGGCACACAGCAGCGGTGCTTGGCACTGTCGTGTGTGCAAGAGTGTTGTTATCCGACCGCGAGGGAGTGCGTAATGAGCCAGGACAAAGAAGCACACGAGGGTGGTCGAAACAACAAGGTTGGTATCGAGGATGAGCAGGATTCCCTAGAGACGCCTTCAGCTGATGACGGCCAGCACAAGGGGCACGGTGACCACGTCGCCCAGTTCCGGAAGCTTTTTTGGGTCATGCTGGTCATCGCGGTCCCGGTCGTGGGATTATCCCAGGCCTTCGCCATGCTGCTCGGCTATTCGGTGCCGGATATGGCCTGGATTGCGTGGGTTTCGCCGGTGCTGGGAACAGTCATGTATGTCTGGGGTGGCGCGCCATTTTTGACCGGCGCGGTGAGTGAACTTCGAGCACGTCAACCCGGCATGATGCTGCTCATTGCCCTTGCCATCACCGTGGCTTTTCTGGCGTCCTTAGGGGCCAGCGTAGGCGTCCTTGAGAGTGGGTTGGACTTTTGGTGGGAGCTTGCCTTACTCATTGTGATTATGCTGCTCGGGCACTGGATTGAGATGCGTTCGCTCGCCCAGACCACCTCGGCATTGGACTCTCTCGCCGCGTTGCTCCCCGATGAGGCGGAGCGGGTCGAAGGGGATCAGACGGTCATGGTCTCACCGGCCAAGCTCCAGGTCGGTGACGTGATTGTGGTGCGTCCAGGAGGACGGGTGCCGGCAGATGGCGTTGTCGTGCAGGGTTCCGCCAGCATGGACGAATCGATGATGACGGGTGAGTCCCGCCCCACCCGCCGCGGCGAAGGGGATCAGGTCACTGCAGGGACGGTTGCGACTGACTCCGGTCTTCGCGTGGAAATTACCGCGGTGGGCGAGGGAACGGCATTGGCGGGAATCCAGAAACTGGTTGCAGACGCTCAGGCTTCATCCTCTCGTGCGCAACGACTCGCCGATCGCGCCGCAGGGTGGTTGTTCTGGTTTGCTTTGGGAGCTGGGGTCATCACCGCCATTGTCTGGAGCGCATTAGGAATGCCCGATGCTGCCGTGGTGAGGACCATCACGGTTCTCGTCATTGCTTGTCCGCATGCACTCGGGCTTGCGATTCCCTTGGTTGTCTCCATCTCCACTGAGCGCGCCGCCAAAGCCGGGGTGCTCATTAAAGACCGATTGGCGCTCGAAACGATGCGCAAAGTCGACACGGTGTTGTTTGATAAGACCGGCACTCTCACAAAGGGAAGCCCCGTGGTTACCGCGGTGGAAGCATCCAGCGATTTCGATGCCAACGAAATACTCTCTTTGGCTGCGGCTGCAGAATCAGATTCCGAGCATCCATTAGCTCGGGCGATCATTGCTGCTGCCAAAGAGCGTGGTCTGAAAGTGCCACCATCACGCGATTTCGAATCTTCTCCCGCGGTGGGTGTGAGCGCGGTGGTCTCACGCCAGACCGTTCAAGTGGGTGGGCCTCTCCTTCTGGAACAGGAGCGGGGCAAAGAGTTGCCTATCGCTGACCAGTGGCGCGATGACGGGGCCATCATTTTGCACGTGTTGGTGGACGGAAATGTCGTGGGTGCACTCGCCCTTGCCGATGGAATCCGTCCCGAATCCATGCCCGCTCTCGTTGCCCTTCGCGGGAGAAATGTTGAGGTGGTGATGATTACCGGTGACGCCGAGGCAATCGCCGCGAGCGTCGCCGCAGAGCTTGGTATCGAAAGATTTTTTGCGGGAGTGCGACCGGGCGATAAAGCCTCGAAGGTGAAAGAGCTCCAGACTGAAGGCCGCGTCGTGGCGATGGTGGGCGACGGAGTGAACGATGCTCCCGCTCTCGCGCAAGCCGACGTAGGTATCGCTATCGGGGCGGGAACCGATGTCGCCATTGCCTCAGCCGGGGTGATCCTCGCCAGTGACGACCCCCGAGCGGTCGTCTCCGTGATCGAGTTATCTCGCGCCAGCTACAAGAAAATGACTCAAAACCTCTGGTGGGCGGCAGGCTACAACCTCATCTCTGTGCCTCTGGCTGCGGGGGTGCTCGCCCCGATTGGGTTTATTCTCCCGATGTCGGTGGGTGCACTCCTCATGTCTGTCTCCACCATTGTGGTTGCCCTCAATGCGCAACTGCTCCGACGCCTTGACTTGAGCCCCGATAGCGTTATTGCCGCATGACCCACACGGGGACGGCGAGTCAGCGTAGGCCCGTTGTTGCCATCGGACCGGGGCATTAGACCAGCACTGACGCAGAAAAGACTTGGGCGCTGCGGCCCTGACCGTCAACGGCTGCGAGCAACGGCCCACTCTTGCACTCCCCTCGGATCTCTCGACCAGTAGCCATCGACCAGTAGCCATTGACCAATAACCATCGACCGAGAAAGCCCCCCAGAGGTCGAGGGGACAAGAAATTCCGGTCCACAGGGGATGCACGCGTCATCGAAGACCCCAAGCCACGCGGGGTGCGACGATGTGCTGGCCTGGAGGAATCAACGTGTCGAGGTACCGCTCTGCCTCTGAATCGCCCTATTTACAGCGTACTGAGGCGGTTGCCGCGGTGTCTAGGAGCGTCCGGAAAGGAGGGTGAAGGTGTCTCCGCCATCGTCGGAGACATGAACACCTTGGTCATCCAAGACGATGACCGTGTCGGAGAGTGCGGCCATATGCGAGACGTTCGTAAATTCCTGCGACAGCGCAACGAACGGACTACCTATCGCTGAGCTCCGATAGAGAGTCGAGCCTGTGGCCAGAAAAATGTTGCTCGTAGACCATTCGACCAGAAAAACGCCAGGCGGCGCTTCGGTGGGTGAAAAGGTGAGTCCTGCATCTGTGGAGAGCATGAGCAGACCAGCGGAGGCCAAAAGAATCTCACCGGCTGTTGCTGGATTCAGGCTGAGGCCAGTCAGGTTTGGCACCTCAAGGGAAGACCACGTGTTTCCCCGGTCATCTGATGCCAGAACCATGCCGAGGTTGGCTGCCACACCAACCATTGTGTTTCCCGCCACCTCCAAAAGGTGAAAGTCCACTTCCCCCGTCAGAGAATCGGGCATCCAGGTCTTTCCGTTATCACTGGACACGAGAATTCCGAGGGGGTCAGGCAATTCCTGCGTGGGGCCAGGATGCCCGCTCGCGTAGAAGACTCCGTCATCAAAAGCGAGACCCATCACATCGAATTCTTCCCCACGAAGGTGCCACGAACCATCGGAGAACTCATACAAACCATGATGGCTTGCCAGAAAGAACTGTTCGCCATCGGTTGCAACACCGTGAACGTGTTCAAGTTGTGCAAAGTCCACGCCATCGCTGCTTGTGGAGCATCCGGCGAGCGCCAGCGCCAGAATCGCTCCAAAGCCGACTAACCTACGCACTCGTGAGACCTGTCAGCAGGAGCGTCATTTCTTCAATCTCCGCCTTTTGGGCCGCAATGATGTCCTTGGCGAGGGCCTGAGCTTCTTCATTAGCGGAATTCTCAATCATCATCACCATCTCGAGGGCTCCCTCGTGGTGGTCAATCATGAGTTGAAGAAAGAGGATGTCGAACTCTGGAGAGGTGAGTGTGGCCAATTCGGCCATGGTTTCCTCCGAGGCCATCCCCGCCATCGTGCTGGTGTCCATCATCGGACCCATCATCTCGTTATCCATCATGGTGCCATCAGGCATCTCGTGACTCATTCCGCCACTCGACGGTGCGGTGTCAAGCCAGCGTTGCATAACCTCAATTTCTGGACCTTGACCGTCATAAATTTGCTGTGCCAGATCTCGGACGTCGTCATTCGTGGAGTTCTCTAAGGCCAACACACCCATTTCGAGTGCCTGCTCGTGGTGGGGAATCATCATTTGCGCAAACATCAGGTCTTGTTGCGAAAAATTGGAGGCTGACGTCTCCTCGAATGAGGGCGGGCTCGGATTGTTGTCGCCCATCCCGACATTGATGGTGCAGGCGCTGAGAGCAGCGAGCCCCAAAGCCATGGTGATAACGAGGGACACAGCAGATTTTCTTGGGTGAAAGGACATAGCGAGAGTAAACACCGCAAAGCTCTGGATTGCCTGAGGGTACCCAGCGCGGCGCGATGGAAGCAGGCGTGTCGCGCGGTCCTGCTGCGGTGCCGTCACTTACCCTTTAATAATGAAAAGTTTATATCACAGTGCCCCTTTCCGACTGCGACGAGCACTGTCGCCTGCGGGAATAGTGGTCCTCGTTTCGGCAGTTTTTCTTCTGGCGGGTTGCGCGAGTTTCTCGGATGACGACCAAGTGGCCTCTGCGGAACAAGGACAGGAGCAGTCGTTAGGCTCGGTGGAAGGTCGCGGAGTTTCCGCGTCGGATCAAGAGCTCGTGTTGCGGACCGCCGATGGGGAGCAAAGCTTCCAGGTCAGAGAGCAGGACGTGCTGGCAGTGGACCCCGACCACTTCAATTCCCACGTGGGTGTCGCTCGCTTGGGCTACCGCGTCTACTTCATCACCGAAGGCAACATCAACTATGCGGTTTCCGTCGAAGAAATTGACGGGTCCACTCTTGGGTTCGACTGATTCCACCAGGCTCGACGTCGATGGTGCGATTCAGGCAGCGGCTTTAGGGAACCTCGCCAGCGGACTTGTCTTGGCTTCCATGCTTCTCCTGCTGGTGTCGTTGTTCGCGCTTGCTGTGCGTTCATCAGCCAGATTTAAAGGCACCGCAGCCTCGAACACGCCCATGGTCGTGCCGTGGGCTTCGGTCACTCAGGGCGCGGCCGTGATTGCAATCCTCGGCGGCATTTTGGGCGTGGTTGCCACCGTAGCTAACGGTTCCATCGTTTCGGAATCCGGTGCGGAGGCTCTGATAACCCCGTTTGGACTGTGGCCACTGTTAACGATACTGCTCGGGGTCATGGCGGTCTGGTTTGCTCGTTCAGCCCATCAGCGGCGCACGGTTGGCTCAATTTCGGCGGTAGCCGTGGTTGCAACCTTGGTTCTCGTGGGAACTGCCTCCGCAGAGCGGCTCCCGCGGCCCGACCGCTTTGCGCAGGCAACGGCATCCTTGACGGACACAGTTCAAGGGTCAGTTTCTCTGTTCCCCGCAGCGGCCGGATCTAATGACATATTGATTGGGCTGACCGGGCCAACCGATGACGTTGATGTCCTCAAGGCGTTGGTGCGAGAGGGTGAGGCAACAGTCACACTAACGTCGTTGGCAGGCGCAAATTCCGCAACACCGGCTCGTCTCATGCTTAACCAGGATGGAGCGGTCGTTGCCGAGGATTTGTTCGCGGCGAGTCCCGGCCGGTGGCGTATTTTTTTCGACTTTGGTGACGGTTCGACTTCCGCGGTTGTCGACATGACGCTGCAATCCAACCCGAGAGTGACGCAATGACACAGAGGTTAACCCATTCACCGGTAACGGTTCTCAAGGATGCAGTGCACCCACAGGTGGGTCGAGGCGCGACTCTCGTTGTGACAGTGCTCGTGGCGATTATGGTCGGAGCCGGTGCGTGGCTTTTCGCCCCGTCCAGCGCGGGGGTCGCGCAACCGCCCCCGAATCTTGAGCAATATGACTACGTTGACGGTGTGCTCGTCGAGGTTGACTTGCCTCAGCTGATTATGAATTCTTATGACCCGCTTCACGGCGAGAGTCGGATCACCTTCCGTGTCCCTGATGCAAGCCTCCAATATTTTGATGTCGTGCATCTGCGGGCACACTCGTCTATCGGGCTACCAACGCGGGTCTATTACGACGATCTGGATGGCGAGCTGATAGCCGTATTCAAAACCGATGCGCCCCTCAATAGTTCGGTGGGTGGGCAGTGAGATCCCTTTCCTCTACCACCCTGTTGGGTGCGGTGATGGCTGTGGCTTTGCCACTGATTTTTCTTCCCACACCCGCCCTTGCCCATGGAGTTCAAGGGCGGGCAGAGACACCCATCCCACTGGAAATGTTTATCGCAATAGCCGCAATTGTGGTTGTTATTTCTTTCATCGGGTTGAGCTTTGGCTGGTCAAAGCCGAAGCTCAACGCTTATGCGTGGGTTCGCGCTCCACGGTGGCTAGAGAAAATTACTCTGTCACCGGCGGTGTTGTGGGCGTTGAGAACACTTGTGCTTGCGGTTTTTATGGTTGTCCTCATCGCTGCCTCGTTCGGCTCTCTGCTCTTGGGGCAAAACATTGCCCCGCTTATGGTCTTTGTTGTCTGGTGGATTGGGCTTGTTCCGGTGAGTGCAATTTTTGGCAACATCTGGCGAGAAGTTAACCCGTGGACGAGTGTGGCTCGGCTTCTGAAAATACCCGCTACACGTCCGGACCGCACCTTACCGGCATGGGTTGGGGTGTGGCCAACCGCATTTATTCTGCTTAGCTTCGCTTGGTTGGAACTTGTTTTCCCCACCCCGGCTGAGCCTAGGCTTATCGCCTTTATTCTGGTCGCTTATTCCATTGGGACCCTGCTCGCCATGTGGCGGTGGGGCGTGGATACCTGGTTGAGCTCGGGCGAGGCTTTTTCCGTGTACACCGGGATACTCGCCTTGATGTCACCCGTCGAGGTGCGAGGCCCTGCCGGTGATCGCCAATTGGGCTTCCGGCTGCCGTTTATCGCTGCCGCGGGGCTGAAGATCGGCCCCGGGATTGTCGCTGTGATCTCGGTCCTCATCGCAACGGTCATCTACGACGGCCTTTCGACCAGTCCCTTTTGGAGACTGCGCGATGTGGCCGCGAGCGAACGGCTCATTGATCTGGGTGTGAGCGATTTCGGTGCCGGAGTGGTCATCGGTACTTTTGGGTTGCTTGGCTCCCTCGCTGTCTTCGCAATCTTTTACGAGGTGGCCTCCTTGGTCTCGGGCCGGCTCGCCCGGTGGCCATCCACAAGTGTCGGAAGGGTTGCTGCCGCCTTTGCCCCTTCCCTGGTGCCTATCGCACTTGCCTATTTCATCGCCCACTACTTCACCCTTTTTGTCTTCCAAAGCCAGGACATCGTTCGCCTCGCCTCTGACCCACTGGGTTTTGGGTGGAACCTCTTTGGGACGGCACAAAACCAGATCAACTTTCAGGCTTTTTCTCCCGAGCTAATTTGGATCGTGCAGGTAGTGGCGATTGTTGTCGGTCATGTTCTCGGCCTTGCCTACGCTCACGATCGCGCTCTTGAACTGGGAAGAACTCGCCGTGAGTCACTGCTTTCACAAGCGCCATTTCTCCTGCTCATGGTGCTCCTCACGGTTGCGGGGCTCTGGTCGCTCTCCGTGAGTATGACGGGATAGCCACACTGGAGGAACCAAGTCGATTACTCGTTGGCTGATTTCTCGAGATGCGGCGTGTTATCCCCCCGGTACACTGGGAACTCGCGCTTTAGCCCTCGTAGCTCAGCGGATAGAGCAGAAGACTTCTAA
>Ga0306872_100739_pt1 | contig 11614 bp, 7 predicted proteins | sample AntRauMeHopE1498_FD_190455 | JGI IMG/M metagenome (GOLD analysis project Ga0306872, IMG submission 190455) | Saline lake microbial communities from Rauer Islands, Antarctica - Metagenome Hop E1 #498 (v2) (version 2) | ecosystem: Environmental > Aquatic > Non-marine Saline and Alkaline > Saline ...
TAGAAAAACTCGTATTCTTCTTGTGTTTTTACTTGATTAAATATATATATAAATCTTGTATGCGGGGTTTTACGTAGCATCTTTTTATATTTTTGTATCTTGTAATGCGATACTAAATGAATATTTTTATTTGTTGTATTAATGATGCTTTTAAGTTCAATTATAACTGGGATTTTTGTATCATTCCTTAAAAAATCATACCAACACATTTTATCCTCGACAGATACATTTTTAAAGTTTAAATTGTTTTTATCTAACAATTCCAAAAGTTTATTTTCATAATATGCTCCAAATATAATGCGATTATTTATATTGTTTTTAAGATTAAAATCTAATATTTCATTTTTATCCGTATTCATTGTAAAAATATAATGATATTTTATATTCTGCTATCATTATAACAACATTATTAATACACTGAATAAAATGTTAAAATAATATTGCTATAATTATATAAGCAATTAGGAATATACTATATTTAAAATGAATAAAGAGATTAAATATAATTACCACGCATTAATAAAAGAAACAAATATAAGTGCAATTTATTTGGATAATGCGGACGATTTAGAAGGTTATATTTTATTAGATAATGAGCGTATTTTTAAAAAAATTGATGAAACAACTAATAATAAAAATGATATAAATGCAAATTTAGAAAATTGGCTTTATAATACTATGCCTTCTAAACGTTTTAAAGATAAAATGTTAATGAAAATGTTAATATACGATATTAAAACAAAACAAGTTGATAAAATGCCCGATGGTTTGTTAAAAATACAACAAACTTTGATATTTTGCGGATATCGTAATATTAATGATACACATTATGCACATTATAAAGTATTTAATACTAAAACAAATAAAATTACCAATTTAATAAATCCTATTTTTAAACCAAAAATTATATTAGACTTTAGCAAATTTTATTTGAATTATAAAAGAAATGAAAAACAATGCCCTGACACTATTACAGAATATAATAACAACTTTAAAGAAGATTTTGTATTAAATAAGTTTATTGATAATGAAGACATTAAAGATTTAAAAAAAATAATCATTTCATTATTAAATAATAAAAATAGTAATCACTTTGATATAATTAAAATTGATGTGAAAAATCAATATCATTTAGGTATTTGTAAAAAAATTAGTTCAATTCTTAAAATTAATATTAAAGTATTTTGTAATGATTATAATAATGAAAATGATATTGATGAAGAACCAATTGAAATTAATACAAAAAGTTGGTTAAATAAATATTCTATTTGGGAAGAACACAGCAAAAATGAAGAAATATATAATGTTGAGTTTGAACCTTATAAATTAATTAATGTATTAAATGATGATGGATATAAGGCATTTGAATATATTCTATTTTGTTATTTAATGGATTACGACACTAAAAATACTTAAGTAATTAGGAATATACTATATAATATAATGGATACCAACCAACTGACACAAGAAGAAAAATCAGAAAAAGTTCGTAAATACAATAGGGAAAAATACGCAAATAATGAAAAATATTGTCAATACAAGAAAGACCAAGCCAAATTAAAATATCAAAAAATGCGTGAATTATATAGCAAATATAAGCAAAATATTATATAAATATCCTTTTATTTTTTTTCAAATAATTATATAATATAAAATGGTGATGTATTTAATAATTTTACAAAAACAAATAAAAAAATGATATAAGTATATTTTAATATTGATATAAGATAATATAATATTAAATTATTATAATAATGGCGTCATTTGATGTTATTAAACCTATAGAAGACGAATACGCCAATCTTTGCGAAATCTGCTACTCTAATAATATTAATACTGATATTTCTTGTGCGACTTGTAAAAAATCAACATGCATTAATTGTTGTAATGCTAACAAATCCCGAGATTGTAATTATACACCTATTGATAAAAATAATGCATCAACAACCCCGAATATTTATAATAATGAAATGAATATTTTGTTTTCTTGTCCTTATTGCCGAGGTTGTAATATTAAGAACATTACAGAGTTTAAAGATACAAATACAATTTTAAAAGCATTTGATAGAAATTGCAATAATTATATTAAAAATAAATGTAATTCTAATGTTAAAAACGATGTAAAAAACTTATACGATATTTTAAATACAATCACTACAAATTTTAATGAAGATGATATATTTTTTATGAAAGAAATGATACGACACGGGAAAAATGGTTTTAGGTCTAATATGAAATATACTGAATATTTACAGTCAGAGTATCACGAAGGAGCCGAAGATTTGTGGGCATCATTAAAAGAACATGAAAGAATGTGTGTAGTCCAAGAATACGAAACCTTAAGGAAAAAGGACAATGAAAAAAAGAAATATATTGTAGATTTAACAAAAGAAAATATTGAATTGATTCGACAAAATAACGAATTACAAGAACAACTTAAAACAGCAAATGATAAACAGGCAACTAATGAATATAATTTATTAAAAGATGAAAAAATAAAAAATAAAAACCTTACACAATCTCATAATAATATTGTATCAAAATATAATATATTAGCGTCGCAGTTTCAAATTATATCAAAAGGAACAAATGAAATATTTGAAAATATTATTGATGCTATTAATAAAAATCAAAGGACATCAAAGAAAAAGACAATTAAAATTATTAAAGATTATTTAAATAATACAATGACATACACATTTAATATTTCTAAAGTTTAGCATTATTAAAGTAGCAAAGAATATATATATAATTACTTAAGAAATATATATATCTAATGTATTAATAAGAGATATAATAAATCTATAATGCCGTTCAAAGAGTTTTTTGAAACACTTAAACATATAAATGAAAATACTAATGTAATTACAAAAAAACAAATAGCGTATGAAAAAAATAAAAAATCTTGTATTGAAGCAAACCGCAAACGATATAATAACGATCCGGATTTTCACAATAAAATAAACACATTGACATTAATACACAATAATAAAAAATACCACACCGATCCCGTGTATAAAGCAAAACAAAAAGAATATTACAAACAGTATAATATTAATAAGCGAATCGCAAAAGAAATTGCAAATTCTTTAATTATTGTATAAACTTATTTTTTCCATTTTTTATAATATAAAATTTAAATCTTATTCTATTATAGAGCCTTCCGGTTTTTATATCTAATAAGGATATAAGGACAATATAGCAAATTAGATATAGAGTAGATAATGACAACAGCAACACAACCAGAAGAATATACCCCAATTATACCAATAACAAAACCAGCAGATTTTGATAATTTAACAGATAGATTAAAGAATATATTATATAAAAATGGAAACCCCACAGATAATATAATAAACGAAGCTTTGAAACCCGATGAGGTTATAATTGCTAAACAACTAAACGGCAAATATTACAAATACGGAAAAATAGCATACAAAGATATAAATGAACTTGCTAAAAATAATGAAAATCTTGTTGAAGTTTGCTCGTCTATACGTGGGAAATTTGCCAAGTATTTAATGGATATAGACAATAAAATAGAGGTTGACCGAAATGATGAAGAAACAATAAAACAACACACCAAAAAACACGATGAAACGATTAAAATGTTAGTAAATGATTGTATCATATTTATAAATAATTTTGCAAACATTGATATTAAAACCGAAGATGTTTTAATAACAACATCAACAGGATACGAAGACGGAAAAATAATGCTATCAAATCACATCGTATTTCCTTTTATTATTCAATGGGAATTAACAAAGATATTAAGTGATATATTAGATGATAATATATTTTATCCTTATTCTATAATTTATAACACTTCGTATATCGACCTTAACATTTACAAGGTAAAAAATCAAAATTACAGAATGCTAAACCAAACAAAAATAAACAGTGAAAGGGTTAAAACATCTACAAATTCACAAAATAAACCTACAGAATTTCTCGTAATGATTTATGATGAAAATGATATTTCAAAATATCCAAATATTAGCGATGCGATAAATGAATATCATACAAAATATATTCAAAATATAAAACCAACACACCACAAACACCCAAAAAACAAAAAACAAATAACCCTAAACAATCCATTAAATATATCAAATTGTATTTTAGATTTTGATAAATACACTTATTTATTATATAGCATTCCAAACAATCCGGATTTAATAAATCGTAATGAATGGTTTAAAATGATAGGTGTATCATTTGGTTATTTTATAACTTCAACGCATCAAAGTATTAAAAAAAATAATAGTTATACACATTCTATTTATTATAATAATTTAGAAAATCATATTAAATACGCATTGTATAAATGGACAAATGAGGCTTATATTAAAAAACCTATTGATTATAATACTTATACAATAGAATCATTAAAGCAAATTTTAAAGTTAAAAGGAATATTTGGCTATTCTAACAAATCAAAAAAAGAACTTGTTATATTAGTTTCTGGGTTAGATAAAACAGATTATTCAAAAGATAATAATGGCGATTTTGAAAAACACAAGAAAAATATTGATACCATCTGGGAAGGATTAAAAAATAATAAGCCAAACTTGATAAAATATAAAAATAGAAATGCTAAAAGTTTTATAACACTTCAAGATATAGCCAAAGAATATAACAAGGACGTTTTAAAATCATGGGAATTACACAATAATATTTCTTCTCTTATTAATTTAAATAATCAACCATTTTATGATAAACGAGTTTTTCCACATTATCAAGATAACACAATATACCAACAAACGACCAATGATAAATATATTTATTTACAGGCAATAATGGGAATGGGTAAAACTGATATTATTATAAATATATTAGACCAAACAAAAGATAAAAATATTCTTATTATATCTCCACGTTTAACTTTTAGCAATGCAACCAAATCACGATACAATAACGATTTTATAAAACTTAAAAACAAGTATAATTTTAATTTATACACAGATGACAAAACTATTTGCTCAAATGCTAAAAAAATTAAAAGGTTCATTATAAGTCCTGAAAGTATTTACAAAATAGACAAAGAAGCTATAAAGTATGATATTATAATTTTAGATGAATTGGATACATTTTGTTATAGTATTTCAAGTGATACATGCAAACAACAAGGATTATATGATATTAGAATAAACGCATTATATCACCACATCAAAAACGCTTCAAAAGTTATTTTTGCCGAGGCTATCCCTTCAATTGCTACAGTTGGATTTATTAAAGATTTGTTGGAGTTTGAAAAAATACCAAAAGTCGTCGCATTTATTACCGAAGATATACGATTTAAACAACGATATATATTAAAAGCTTCTTATAATAGCAACAAAACAGATCAAGTACAAGATTTATTTATTACTGATTTAATAAAGGATTTACAGCAAAAAAAAAATATCAATGCTTTTGTTTCATCTTCAAAGTTTCTTATTCGTATAAAAGAAGAATTGAACAAACTTAATATTAAATGTGTTATAATTCATGCAGACAATAAAAACGAAATGAAAAGGTATATTGAAAATAAGGGCGTATTACTACAAAAAGAAAAAATACAATTTTTTGGCTTTACATCTACTCTATCGGTTGGAGTTTCTCAAGAAAGCGAAAATTATTGGAATTGTAAATATATATATTATTGTAATTTTGGCAATATTTCAATGGGTTGTATTAGTTCTTCAATAACATTACAAGCAGGGTACAGGTGTCGTTATACATTAAAAACAGATACAGAACAAATAACAAATGTATATTTACAACACATTAACAATAATATTCACAATATTTCTACAAATAATAAAAGTATTCAAATTATCAATGATAACACAAAGGAAATTACAAAAAATAGCATTGACATTTTCAACCAACTTTTAAATAAACCAAATCATGATTATTATGATAGTGAAGATCATGAATGCAATGATGATGAATGCGATGATGAAAAAGATATTGACCTTAAACAATTAGAAGACTTAAGATATTATAATAATAAATATAATAACGGAGAAATTGAAAGGTTGTTTATCAATGATGAATTTTACAGATATATTGACGGCGATATAATATTTAATATTAAAGCAAAAGTATTTAATCAATATTCAAGTGCTGGGCTAATTTTTAATGCAAATATGTCAAAACTTACACGCAATTTAGACAATAATATTTCTTTAATGAATGCGTATGACAATAAATATTTTGAAGATATTTTAAAAGCAAAAATTATAAAACAAGGTAATATTTGGGATGATGTAAATTGTATAAGAACATTTAAAGCAACCACCAAAGAAAAAGCCAATAAAAAAGAAATGAATGATTTGATAGAAACCCTAAAATTAAACAATAACACGCCAGATATTGATACACTAACTTATAATATTTTAAATTATACAATGGAAGAATTACACGAAAACGCAGAAAAACGCAATATATATATAAATGATCGTTGTCATCTTATTTTACCAATTTCAAGACACGAAATGAAAACGTTTGATTTACCCAATATTATACAAGACAATGATATTCATGATAAAAGTTATTTTGATATATATAATACAAAAAATGAATATCAAGACAATGAATATAATTTTGATACAAAGCAATTATTAACAAACACTTATTCAATTTATACTTATATTAAAGGATCTTCTAATATTAATTTTTGTATTAACAATGAAACTACTAAACTTATAAACGCATTGATTGAATACTATTATTATAAAAATAATCATTTAACAAAAAACCAAATAAAAAATGTAGAGTTGAAATATAATACTATTAAATGGCTATTTGATAACATTATAAACGAAGAACAATTTAAAAAGGACTTTACCAAATGTTCAATATCATCTTTTAAAATTGAAGAGTTAAAAGACAAAATAACTAAAATATATTTTGAATACATGACAGCGTTTCAATTGAAAACACGATTTACTGAAAAATCTATATCAAAAATTGCTTTTATAATAAATGATATATTTGGTATTGATATTAATACAGATGTGAAACAAACACAGAAAAGAATAAATGGGGTTAGGGTTAATATTAGTAATTACAACTTAACAATAAAAGAAACAGAATACAAAACAGAACAAAAACAAAAAGAAGCAGAAGCAAAAGCATTATATACAACATTATATTTTTTAACTATCCTAAACACATTTTCGTATAATAAACGAATAATTAAATATAATTTTATAAATGATGACAGCGAAACAGAAGAAGATAATGATGATAATGATAATGATAATGATAATGATAATGATAATGATAATGATAATGATAATGACAATATAATTCTTATAAATCAAAGTTGGAATATACCAAAACCAGCCATCAAAAAAATAAAAAAATCCTATTAATCAATATTTTATAATAATTAAATAAATATGTGTATGATAGTCCACAATTTCTACAATATTTTATATAATCCCGTTAATATATTTTAATGGTGCGGATAATCTTATTTTTTATCATTTTATAATAGCAGAAAGCAAAATATAATATAGATTTTCGCCCACATTGGAAATACAATATAAACTTTTAAGAATCATAAATAAGATTTGTAAAAATAACAATGAAATTTTAAATGAATGTTTGAATAAATATAATGAAATTTTAAATGAATGTTTGAATATTTGTAAATGATTTTTGAATAATCTCTTCATAATATGCTTAAAAATTGTATTGTAATTGTATCATAATATGCTTAAAAATTGTATTGTAATTGTATTGTAATTTCCTTTAAGCTTATAAATATATTTTTTGTATTTTTTATAAATGATTTATAGCATCTGGAGACTAAGAGTTTTTTGGTTTTTTAATTTTGCTTTCGCATTTCATTTGGCTTCGCCCCCTTTCGTTTTCAAAAAGTCTTCTTTTTTTGCTTTCAAATCTGCCTTAAAATCACAAAGTCTTTCTCTATACGAAGGAATAGTTGGAGATTTTAAGGCAGATTTTAAAAGCCTAAAATGTGGATTTATTAGGTATTAAAAAAGGCGTAGCACCCGAAGGGATAAAAACAAAAAAGATTAAAAACTCTTAGTCTCCAGATGCTATAAATCATTATAATATACTAAACGATTATTTCGCAATTATTCCTTGATAATACCACGCTAATATAAAAGATGATGCCGAAATATTAAATAACCGTATTATATCCTTATGAAATCGTGATATATATATATTAAGTATAACAAAACGGACAATCAAAACGATAAAGCAAAGTATGAGGACAGAATGAAAATGAGTTTATATTTATACAATTTAAGCAAACTTTAGAATAACATTTAAAACATTTAATATATTCATAATCAATTTTAAAGCATTTATAGCAAATATTCATTTATTTTTAATAGCATTATAAGGAATTACTATAATATATTTTTAAATATTTTATAAAGTCTTGATATAATTGATATAAATATATTGGGAATAAATGAATTAACTTAAAAATATAAATAGAAATATAAAAGTTAGTATAATGAGCTTAAAACGTGTTTATTTACAATCTTTCAAAATCTTAATATAAATATATTGGGAATAAATGAATTAACTTAAAAATATAAATAGAAATATAAAAGTTAGTATAATGAGCTTAAAACGTGTTTATTTACAATCTTTTCTAAAATCTTAATATAAATATATTGGGAATAAATGAATTAACTTAAAAATATAAATAGAAATATAAAAGTTAGTATAATGAGAATAAAATGTGATTATTTACAATTCTTTCAAAATCTTAATATATACTTTTTAAAAAAAATGGTAAGGAAAATGAATAAAAATTGATTAGTACATTTATGATATAGGGAAATAACGAATATATAATATACCGCACCAGCCACACGATGGCTAAAAATAAGTATTATGATCCTAATGAAGTTGATAAAGTACAAGCAAAAAATGAAGCAAGAGAAGCCGAAATAAATAAGGAAGTTAAACAAAGAAAACAAGAGCGTATTAATAGAGATAAAGAACATTTACAAACAATCAAAGATATACACGAGAGATACGGCTATATTGTTAAAGAACCTGAATTAATAGCACAGGGTTGCAAAGAAGTAATTGGTTATTATTGTGTAGATTGTAAAGTATTAAAATGCTTTCCTTACGAATTTATGAATGCTTATAAAAAAGATACTGGTCTAAATCGTTGCACAGATTGCCAAAAGTATAACTCAAAAATTGTTAAGAAGTGTAATGAAAAAAATAAAGTTGATTGCCCTTGCGGTATGTCATATTATTGTAGCGATTTGAAGCAATCAAAACACGAGATTAGTAGAACTCATATAAACGGTTTAAAACAATTGAAAGCAACCCGCTTAACAAAGGTATATAAAATGCCCGATTTGAGGAAAATTTGCTCTGCTAATAAAATCAAATATTACAATACTTTAAAGATAGATGAAATGTTGGAACAATTGGCTAAAATAGAAGTTATAATAATTCCTGAAGACGTGGTATAAGATATATCAATAAACTTTTTTTTTTGTCTTTTTAATATAATGGGAATAAATGAATTAACCTAAAAAATATTATTGTGATTATAAAAAATATATAATAGAGGTTATTATGTGATTATTTTGAATATGCCATATTATTTTGAAAAAATCTCTTCATAATATGCTTCATAATATGCTTCATAATATGCTTAAAAATTGTATTGTAATTCCTTTAAGATTTGCTTAAAAATTGTATTGTAATTGTATTGTAATTCCTTTAAGATTATAAATCATTTATAATATACTAAACGAATATTTTGAGGTTATTCCTTGATAATACCACGCTAATTAAAAAGATGATGTCGAAATATTAAATAACCGCATTATATCCTTATGAAATCGTGATATATATATTTAAATACAACTTAAGCAAACTTTAGAATAACATTTAAAACATTTAATATATTCATAATCAATTTTAAAGCATTTATAGCAAATATTCATTTATTTTTTAATAGCATTATAAGGGAATATTGAATATATTTTTAAATCCTTAAGAGAATAAAATGAGCAGACGAAGCGCATAATCTTTTTAAAACTTTAATCTGACAACTTTCTATATTTTTTCTAAATTAAATAAATTATGTACTCAAAATATTTTATAGTATAATCCTTCAAAAAAACATTAATTATTATAATATAGATTATTATATTTAAAAGGTTATATGAAGACTAACAGTACAATTAATGTTTTTTTGAAGGATTATAATATTTAAAATTGATAAAAATTGATTTAAAAAATAAAGGCTAATATATTATAATATAGAAATGGAAACACCTAATCCAATGTGTAATGTGTGTGGATGCTACTGGATACCAACGGATAAAGATATTAAACCAAATGGTTTAGTTTCAAAGTCTTGTAAGAGGTGCAAGGAGTATCAACAAAAAATTAGAGATAACAATAAATGCCAACACAATCGTGAAAAATCAAGGTGTAAAGAGTGTGGAGGTAGTCAAATATGTTTGCATAATCGTGAAAAATCAAGGTGTAAAGAGTGTAAATGTAGTCAAATATGTTTGCATAATCTTAGAAAATCAACTTGTAAAGAGTGTAATCTACAACAATATCTTTTAAACTTACAGCGTGTTAGCATTCGTAGATTATTAGGATTATCAAATCTTGATAAGGAAAGAAGTAGTATTGAATATTTAGGAATAACCAATGAAGGATTTATAAACTTCTTTAATAAAAAGATGGATTTATACAATAACACAAATGATATTAAAATGAATTGGGGAAATATTCATATAGACCACATTAAGCCTGTTTCAATATTTAATTTAGATGATGCTGAAGAGTTCTTAAAATGTGCTAATTACACAAATCTACAACCACTATTAGCAAATGATAATTTAGAAAAACACAATAAATGGACTGATGAATGCGAAATATTTTGGAATGAAAATATTAAAGATAATAATACTTATTACGAAATATATAATCCTTTTAAATTTTAATAACCTTTATTTTTATACAAACGATTGATATTTAACAATTTCAATAAAACCTCACAAGAAATTATAGAAAATCAGAAAAAAAATGTATTTTTTGAATATACTGAAGTACTTAAGAGATGAAATGAAGTTCGTGAGTATCTTAAGGGATTTCAATAATAATACTAATACAATATATGATAATAATAATATATATAATAAAAAAATACGCCGATCTGGTCCCTGGCAGATAATAGGTTTATCTTTTATTATTTTTACCCCGTAGGGGGTGCTCCGCCCCTTTCGTTTTAAAAAGTCTTCTTTTTTTGCTTTCAAATAAAGTGCACAAACGGTCATTCTCTTCTACCTATAGGAAAAAAAGAAATAGATGTGTCCATTTGTGCACTTTATTTGAAAGCAAAAAAGAGTATTTTATGATATATATCAGCATTCAAAATATCAATGATAAAATATTAAAGGAATTATATAGAAACCCTTATTTTTTAAATATAATATATAATAAACTAATAATGATAAAACGCGAATCGAACCAATTGAATTTGCAACTAAAAAAATAGAAGCGTTTGTATTGAAAAACTTTAAGAAAAACTAATAATAACAATGATAAATACCACACAGCAGATATAATAAAAATAATAAAGAATAAT
>Ga0306872_100740_pt1 | contig 11608 bp, 9 predicted proteins | sample AntRauMeHopE1498_FD_190455 | JGI IMG/M metagenome (GOLD analysis project Ga0306872, IMG submission 190455) | Saline lake microbial communities from Rauer Islands, Antarctica - Metagenome Hop E1 #498 (v2) (version 2) | ecosystem: Environmental > Aquatic > Non-marine Saline and Alkaline > Saline ...
TAGCCAAAATTCTTTGATGCCGCAAATGTCCTCGTGGCAGATTTTGGTATCTCGTAGGTCGAGCAGCCGAGCGTACGAGTACATGGCAACCTGTAGGTCTGACTTGACCCCAGGGCGAGCGTGGAACTTAGCCTCCCCCACAAAACTATGGTCGGCTTTGTAGGCAGCGATGTCTATTTCGTGTTCGGCGCATTTGCCTTGTATTATTCGACCAGTTTCAGTGGTGTATCCATCAATCGCAAACAGCCGCGCGATAAATTTCTCAAACGGAAACCCCGTGGGACCAAGGTTAAATAGCGCCCGCCTGAGTGAATACCGAGCTGCCACCGGTGAACTGCTGCTGTGGAGGAGTTTGAAAGCATTACGGTAGATTTCCTGCGTACTGATGCCGTCGCGCAGGGTTGGGGTGAGCTCAGCAATGACGTGATTAACCTCTTCTGGACGCGCACCAGAGCGACGCAGCGAGCGACGGAGTTTCTCTAGTTTAAAGTATTCTACTTTTCCATCGGCTTTGGTAATTTTAATGGGCATTTGAATGAAACAAGGAGTGTAACGACTATGTTGAATTTATGTCTCAATTTTGGCCTTGTGCCTAGCCAAAATTGCTAGACGACCTTGATTACAAAAAACAATATCGGCCTCTTGATTAACTGAGTATACCACCTCCCAGGCACAATGAACCGCGATACAGTACACATGATTGCCCAGCGGCGGGTTGCTCCATCGGGTCGGTCGGTCGAAGCTCAATCGTGCTGTTTGATACCCGTGTAACGGTGGCATTGATTGGAGTTTGGCGGTAGCGGGTTTGGATTTGAACTGGTTCAGCGGTGGTGAGTGGAGTTCTCGTGACTAGACTGTGCAGCATCAGACTTGCGCTTTGCGGTAGGGTTGGTAGTTCCGTTGCGACCGTTAGTTCATTGGTGCGGTCATTTTTACCAACCACAAAGTACGGTTGGCGGTTGACGTCTTGGTTAGTGATAGTAAACCCGTGGCGTTGCCCAAGGGTATATACCAGTGAACCTCTATGCTCACCAATCACTGTCCCGTCGACGTTCTTGACTTGCCCGGGTGTGAGATCTATATAGTGGGCGAGGAATTCCGGTATATCAACGTGTCCGAGAAAGCAGATACCCTGACTATCTTTTTTCTGTGCAACTGGAATTCCAGCCGCTTCAGCCTCTTGCCTAATCTGTGCTTTTGGAGTGTCACCCACGGGAAATAATGTCTGGTTAAGCTGTGCTTGCGAGAGCGTCCAGAGAAAGTAAGTCTGGTCTTTCCCGGTGTCGATTCCACGGTGCAGCTCGGCACCCTGCTCCCCTGCTAGCCGCTGGGCGTAGTGTCCAGTGGCGATGTAATCTGCCCCCTTATCAAGGGCAAAATCTAAGAACCTTCCAAACTTGACGTGCTGGTTGCACATTACGTCAGGGTTCGGTGTTCGACCAGCGCGGTACTCTTCAATAAAATAGTGAGCCACGTCATCACGGTAGGCAGCCTCAGCATCGCAGGTCAAAAACGGAATCCCTAAATGGGCAGCCACCCGCATCGCATCGAGTCGCTCCTGCTCCCAGTTGCACACCATAAAGTCCGGGTGCCAGACTTTGATAAACACCCCGACCACGTTGTAGCCAGCAGTCAACAACCGCACGGCTGCAACCGAACTATCTACTCCACCAGAGAGGCCGACAAAAACTGTTTTGATTGGTTGGTTCATTGCCAGCAGGCTACCATTACCGCAGGTGTCTTTCAATATTAATGAGGTGTTCATCAAATGTACGTGCGTAATAAAACTCGCCGTCGTTCCCGGTAATGTAGTAGAAATACCCAGACGGGGTCGGGTTGATCACAGCTGCGAGCGCAACCCGACCAGGGTTCCCGATGGGGGTTGGCGGCAATCCTGGGTTACGGTAGGTGTTGTAGGGACTATCGAGCTCACGCAACTCGGCGGCGAGTCGCCCTGGTGCCAGCTCCCCGAGTGGTGTGTCGATGACGTATTCTATCGACGCATCGGCCTGGAGTGGCATGCCGATAGCCATCCGGTTGAGAAATATCCCTGCGACCAACGCTTTTGATTCTGGGGTGTTGGCTTCGCGCTCGACAATCGACGCCAGGATGAGTATCTCTGGTGTGGTTAGACTCGTAGTACTACTGGCGAGTAACTCGGTTAGAACATCGACGTGAGTGTCGAGCATCAGTTCAATCATCTGGGCAGTGGTAAAGTTAGGCGGTACAAAGTACGTTTCAGGAAACAGTTGACCTTCCAGTCCAGCCGTTAGTTCCAGGAACTCAGCCTCGGTCACGTTCTGCAAACTCGCGCTCGCACGGACGGCAAACTCTTGGATTCGCATTCCCTCAATGAACGTCAGCGTGGTCAGGTTATTACCAAACTCTCCCTCGACAAGTAGCTCTGCCACTTCAAATGCGGTTTGTGGTTCTTCAAACGTATAGGTCGTGGCTTTAATCTGGGTTGGGTCTTGCCAGTAGCGCAATATAGTAAACAGGATGAGTTCCGACCGGACGATTTGTTGCTGGGTGAGTTGCTGAGCAATCGAGAAGACACTTTCGCCTGGCTCGATAGTAATAGTCTGGGGCACAAAATCAGCCGGCGGTTGATACAGTAGGTAAAAACTAATAAATAACAACGCTAGTACGATTACTTTGCCCCCTAGAAACCACCACAACCACCGTAACCAGCGACGGCGTTTGAGGATTGGTTCTGGTGTAGATAGTTCAGGTACGTCCGATACGGGTGCAATAAGTGGTTCTGGTTCCATAGAAAATTAGATAGGTAGTTCGCCGGTAGGTAGGTTGCTGGGTGCGTTGCGGCGGGTGGATGAGATACGGCTGAGGCCAGGGGTCAGAACTGAACTGCCGGGGATGTGGTAAATAGTGGCCAGCTCTTCCACTGACATAACCTTGGCAATGTCAGCGTCACCGTCGGGGCCATACGAGCGCAGTTTATAGGCTTCTAGCTCAGCTCGCTTCATGCCTTTTTGTTTGCCACCAGAGTAATCTCTGAACATCGCGTAGTCAATCTCGGTTTTATAGCGCACTCCTAGTCCGTTACGGTTGAGGATATCGTACTGGGAAAATGATTTGAGCATCGGACCAATCATCTCACCGTCAAACTGGGTGGCGTCAAGCGTGATGTACATGGCCCGGATTCCAACCTCAAAGGCGTATTTGCCGACGTTGCGTTCGATTGCAGCCACGGTGTCGCGCTCGTGCATGGTCAGTGTCGGTCGGTCGTCGGGCTCGTCCGGGTCAGCGCTTTTTGGTTTGTCCCGTTTGAGCATATCGTTTATTTTGTCTGTCGCGGCTTTTTCCCAGGTGCCCTTGGTTACACGAGAACCACCTTTGAATTCTTTTTTGGCGTGGGGTGTGCAGAGGATCTGCACGTACAAACGCTCGTGGAGTTTGGCCTTGCTCATATGTTCGATGAGGGGTGCCATTGGTTCGAACTTCAACTCTTCTTTGGGAGTTTTGTCGTGACCATAATCAATGTAGGTTTTAATGGGTAATACGTCGTCCTCTTTTTTTACGATGTGAAATGACATCAGGTCCATCTCGCCCTCCTGCCATTGTACTTCTGCGGTGTAGTCAAGCAATTCCTCTTCGATTTCGATACCGGGGTACTGGGCGTAGAGTTGGGCTTCGAGGGCGTTTTTGATTTTCTTCTTGGGGACATTGGCGTAAAACCGCACGTCCCCACCGATAGATACTATCTCAAAACTACTCACCAGCGGGCACTTGCCATCGATGTATGCTTGCCACAGTGTGTCTGATCCGTTGGGGTTATAAATTTGAGCGAATACACTTTCCATCGCCTCGGGCGATTTGAGGACCTCTTGCGGGAGTTTGATTCGCAACGTGGTACGACCTTGCTCGTAGCTGAACATTCCATGGACAAATTCCATCCACCGGTCATAGGTCAGATAGTACAAAACAAACGGCAAGAACAGTGGTAGCAACAACAACCCAAACCCTAGCGTTGAAGCGATAGAAAAATCGGTGTTACGAAACAGGACCCACCACACTAGTGCAATTACCCCAAAGCAAATTGGAATCAAGATAACCCCAAAAATACTAGCAAAGAAATCCTTCATGGTGCGAGTATTGTAGCACTAGAACGACAAAGACGGCGGGGACTCTGTCCCCGCCGTCTTTGTCGTTGTTGTTTTTATTCAGCAATCGTGTAGGAACCGTTAGCTAGTTTTTTGAACATATTTGCATCTTGGAGATTTACCAGGATGGTGTTGTCTTTGACGTAACGTTCCTTGCGGACTTTGTCGATGATTTCTTCGCGTGAGAGCGGACCTTCGGCTTCGAGGATTTCTCGAAGTACTTCTTTGACCACTCCGGCGGTGTAGCCCCATTCCGAGAGCGCGTACAGACCGCGTCCGACGAGCACAAACCGAGCATCTTTGATCAACTCGTTATGCGTGGTCGCGATGTGTGCCTTGTGGGAAAATAAATCGTTGATAGTCTGGGCGACTTCGCGGAAGTGCATCGGTGAGCCGTGTCGCTTGACCGCGAGGTAGGCGTAGTCACGAATTCCTTTGACCCGGATGTTAGGACTATCAGAGGGACCCCAGTCACCAAGCGGGTTTTGGCCGATTTGCTTTGAGATTTTGAGCCATCGCATCAGAACGTCTTCGTTGTGAGATTCAGCAATTTCAGCTAGTTCAGTTCGGAAACGATTGATGATCTCAGTTTCACTGACCAGTTCGTCTCGTTTGAGACCCTTACGGACAGAGCGGAGCGCTTTCTCAACGCCGTCTGCCATTTTTTGCTCGGTAAACCACCGGTGGGCGTACTGTGGATTTTCTTTACTCCGATAGAATGGGTCGCCAACCACTAGGAGGAAATAGAGATGATTTCGAACCAGTGGTTCGGCTGACAATTCGTCGAGCAGAACGTGTTCTGCAATTAGACCACCACCGAGCTGTTGGATTAATACGTGCAGTTCGTTGAGCAAGTCAACGTGCTTCTTGTAGATGTCCGACTTTTGAATAGTCTGGATTCCGTAGTTCTCGATTTGTCGCACTCGTTCTCGGGTAATCCCGTAGCTTTGTCCGATGGCTTCAAGGGTGTACGTTTCGCCGTCTGGGTTCAGACCGTAGCGTTTTTGCAACACGTCACGCGCCCGCTCGGGTAGCGCTTCAAGTAGCGTGGTCGTTATTTGCTCAGGTTTAAATGAAATCATATCTCTAATTCGTTGTGATAAGTTGCCTAGCTATTGCCAGGAGTAACTCAATGCGTGGCTACATTTATAACATGTGTGCGTAGAAAGGTCAACACTTTGCTATCCCCCATTATTTTTGGATGAAGTTGAGGATACGTCCGGGGACATAGATGGTTTTGACGGTCGTACCTTCACCCAATTTGGCCTGTATCTGTGGGTTGGTGTTGGTTGCTGTCACCGCTTCGGCTTCGCTGGCGTCAGGCGCGATGGTGATTTCTCCCCGCATTTTACCGTTGATCTGCACACCGATGGTGACGGCCGTGTCTTTGGCAAGGTTAGCTTCGTAGGTCGGAAAGTCTGCGAGGTGGATACTATCAGCCATACCGTGGGTGCGCCATAGTTCTTCACACAGGTGTGGTGCAAACGGCGCGAGCAACCGCAGGAACGCAGCGTAGGTCCCGTCACTCAACCCTTCCTTCTCAGCGACGTTAATAAATATCATCATAGCGCTGACAGCCGTATTGAACTTGAATCCCTCGATATCTTCACCGACTTTCTTGATGGTTTTATGCAGTTGGCGGACGGTCTCAGGTGACTCATCAGCATCACCACTGATCACGTGTTCGTTCAACCCATTTACCCGCTCCAGGAACCGTCTCGCTCCGACTAACCCATCTTGTGACCACGCAATGGTGTTTTCAAACGGCCCCATGAACATTTCGTAAATCCGCAGGGCATCAGCTCCGACCAGTTCGACGATGTCGTCGGGGTTGATCACATTCCCCCACCGTTTAGACATCTTACGTCCATCGGAGGCGAGGATGAACCCAAGGAACTCAAGCCGTTGGAATGGCTCAAGGGTGCTGACAATACCCTCATCGTACAGGAATTTGTGCCAGAATCGTGCGTAGATCAAGTGACGCACAGCGTGGTCGCCACCAACGTACACATCCACTGGTGCCCAGTATTGCTCATTCTCTTTGCTCACCAGCGCCTGGTCGTTCTTGGGATCCATGTAGCGCAGGTAATACCAACTTGACCCCGCCCACTGCGGCATGGTGTTAGTTTCTCGCTTACCGGCCCCGCCACAGCTTGGGCAGGTGGTATTGACCCACTCGTCGATAGTCGCTAGCGGCGACTGCCCATCCCCCGCTGGTTCATAATTCTCCACCTCAGGTAGCACCAATGGGAGCTGATCTTCTGGCACTGCCACCGGCCCACACTTCTCACAATGAATAATTGGAATCGGCTCTCCCCAATACCGTTGTCGCGAGAACACCCAGTCCCGCAGTTTATACGTAGAAGTCATCCGCCCACCCACTTTTTCAACAATGGCAGCTTTGGCTTCTTTAGATTCCATCTCGTCAAATTCGTTTGAGTTCATCAATACACCAGACTCAGTCAGTGCACCAGGGGTTATGAGTCGATCCCAGCATAGTTTTTGATGTTCTGGAAACAAATTGTCTCTTACTTTACTTTCTTCTACCCAGACTGGCGTGTGACGCTTTTTTTCTGAGTCAGCAATTTTTTCTAAGTTGTTAGCATCTTCAATTTCAACCAAAAATGTTTGCACTATTGCTAACCTGTTAACTCCTTTATGAGGGGCGTGATATTCCGCTGCTGTTGTCCATTCACATTTTTTGATAATCTCAATGTTTTTAAGACCTGCCTCTTCTAGCAGTTCAGCTCTTACTGCATCTTCAGGAGTTTGACCTTCTTCGATTCCGCCCATCACAGCCGTTATCATTTGGTCAGTGACTTGATTGTGCCACTGCATCAACATAAATTTACCGGTCGCTTTGTTTCGTACATGAGCTATCACTGAGTGTCTTTTTGCAACCTCAAAATCTTTTTTTGGAGGATTTTTTTGGTCGTAAATACACGGCATTACTACCTGCTTAATCTTAATCCCGTACTTCGTAGCAAACTCAAAGTCTCGTTGATCATGTGCCGGCACCGCCATAATCGCTCCCGTTCCGTAGCCAGCCAATACATAGTCTGCGATATACACCGGAATGGCTTCTCCGCTGGCTGGATTAGTCGCAGTGATTCCTTCTAATTTCACCCCGGTCTTTTCTTTGGTGTCGTCGAGTCGATCCATTTCTTTTTTGTTCTTGGTGTCGGTAATGTACGTTTCCACCGCAGCCCAATTAGAAATAACACCGCGGTGTTTAGTTACCAGTTCATGTTCCGGGGCCAATACCATATAAGTAGCACCATACAAAGTATCCGGCCGAGTAGTAAACACCGTAACAACATCACCAGCAACAGCATCACTCTCTAACTGGCCGACATCCGATGTCGGCCAGTTTAGCTTGAAATCGATTTCTGCTCCCTCTGAGCGGCCGATCCAGTTGCGTTGGGCTTCTTTGATATGCTCAGGCCAATCTAGCGTATCGAGGTCCGCTAGCATGCGGTCCGCGTAGGCACGGATGTTGAGCACCCATTGACGCATGGGGCGCTGTTCAACCACGCTGCCGCAGCGTTCACAGGTACCGTCAGACTCGAGGTCCTCGTTTGCAAGCCCCGTCTGACACCCTGGGCACCAGTTGATTGGCTCGTAGCTTTCTTTGGCCAGGCCTTTCTTGAACAGCTGGATAAATATCCACTGAGTCCATTTATAAAACTCTGGGTCAGTCGTGTTGATCTCACGTCCCCAGTCATAATCCATCCCGAGCTTTTTCAACTGCTGTTTGAATTTAGTGACGTTTTCTTCTACTGCTACCCGCGGATGCACTTTGTTTTTAATCGCGTAGTTCTCCGCCGGCAGACCAAACGCGTCCCACCCCATTGGGTGCAACACTTCATGACCGGTCATCCGTTTGAACCGACTATATATGTCAGTTGCGATGTAGCCTCTAGGGTGTCCAACGTGCAGCCCTTCCCCCGATGGATACGGGAACATATCCAACACAAAACACTTTGGTTTGTCTGGGTTCTCATTTGTTGTGTAGATAGCTTTCTCAGCCCAGTCTTGCTGCCACTTACTCTCGATAGCCTGGTGATCAAATCGTCGGTGCATAAGTCAGAACAAGTTAGTACTAAAGAACGTTCATTGTGCCACCCAATCGGTTTTCTGTAAAACTAGAACTGCATTTCCTTGTCTATCACGCGATCAAAACACCACTCTCCGGCTTTGAAATCCCAGGTATAGTTTCCCGAGAAGCCTGACTCCATGAACGTGCGCTCGTTTACGTAGTCAGACTGGACACCCGTACTGTCGTAGGTAAAGGTGGCGCACAGCTGATAGTTACTTTCGTCAGTTGCCTCATAGCGGTAGTCAGGCTTTCCGACTGGGGCGATTGGTACGGTAAAGTCACCGTAGAGTGTGTCGAGATTATTTGGTAGGGCTTTGTTTTGGTTGTAGTAATCCTCAATCCGCCAGCTAATAGTCTGCAAGTCGCTAACCATCTGCTGATCGAGCTTGATTTCACGGACTTCGTTTGGTGCCGGAATGTGCACGAGCGCAGTAAGGAGTATAGCGACAATGGCAACAGTTGCGACCCCAGCGTACGCCAGTGACAGCTTCTCCCGCTTGAGCCAGTACCCCTGCGCGTCTTTCAGGTAGTAGAAAAACGCTGCCCCCGTCACCACAAACACCGTTACTGCTTTGAGGATATATCGCATAGTCAGTTCCCCCTCCAAAAATCCCATGATGACCGCCACCAGGTCACCAAGCAGTACCAGTCCGCCAACCAGCAGTGATAGATAAATTAGCCACTTGGTCAGGCCGAGATAATTATTGTCCTTACTCACCCGCCGGTTCTGGTTCACGATTCGCGTCAGTACGAGGTAGGTTGGGAAGAACACGAGCACCATTGCAAACCCTAGTCTGATGCTGCTGGCAGCGCTTTCGATCTGCCAGACACTATCAAGCGCGTCGGGGAATCGGAGGTTGATTAACCCAAACGTCAGCACAATAAAAAACGCGAGCGACAAATACAGACTGATAAGTGACCCAAGTTGTAAGACAAAATGTTTGGCTGAGTGATTGTTCATATAATTATATTTTACTCCTGTCAGGCGTAAAAAGAAACAGCCAGACAGTATTATTGTCCGGCTGTAACACTAGGTTTCAATGGTGACGTGCAGTAACGCGTGGTCAGATTTGGCTGTGCGGTCGATAATCAGAGTCGCTCTCTCGCTGATTGACTTACTTACCACAACAAAGTCAGCGTGACGTGTCTCTTTGTTATCTGGATATAGTTCCGTGCGAGTATTATACCCATCATCGATTGCGTCGTTTAGTATCTCACCGCCTTCCTTCCCAAAAAGTTTACTACTGCGGATTGTCTCTAAACTTCCCATCCGTCGTGTCATATTGAAGTCTCCGCCAAGCACAAGGTGGATTGGTTTTCCTTGTGTGTTGACATCAAAAAGTCTACGCCCGAGATGGTGAAGTACTCGTGCACTTTGCGTATCACGTTCAACGCAGTCGTGTTTGCCGGACTTGCGCCATAGACAGTGCATGTGTGCAAATAACAACCATTCCGCACCAGTGTCATACCAAGCTGATTGTACTTGGTTACAGCTGGTAATCATTCGTGGGCGCACCCAGTATGCACCAGCTTGTCCGTGAATGACGTCTGACTGTACGTTGTACACTGCTTTGTCATAGCGATGAAATAGCGCAAGACCATAATCAATCCCCTGCGCACTGCTGGCGGATGTAGCAAAATGTCCGCGGTGGGTCCGTTTGTAGTTTTGCTGCATTCGTTCAAACTGATTTGGGAATGCAACGTGATTGTTTGGGGTGGACTGCGGATGGCTGTTGACCTCACTTAGCCCGATGAGATCAAACTGACTAAACGCTTTTTGCATCCATTGTCGATAGCCTGATGCCTGACCTTCCCAGGTGTTAAAGAACCCTATATTTAGCATGACTACCTCCTGGTTATGCTTATTCTAAAACCACACTAACAAAACGATACATAAAAGCAATGATATACTTAGGCTATATGAAAAAAGAAGAACTTAAAAAAGCTCCCAAAGTGTTTTGTGAAAGTATCAACGTGGCGTTCACACCAGAGTACTTTCTGTTGACTCCCGCCTCTGGTAACCAGGCGACCATCTACACCCTGACCCCGCAGCACGCTAAGCGGCTTCTGCAATATTTAACCTATCAAATCAGCGAGTACGAATCCAAAAACAGCGAGATTGATGCCAAGTGGGACCCACGGATTGTCAGTCCGGTGCAGCGGGCAAACCAGCCTGGTGAACTTAGTTAGACTGTTCCTCTGCTTCAGAATTAGCCTCAGTTTCTTCAACCAACTCATCGTCTGTGGTCGTGGCGGTGCTCGTTGCTTGCGCAGCGGCTTCTGCCGCAATTCGAGCTGCCTCATCTGCCATCGCTTTCTCTTCTGGGGTCATGACTCCAAAAGTATTCGGGATGGCCTGGACTGCTGGTCGTGAAATCGTGGTTCCAGGATCACCCCCGAGCTCTACTTGGTCTGAATCAGACACTATGCTAAACACATAAATACCTACCCCACCTACCAGTAGGACTCCAGCGATTGCTCCGAGCACAATTTTATTCATAGGCAAAGTATATCAGACATCTAGGCTACGAGTGTAAGAATTCAATCACATCACCATCTTGAACAATATATTCCTTGCCTTCGGTGCGGAGCTTGCCAGCTTCTTTGGCGGCGGCTCGACTACCAGCCGTGACTAGATCATTGAACGCTACCACTTGCGCGCGGATGTATTTGGTTTCAAAATCGCTGTGGATAGCGGCGCCTGCCTGGGGTCCGGTACTTCCAATTGGCACTGTCCAAGCCCGGGTTTCTTCCGGTCCAGTGGTAAAGTAACTCATCAGACCCAGGCCGTCGTAGCAAGCCCGGATCAGCCCTTCGACGCCGTTACCTTGGCTGCCGTACTCGCGGCGGAATTCGTCCTTCTCGTCGGTACTCATGTCTTTTAACTCGTGTTCAGTACTGGCGTCGACCACAACGTATTCCGAGTTGGTTGATTCAAAAAACGCCACCAATTCCACCCACCGGTCGTCGTTCTGCTCATCTAGGTTGTAGCCGTCTTGCTTTTTATTGCAGACGTAGAGGAATTTCTTGAGGGTCAAGAGGTGCATGCCTTTTAGAACCTTCCGTTCTTCAGCGGCAAGCTCGAGACTGTTGGCGAGCTGTCCAGCGTCGAGGTGTAGCAGCACTCGCTCCAGTAGCGCTTTTTCCACTACCGCTTCTTTTTTGCCACTTTTCATGTCGCGTTCGACGTTCCCCAGTCGTTTGCTGACAACTTCGGCATCTGCCATGATCAGCTCCAGGTTTATAGTCTCGACATCACCCATCGGGTCGACTTCACCAGTGACGTGGTGGATGTCAGAATCCTCAAAAATCCGCACCACCTCGGCAATCATGTCCGTCTCACGGATATTTGCGAGGAATTTGTTCCCCAGACCTTCACCAGCAGATG
>Ga0306872_100745_pt1 | contig 11575 bp, 11 predicted proteins | sample AntRauMeHopE1498_FD_190455 | JGI IMG/M metagenome (GOLD analysis project Ga0306872, IMG submission 190455) | Saline lake microbial communities from Rauer Islands, Antarctica - Metagenome Hop E1 #498 (v2) (version 2) | ecosystem: Environmental > Aquatic > Non-marine Saline and Alkaline > Saline ...
TGATGCCGCCCTCGCAGCTGTGACGGCATCCGTCGGTCAGGGCGGAACGATCACTGAACTGTCAACGACGTCATCACCGGGTCGTGCGTTCGACATCACGGTCATGCTCGCGGGCGGCGGCGAAGTGTCGCTCGAACTGGCCGACGACCTTTCCGTGGTCGAGTTCGACCGCGACTGACACAATCGGGCAGTATGCGTCGTTTTCGCCGAATCATGCTCGTTGCCCTCGCGAGCGGTGTTCTTGCTTTTCTGATCGTGCCATTTCTGATTCCGGTTGAATCCAGTGGCACGATCACTGCAGAGCAGGCGGCGGCGCCCGACGCCCGGTTCGTGACGCTGAAGGGTTTGCGGGTGCACATCGAGACTGCGCGCTTCACCGGCGACACGGGTACCAGCGACACCGGCACCGACACCCCGCCCACCCCACCGCTGATCGTGCTTCTGCACGGCTTCGGAGCCAGCACTTTCTCGTGGCGTGAAGTGCTGGAGCCGCTCGCGCAGGTGGGCGACGTGATCGCCTACGATCGGCCCGGGTTCGGTTTCACCGAGCGGCCCACCGAGTGGATGGGCGCCGAGTCGATGGGCACAGAGTCGATGGGCACCGAGTGGTCGAGCCTGAATCCTTATGGCGTACCCGGCAATTTAGCGCTGCTGGATGCACTCCTCACCGAGTTTGGTGCCGACCGTGAGGTCATCTTGGTGGGGCATTCGGCCGGTGGTCTGCTCGCTGCCGAGTTTGCCCGTGTGAACCCGCAGAAGGTCGATCAACTCGTGCTGGTCAGCCCGGCCGTGTATTCCACTGGGGGAGCACGAGAGTGGCTGGCTCCTTTATTGGCGATCCCGCAAATCGACCGGCTGGGCCCTCTCGCGGTGGCAAGCATTGCGTCGTCAGGCGATGACATTTTGCGGCAAAGTTTCGTTGATCAGTCTGCGCTCACTGACGCGGTGTTCGAGGGCTATCGGCGGCCACTCACCATTGAGGGGTGGGAGGAGGGGCTGTGGCGCGTCACCACGGCGCCGCGTGACAACGACTTGGCCGCGAACTTGGCCGATATCGGGCAACCCACGCTGCTGATCACGGGTGATGCCGACACGGTTGTGCCGACAGCCGATACTGAGCGGTTGGCCACCGAGCTACGCGATGCCGATGGCATCCCTGCGGAACTCGTGGTGATTGCGCGCGCCGGCCATCTGCCGCACGAAGAGGCCGCCCAGCAGTTTCTTGACGCGGTGCTCACGTGGCTGACGCAACCCATGCGGTAACACGTTGCTGGGAAGCCCAGTGGCCGGGGCAGGACGCTCAATTCGGGTTGATTGCCACTCTATGAATGTCACAGGTCAGCAGTACCCTTTACAGATGCCAGCGAAGCGAGGGAGAGCATGACTATTTACACCGCACCTGCCGATCTTGCCCAAGCCACCCGTATTCGCGCCGTTGAAGATGCGATCCACAGCGGCGTGATGGAGGGGCTGGAAGTCGATTTCGAGACGCGTGCCGACGCAGACGAGTATGTTGCCGGGCGTATCACCTCCGGTGGGCTCGTAGCGCGCACGCGAGCCCGTTACGGACTTGACTGAGCCCGCTGATCCTTACGTCGATACTCAGACGGGCATCCTCCACAACCTTGTTGGCGCGCGCACCAAGGGTGCCCTCGACGAGGCGGAGGGTGCGCTCTCTTTTGCTCGGCTTGTGCAATTCGATGAGCTTTTAGTTCGACCGACGCGAGACCTAGAAGAGTTTTGCGCGATACACCGACAGTTATTCCAAGACGTCTACTCGTGGGCTGGCCACATTCGGGTTGTTGATCTTCGAAAAAGCGACGGTGCTGCTGAACCATTCATGCTCGTGTCTGCGATTGCCCGGGGTGCACAGATTGCCGCTGATGAGCTCTATCAAGACAAGATGCTGTGGGGTCTGAATCGTAGCGAGATGGTCGAACGGTTGAGCCATCATTATGACCAGTGGAATTACATCCATCCCTTTCGTGAAGGTAATGGTCGCACTCAGCGCGTGTTTTGGAATCGCGTTGCGGCTGACGCGGGGTGGCGACTGGATTGGCGTTCAACTCTCGGCGCCGTGAATGATGCTGCATGCCGGGCAGCAACAGAGCACCGCGACTTCAGCCCACTGCTCGCCATGTTCGACTCGATCGTTTCGCCGCTCGCGCACCAGCGCGGCGACCTTAACAGCCCCGATCGCTGAATGCTGCGCTTGAGCAGCCTCGCTGCCATCCACGGGGGCGCCCAACGCGGAGCCAGAAGCCAATACTCAACGCACCGATCATCGGCGACCCTCTGTTAGCGTTTGGTTGTGATCCGTTCTCATCTGCACGGCTTCGTCAGAGTCTTTATCGGTGTAGCCCTGGTCGGCAGTGTTGCCTGGCAGGTTATCGACCGTGTTGCCAACGACCTCTTTCGGCCGACTGAGTATTTTGCCTTTTTCAGCATCGTGTCGGCCATCGTGGCGGGCGTCATCTTCGTCATGAGTGGCGTCGAGCGATTGCGGGGTCGCCCCGAATCGGCGCGTCACACGATTCTGCTTCTCACCGCTGCGGCGTCAATGACCGTGGTCGGTGTCGTTTATCACGCCCTGCTCGCCGACGCAGCGGCTGACCCGCGTGACCTCGGGTATGCCTGGCCAGTGCTGCCCAACGAGATTATTCACACCTGGGCGCCGCTTCTTATTGCGCTTGGCTTTGTGTTCAGTTCGCGCGCGAAGGCTTTGCGACTGCGACAGGCGTTCTGGGTTGCCGTGTTTCCGCTGGCGTGGCTCGGATTCTCTGTCGTGCGCGGACTCGCCGACGACTGGTGGCCGTACTGGTTTATTGACCCGTCGAGCGAGGGCGGGGTGGTCGGCATGATTGTCTATGTCGTCGCGATTGCTGTCTTCTTTGTGACGTTGGGTTTTATGTTTATTGCGCTGAACTTGGTCGTTCGTCGAATTATGGGCGCACGGTCTGCGGTGTTCGTTTAACGACAACCGGGCGCTAGCCATCGCAGTTCAGATCAGGCTGATGCGGTGCGGCGAACTTACTGTGATGGTGTGAAGCCACTGACCGTCGTTGTTGTTGATGATCACGGACTCACCCTTTCGGCTGTATCTGACTCGTTGGCCATTAACGGTTTAACGGTTCTTGCGCGTGCTCGTGATGCTGTCAGCGCTGTCAATGCCGTCATCAAATTTCAGCCGGATGCCCTCGTCATCGACCTCGATTTAGGCCCAGGCCCGTCGGGCATTCACATTGCGGTGAGTCTGCGCAAGCAGTTTCCGCTACTCGGCGTCGTCATTCTGTCGGGCTACTCAGACCCCCGATTGCTGTCGGCCGACATGCCCGCCTCACCACTGGGCTCGGTGTATTTGGTGAAGCAACAGATCGACGGTACCGGCGTCGTGGTGACGGCCGTGCGCGAAGCGGTCGAGCGAGCTCATTCGGGATCCGCGGCATCTGTTCCCGCGATTGCCCTCACGCGCATGCAGGTGACAGTGCTTGATTTGCTTTCGCGCGGTCTCACCAATGCTGCTATCGCCGATCGGCTCAGCGTGTCGGAAGACAACATCGCGAAGCACATCACGCGGATGGCGAAAAAGCTGGGCGTGTCACGGAACGAGGGCACCAACGTGCGCGGCGCCCTCACCGGGGCCTACTTCGCTTTCGTCGGCAACCGCCGCGAACCATGACTTCGTCTGACTGGCGATCGTCGGGCCAGGTTCGCGCGGCGCAGTGGGCGCTGTCATGGCAAGCGGTCACAGTCGCGGCACCCCTCTGGGTGCTGGGGTTGACCGCCAACGAACCAGCCGCCTATGGCGGGCCGGTCGCGCTCGCACAGACCCTGCTCATTTCAACTGGGGGATACGCGGTGATGGCAGCATTAATGCTGCTCGCGGGCGGCAGCGCACTAGTGCGTCGGGCACGAGGTCGACAGGCTGCGTTTCTGGTGGGTGTTGTTGTGGCAGTGGCGGCCGAGCTTCGGCTCATCGTTTTGGTCGGCGGCCTTCGCCTGGCCGAACTACCCAACGACGTTGGTTTGCCCGCGCGCCTTATCGGCTCTGCCATGTTGGCTCTGCTTTTTGCCGTGAGTGCCGTTGTCGTGCTCGATGCGTGGGCTCGGTATCGCAGTGAGCGTCGGCAACTGCTCACCAGTCTGCTGAGTACAGCGGCGCAGACGGACGTTCACGAGCTTCCGCTCGCCGAACTTGCCAAGGGCTTGCGCCGTAACGTGTCGGGCTCCCTGGCCGAGTCTCGGGCGCAGACTGACCAGGCGCTCGATGCTGTACGCGATGCGCTGACCGCGGGCGACGATGGCCGAGCACAGCTGCACGATGTGCAGGGGCAGGTTGACCGAGGCTGGCGCGAGATCAGCCACGAAGTGTGGTCTCGCTTCAACATCGTCCTTCCCCGTTTTTCGGCGCGTGAAGCGATCTACGCCTTCGCGCTCACCAATCCTTTTCCGTTGCTGGGGGTCGCTGCTGGTGCTGCTGGCATGGGGTGGTTCTATTTCGCACGATTCTTTGAGCCGGCCCTCGCGCTGGCCGCGGGCTCACTGTGGCTGGCCGGTGCTGCCACAGTGGCGGTGGTGAGCAACTGGATGGTGAGGGCCCTGCCTCGCGCAGCGCTCGCAGTCGTCGCCCTAGCTCTGCTGCTGTTGCTGGCAAACCCCCTGCTGGCGGTGGGTGCCGGTCTGATTCCGACGGTCGAAACTGATCTGATCGTGCGCGGCGTGCTGCTGAACCTCAACGTAGTGATTTCTTTGGTCCTGCTGGGTGCCGCCACCGTGGTGCGGAACAACCGTGAGGCCAAGCTGGCGGCGCTGCGGCGCGGCATCGATGACGCCTTATTCGCCCGGCTGCAATTCGAGACCCGTTTCGTTGCCGAAGCTCGTGCGATTGCCAGCGATTTGCACGGATCATCGCGCACGGGCCTGTTGGCGGCAACGCTGCAACTTGAGGCGGCCATCGACCGCGGTGACCGGTCGGCTGCAGTCGAGCTGGTCGAGCAGGTGCGCGCGAGCATCCATCACGCTGAAGGCGCCATTGATGCCCCACCTGTCCTCGATGTGACTGCGGTCGAAGAGCTCATCCTCCAATGGCAGAGTGTGGTCGACATTGCCGTTGAAGGCTCATGGCGAGCTGTGCCGCACCACCTTGCCGCAGACGTGCACTCTGTCGTCAGCGACGCTTTTGCTGACGCGATGCGGCACGGCAGCTGCTCGCGCATCGACATCGCCGTTCAGGGCGGTGCTGACGGCGTCGAATTGCTTATCGCTAACGACGGAATCAAGTTCAACGCCCATGCCGCAGCCGGTTTGGGTTCGGCGAACCTCGACCGTCTTGCCGCGTCAGCCTGGTCGCGCACCACTGACGCGACGGGCCGCACCGTGTTGTCGGTTTGGCTGGGGGTCACAAACAACACGGTGGCCGCGAACAAAACGGTAGCCGCCAATAAATCGGTGGCTTAACGCTGTGAGGGGCCCGGCGTTGATCGCCGGGCCCCTCACAGGTGCTGAATGCTGTCGGTTACTCGGCGCTCATAGCATTGCGGCGTCGGGTGGCGACCAGCAGGCCACCTCCGACGAGCAGGGCTAGGGCTGCCGCGAGGCCACCGATGCCAGCGATGGAGGTTGCGCCGGTCGCTGCCAGCGTCCGAGCGGGGGCAGCCGCCGCAGTCGTGTCAGTCGCGTCTTCGGTCGGCGTGTCAGTCTCGGCGTCGGTCGCGCAGACGATCGGGCCAATCCAGTTGCTGTGCCCGCCCCTTCGCATGTCGTGGACTACAAAGAACTTGCCGCACGTAGCTGTCCAGAACTTTTGTGATTCGTCTTCCTTACCTTTATCTCGAACGGGGTCAAAACCGAGCAAGAAAGTAGTGCTGTCACCTTCGCGCTCTTGGATAAAGGGTCCGACGCAGCTGTCGTTAGCACCTTCCGCCTCAGCATCGTCACGGGGTCGATAGGTTGTGTCAGGGCAGACCCACAAATCGAAGTCGATGCCGATGAGTTCGCCAGAAACCTTAGCGACCACGTTGACGGTTGATCCGATTTTCGTGTCGCCGGTGAGGGTCATCGTTTCACGGTCAATCGGGGGGATGGCCTTGCAACCAGAGATATTGTCGTCACCCTTCATGGTCACATTGACGGTCGCCGCAAAGGGGGTTTCGAACGTAGGGTCTGCGGTGAGCGTGGTGTCATAGACGCGGTAGGTGAAAACGGTCGTTTCGCAGGGTTTAAAGGTTCCCCAGTTCAAAGGTTTGGTACTTCCGTTTATCACCGTCGCTCTAGTCTCAGGGTCGATCCTGCCGTTGAGGAATTGCGCGGAGGTGCGAGGCGTCGTCGCCCCTTCGCCAGTGATAGCAACGGTGATATTGGCTGTGCCCTCGCCAGACGCGGAGCTGATGGTGGTCTTGGTGGCAGTAATCGTGATCGGAGTAGCTGCATACGCGGGGGTTGCGACTGTGGCGAGCCCCAGCATGACGAGGGCGCTGAGGCCTAAGCCGACGGTGCGGCGGTAGAGGTGGGGCACGAAGGTTCTCCTTTTAGTGTGTGACGTAAGTACCCCTCAACGCTGCGGCGCCCACGTCGTATCGGTGCCTGTTCAGTGTCCTGCTGGCAGGTCAATATCGACGCCACGTGCCTCTTACGCTTGGACCTGTGCCTAGCCGTGAGCAACGCCTCGACCGCCTGTGTGTGTCGCTCAGTCGCGATTCGCGGGTGAGCGAGTTGCAACTGCGAGTGACCGACCGCGCCGACACTTTTGACTACGGCTCGGCGGCGCCCGGTTCACGGGCGACGCACGCCATTGCGAGCAGCACGAAAACCTTCGCAGCGGTGCTCGTGTTGCGAAAGGTCGCCGCCGGCGAGTTGACGCTCCAGCAGCCGCTGGTGAGCATCCTGCCGCGAAACGACGTGATCGGGCTCAACCGTTTCGGCGGCGTTGACCGGGTCGATGAAATCACCGTGCGCGATGTGCTTGCGCACACGTCGGGCATTCCGAACTATTACGCGCAGAAGGCGCTCGACCCGAAGAGTGACATTGCGGCGGTCACGGCAGCCGACCCCGGGTGGCGTTACGACGACACCCTCGAAATTGCACGCCGCATGAACGCTCTCTTTGCCCCGCACTCAGGCCGCGCGGCGTACAGCTTCACGAATTATCAGCTTGTTGGGCGTCTGATCGAGACGGTGTACGGATGCTCGCTTGCCGCCGCCCTCGACCGCGAGCTGCTCGCCCCGCTGGGCTTGCGTGACACGGCTCTGCTGACCCCTGACACCCTCGAGCTGTTCGACGCCGCGTCACCGCTGCTGTACGGCACGCAGTCGTATCGCGGGGCTCGCCGCCTCGCCTCCCTCGGCGCCGAGGGTGCCCTCATCTCGACTACTGCTGACACGATGCGGTTTCTGCGTGCGCTGGTTGATGGTGAGGCGCTTGACGCAGGCACGCTCGCGCTGGCCACGACTGACCGTCTGCCCCTGTTTCCGCGCGTGAGCTACGGTGTCGGCGTGATGGCGCTGAGTCTGCCGCGACTGATCACTCGACTGCCGCGCCCCGGAATGCTCATCGGCCACGCCGGTATGACCGGGCACATGATGTTTGCTGACCCGACCAGCGGGCTCGCCGTGGTGGGCACCACTAATCAAATGGCGGTGCCGCGATTGGCGTTGCGAATGCTGATCGGTGCGCTGCGTGCTGCGCGGTAGGCAGCCTCAGTCGAGGTTCAGCCGCCGCCGAAACTCTGCGGTGAGCTGGGCGCGTTCCACTTTGCCCATGCGGTTGCGCGGAATCTCTGCCACCTGCCCGAACACGGTGGGGTGACTACCGGGCAATGTGTCGCGCAGCATCCGGTCAAGGGCGCGCAGGTCACACGAATCGTCTGCGACGACGGCGAGGCCGAGTTCGGCGATGCCCGGCCGCTGTTCGATGATGAATGTGGCCGCGTCACTCACGCCTGCGAAGCCATCGATGGCGGCGTCAATGCGTGCGGGGTCAATCTTGACGCCGCCCACGTTGACAAGTTCAGCGGTGCGACCCTCGAGCATGAGCGAGCCGTCGGTGGTGAGCGAACCCCGGTCGCCGGGGTAAAACCAGCCACGTCGAAAAGAGGCATCAGCGTCGGGCATCAGGTACCCGGTAGCGAGGCCGGGGCCGCGGTAGCGCACCTCTCCCGACACTCCGGCGGCCACGGGGGAGCCATGGTCGTCAACGATCTGCAGGGTGACGCCGCGAACTGCGCGCCCCGCATCAGCAGGGTCGTCACCGACGGCAAGCATGCGCACCGTCACCCCACCGCCCTCCGTTGAGCCGTAAACGCTTTTGATCGGCACGGCCAAAGTCTCGGTGATCGCGGCGACGAGTGCGGGGGTGGCGGCAGCACCCGCGATGCGCACCTCGCGCAGTTGCGAGAAGACGATGCCTTCTTGGGCCATCAATTCCAGTGCGCGACCTAGCTGCACGGGTGACCCCGCGAGCACTTTGATACCGGCGGCGTGGGCCGCGCGAAACACGCGAGCGTCGGCGATGCTGGCCGCCACAAAAGGTGTGCCGTGCTTCAGGTTGGCGAGGGCGGTGTGAAAGCCGCCAGTGCTTGATAAGCCCATGAAGTTCAGTTCGGGGCGCTCGTCCGTCCAGTAGTGGTGCAGGTTTGCGAGACGGTGTTCGATAGCAGCCACCGACAATTCGGCTGCGCGAGGTGCGCCCGTGGTGCCGCTGGTCAGCACGATGCGGCAGATCGCATCACTGCGGGCATACAACACGACGGGTGCTTCAGGATGCCCGGCGCTGGCCGCCTCGGCCACAACCTGCTCAACCCAGCCGGCGTCGACGGTGATCACTGTTGGGGCGCCGAGCGTTCGCATTCCGGGTGCGCCCACCATCACATCCGGTCGGATGCCCCCCACATCGCCCACACCACCGATCGACATCGATCGTGCCGCTAGCAAGAATGTGGCCAGCGTGACGATCCACTCGTCGGCGGCGGGCAGGTCGATCGCGATGAGCTGGCGCGGTGCCACGCCCAGCGCCCGGAGGCGCACCGCGACGGCCGAGACGGTTCGGTCAAGCTCTGCGAAACTCCACGTGCGGTCGGCCGTGAACATGGCGACGCTGTCGGCTTGGGTGGCCGCGTGTGTGCGCAAATGCGTGACAGGTGAAAACATGGCAAAAGCTCCGCACTGTTTCGATCTGAATAGTGGTCAGTTGATGTTAGGGTTTGGGCGGCCAACGACCTCCAGGAGACCCTCATGAATGTCAACAACGCGCACACGACCCCCGCGCACACAGTCTCAGCACGGTCGATCTTCATCGCCCGTCGTGGCGCTGGCCGCACCGCAGCCGCCGTCGCATCCACTGGGCTTCTGGTGGGCATGGGCGCCATCGGCGCGAGCCCCGCGATCGCCGTCACAGCGGCCGACTGCACCGACGCGAACACCGTCACCGCCCCCGCCGGTGCCGCTGACATCCAGTCACTCCTCGACCTAAGAACACCAATTGTCTGCTTGAGCGGAACATTCACCCTCACTACGCCATTGACGTACGACGTCAACCTCACTCTTTTTGGGCTCACTGCCGAGACCATCCTCGACGGCCAGTCTCTGACGCGCATACTTGAAGCTCAAGGCGATGCGACTCTCTCCGTGCACAATCTCACTTTCATCAATGGTGCTGCCCTTGGCGCAGATCCGGGCGGCGCGATCTTAGCGACGGGAGACGTTGTTGTAGAAGACTCCCGTTTCGATAACAACAGCGCGCGAGATCAAGGGGGCGCGATCGGGGTCCCAAAGAACGGTGCCTACTCGATAGTGATTGAGAGGTCGACCTTCGTGGGCAACACTGCGGGCACACTTGGCGGTGCGATTTATACTGAGGGCGTCGACGGGGTGAGCATTACGAGCTCTACATTCTCGAACAACACGGCTGCTGATGGCGGAGCGGTCTACGACACCGGTTCTGTCAACATCATCAACTCAACCTTCGTCGGCAACCGCGCGACAGGCACGACAGGCGAGGGCGGCGCGGTTCTGGCCCGAGGTGGAACGGTCTCGTTCTCAACCTTCCTGAACAACACCGCGTCTGCACCGATCGACGGCGAAGATATTCCCGGCGAAGCGATTTACCTCGTCGCCGAGGAGGATTCTGCCGACCTTACTTTGACCGCGAACATTTTTGCAGGCATTGGCAACCATCCTCAGCTAGGAGTGGGAACCCTCCCCCCCGAACCAGAAAATCTCGGCGAAGCAGTCGACGGGGGCGCCAATGTGTTCAGTACCGCGAGCGAGCCAGACCTGTCTGCTCTTAGCGGCACCTCGATCTTCTCGGCCTCAGTCACGCAGATCTTTGGAGCCTCGCCGCAGCTCGGGGGCAACGGTGGGTCAACTCAGACTGTCGCGCTTGTCAGCGGTAGTCCCGCGATCGGTATTGTTCCGGCAGACGCGCCGGCACTGACGGCTGATCAGCGTGGACAACTTCGGGAGGGTGCCCGCGACGCGGGTTCGTTCGAGTTTCAGCCGTCAGACGCACCTGCGCCGGCACCTGCGCCGGCACCTGCGCCGGCACCTGCGCCGGCGCCCACACTGGCAGACACCGGCTCAGCGCCCGTCAGCGGCGTTCTCGCCGGCATCGCAGCTCTGACTCTAGGTCTCGGTGCCGCGCTGCTGACCGTATCTCGCCGCCGCGTGCGTTAGGCCCGCGGTCATACGCTCCCGAACGATCGGGGGTTAGGCTCACCGGCACACCATCAACACGAAGGAGTGCGGTGTGAGCCACAAGCGAGCCGTTACCGTCAGTGAGTTGTTCTCGCAGCCGATTCAGGGCATCCAAACCCTGAAAGACACCTACGGGCAGTGGGGTGTTCACGAAAGCCAACACGTCGACCCCGACCAGGTGCAGGCAGTGCTGGGCGAACTCGTTGAGCGTCTCGACGACAACTTTCCGTACTTTCACCCGCAGTATGTCGGGCAAATGCTGAAGCCACCGCATCCGGTTGCCGTGGCGGCATACCTGGCGACGATGCAGTTGAACCCCAACAATCACTCGATCGATGCGAGCGCGGCGACCACGCGCATGGAACACGAAGTGCTTGACCAACTCGCAGCCATGTTTGGCTACACGCCCGAGAACAACGTCGACTACATGGGCCACCTCACCTCGAGCGGCACGACCGCGAATCTTGAAGCGCTGTGGATCAGTCGCGAAATCGCGCCGGGCAAAGCGATTGCCCATTCAACGGATGCCCACTACACGCACTCGCGCATGGGCGAAGTTCTCGGGGTTGAGACGGTGGGTATTGCCACCGAAGCTGACGGACGCATGAGCCTCGACGCTCTCGAGCGTGAGCTTGCCACTGGCCGCATTGGCGTTGTCGTAGCAACCCTCGGCACGACGGGGCTCGGCGCCGTTGCCCGCTAGCTGACATCATTCCACTGGCCCGCGCGCACGGAGCCCGAGTGCACGTCGACACGGCCTACGGCGGATTTTTCGCGATTATTGCCGACGAGCTCGACCCTGAGACTGCGCGGCATTTTCGTGCCATAGCGCAGGCCGACTCGGTGGTTGTCGACCCGCACAAGCATGGCCTGCAGCCGTACGGGT
>Ga0306872_100748_pt1 | contig 11547 bp, 3 predicted proteins | sample AntRauMeHopE1498_FD_190455 | JGI IMG/M metagenome (GOLD analysis project Ga0306872, IMG submission 190455) | Saline lake microbial communities from Rauer Islands, Antarctica - Metagenome Hop E1 #498 (v2) (version 2) | ecosystem: Environmental > Aquatic > Non-marine Saline and Alkaline > Saline ...
GGCAAGCTTTTGATGATCAAAGTACAGGTGCTTCTACAGGTTCTTATTATGTGGAGCATTGGATAGCTTATGACTTTGGCGCTGGTAATGCTAAAAAAATAAGAGGCTTCCGATTTAATGCTAGTTATACTTACCCACAGTTTCCTGTTGCGAAAGTATATGGGACAAACACATATCAAGTGGACTTTATTAAGTTGTCTTATGATGTGTATGATCCTTTAATTAATTTATCGGATGCTACTTTACTTACTGAGTTTAATATTATTTATAGTAGTTATGATTATATTCTTAATGAGGGTTCTTTTGTAAATGACACTAAGTTTAGGTATATAATTTTTTACTTTCCTCATACGTCAGATTATGTCTCACATAGGATAGCAATTAAAGAAATAGACCTATATGAAGAATATAATTTAAGTAATATAACTGGTATTGTAACTAATAATGTTAATTACACTAATTATATGGCAATAGATCTAGAAAAGCCTCATAATTTAGATTTCTTACGTAATTATGGTCCTAAGTCTAGTTTATATAATTTATACAACTTATCTTTATTAGATTACTCTAATTCCGATACACCTAATATAGATGAGGTAAGTTGGTCTGATGATGCTCCTGTAATATTATTTAATTTTAACACTCTAATTATGAGTAATAACCTATATAAGACGGTTTATGTATATGGGTATAATGAAATTGGATCGTATAATGCTCCTGTAGGTGGGAATTACCTATGGCTAGGTCCAAGAATGCATATTTTATATACTGGAGAAACTACTAGAGCTGTTGATGCCACTGGAGGTGCACAATATGTAGGTGCTGTACGTAATTTTACTTATGTAAATTGTACAGGGATCACAAAACAAACTACCAAATTAGTTATAGATTTAAAAGTAGGGGATTTTGCTAATATTGATCATGGACAGTTAGAGGTATCCAGCTCTTCGTACTCCGATCAACGTGAGTGGCAATACGCGTTTAGTAGAAATGGTGCGGACCCATTAAATCTTATTGGTACAGTAGACGCTGAGTATAAGGAGTTTGAACTACCTCTTTCTTTTTTTGGGGACTCGGCGACTGTTCCTGATATAAGGTACATACGTAGAATTCGTTTTTACATAACAACTGTTGATGGGGGAAATAGTTTAGGCTGGCGTAATGCTCGTTTTGTGGATGTAATAGAAGATTGTCACTTATCTATTGATTATGACTCAACTATGTTACTAGCGGATAATGATTTTACTATTGACTTTTGGGCTAAACGTAGTAGGCTTGGTGCAGAAGGTATTATAGGCCAAATTGATAATGCTTCTGTTTTGTCTACCTTTTCTTTTACATTTAATGATGCTAATTATCTTATAGCTACTTTTTATTCAGAGGGTACTATTTATGAATTAAAATCACTGGTAGCTTATGAGGATAATGATTGGCATCATATAGCTGTATGTAGGGATGGGGCATATTTACTTTTTTATGTGGATGGTATTGCGCAAACTAGTAGAGATATAGGTGTAGGTTTAGAAATAAATGAATGTGTACAAAGACTTTATATTGGTAAAGTTGATGCTTTTTATTTTCATGGGTACTTAGACGAGTTTAGAGTACTTATAGGTAAAGCTACTTGGAAATCTAATTTTATTGTTCCTACTACTGGGTACAGTGTTACTGGTAGAGCAGGTGATAAGACAAGTGCTCGTTGGGTGCGTATACCCTTTGTATGTGGTGATGGTACAACTAGAAATATTAACAAGCTAGGTATATATCCTAATATATCAGTACCATTTATCCCTTCGGGTGGGTATAATTGTGAATGGTCCCCTATCGAAAATGATTTATCTAACTATGATACCATGATTCGTAACCTTTCTCCTACAGCCTCCATTATAAGTGACTCTTTGATAGAGGATACCTTCGAAGAGCAGTCCTTAGATAATTGGATAAATTTAGAAGGGCAGGCTACTACAGCTCTTATAAAACAGACTGATTTTACTGAAGAAAACCCAGAGAACTTTTGGGCGGAAGTACATAATAATTTAACAAGTCCAGACTCTAGTATAATATATACAGGTTCAAGTCTAGTAGCATCATTCAGTTACGCTGCAGAGGATTGTACTTTTTATACTGAGTATGTTTATGGCCCTTGTCAGGCAGTAGTTGATTTTACTCATTCTACTCAACAAGAAATCGGTAATCTTTATACTATGCTTAGTGTACATGTTGAGGATGGTAATTACTATGAGATTAGAATTCATAAATATAGCACTGATACCACGGTTGAGGTATATGTTAACGGCTCTCGTGTTACTGATAATAATTATGCTGGGATTCACACTGCGTTGATGCTTAAACGGTATATAGGGTATGTAGAGGCTTATGCTAAAATTAATGGGGTGTGGATTAAGGTTAAAACGCTTACTTATGATTCCTTATTAGGAGGTCAAGTACGTTTTAGGCTAAGGCTTTATAAAGATTCTAATTATCCTGAAGTAGATTTCGTAATTCATAGTGTGTCTTTAACTGATTTAGATGCTTATTCCGAACCTACTGAGTGGGGTCTTGTTTCATCAGACTACGGTAACTATGCTATTGGTTATAAGACGACAGATATACCTACACAGGATGGTCCGATATTTACCCATCCTACATTAATAGCGGGATCTAAAATAGATTATTTTGAATACTACTATTTAAATACTGGAGCTGGTGGGGGAGTTTCTTTGATGGACACGAATGGTAATGAGGTTTTAGGGTTAGCTACGGCTTCTCCAGTTTGGTTTATCAAAGATAACAGTGGTTGGGAAGCTGTGAATCTTTCACCACCTAATGGAAACAGTAGTTGGTACAGGGTTAGAGCTACTTTTGATTGGGAAGCCGGTACAGTTGTAGTAGAATGGGAAGACCTTTCTACTAATTTAATTAGTACATATAATAAAGAGTTGATGAGTAACACAGAGGTAGCTAAATTTCAAATTAAAGGGTTTTTAGGCAGTAGTTGGGGAGTTAATTCACTAGATATAAAATTTGATAACATTAGTGTTTTACCTACTACTGGGCACTTGTATGAATTTGACGCTTCTAATTGTCTGTCAGGCGATTTGTCTGCTCAAGGGTTTGAAAACTGTTGGGGTTTTTCAGGAGACAATATAAATCCTGTATTAACTTTGGATTTAGGTGCCGCTTATAGGATAGGGGAGTTCAAACTATACCATAGACCCTTTGATAATAACTATGATTATGTCATTAATGATTTTAATATATATGGGGCTACGACTACTTCAGGTGCTTTTGAGTTATTAGTACAAGAGACAGGATACACTGAAGATGTTTCTACTGAAGATGCTAACATATATAAATTAGATAATCCTAAAGATTTTAGAGTTATTAAACTAGAGATTTTAGCATTCACTAAACCAAATGCGCCTTTGATGTTTTCAGTTGGAGATAGGGAAGATACAGGGGACTATATAGTTGTTGATGGTGGATTTTTGAGAGAGTTTGAAATTTGGTCAACTCCAGTAGCTGAGGTGTTGAACAGTGAAGATCACCCAATTATATGTATGGACTTATTAGATCAGTTTAATCTAACCTATCATAAGATAGAGGGACCAAATGATGATAATAATTGGAGTAATGACAATCAATTCTACCAGTTCTCTGGTGATAACTCACCTGACCCAGAAAAGGTAGCTTTTTCTGAAGGGTATGATTACACATTCGCTTTTGACCATACGGCTGAATATATGATAGACTCTGGAGGCCCTGGTTCTTATGTTTTATCTACGGATGTATTCTTAGCTTCAGGGTACTATGAAGTGAATTGGCAGTCTTATAATGCCCAAGAAGAGGGTGCCATAATATTGAATGTGTTAGGTATGGAGAATATAGAATTAAAATCTAAGAACAAGAGCTCTAGTTGGGGTACTCAATTTAATGAGTTTTATCTTAATACTTCTGACTATTATACTATACAGGTAAAATCACTATTAAACGTGACCCAGGATAAATGGGGAGTAAAAAATATTAATTTTAAGAATTTTTCATATACTTCTCGTTGGGTAGCTTTACGAAGAAATACTGCCACTAATTTTGTTTGGGATTCTGGTGCTTATAACGAAACTATCGACAACGCAGCTGGTGTGGATATCATTAAATCCTTAAAAATATACGCAGCAGAGAGCCATAGACCTACTGAATATCATTGGATGTGGAGTTCTTTGTTAAGTACCTTTGAGAATGATGTAATTAATACTAAAGTAGGTAAACGTTCGTTGAAAATTAATTATCCCGCTTCAGAGACAGTTGACACTATAAACTTTCTAGAAGGTGATTACTTTGGACATGATGCTTCTTTTTCTATAAAAGACGCACTTAGTCTTTGGTTGTATGTGAGTGATATAGATAAATTATATGTAGATGGTGGAGGGTTCGCCTTTGGTTCTTTTGATGGTTATATTGTACCAACTACAGGGGATCTAACAGCAGATGACTCTTTAGATAGTAGTGGTAATCCATCTGCGGATGCTGCAACTTATATATGGAAATTTAAAGATTTAGGTTTAAAAACTGGGTGGAATCAAGTAAAATTAAGATTTGATCAAAGTGCTGAAACAATTCCAGAAGCGTTAACAAATTCTGGTAAGTTGTCAAGTGAATTGAATTTTAGAGAGCATGTTACATCTTCATTTGGAATGGTTTTCAGAGGTAAGGGGGAAGCTTTTTATATGTTGTTGGATGACCTAAGGATTGAACGTAATTGGTTCTACGATGAGGTGGTGTTCGGTCAAAAAGGATTATGCCTTACTTGGAATGATTACGCAGAAATTCCTTTAAGTGGTATGGATACTAGGTATGGTACAATAGAAACTTGGGTAAAGCTTTATTCAAGTACTGCTGGGCTTGACCATTTCAATAATGTAGCTTCTAGGACTTTATTTACATTAGTAGACACTGCTAATAATAGTATTTCTTTAAGTATGAGATCTAATAGTTGGTTTGAAATTGGTGTAGGTAACACTAAGTCTGAGTATAAGACTTTATTCCTTGATCCTAAAGAAGTTTCTATTGGTTCCGCTGCTTTCCAAATAGATGATATATTACATATAGCTCTGGTTTGGAGTAATGACGCTGAACAGATGGATAATAATGATACAATACGTCTTTATATCAATGGAAATCTTTATTTACGAGGTAAGGTTACTTGGGATGTGGGGGATAGTAAAAATGTTTTATTAAGGTTGGGCGGAGGTAATACTTATTTGGCTAATAATGATGATGCTGACGGTAGCGCCATATTTAGTGAAGTTAAGTTTTATAATTACTGTAAGACTGAGTTTGAAATTAATAAACAAGTGCCGACTGATGTGGAAAATCTTACTCCTAATGATTTTGTTCAAGTTTCAAAAGATGACGTTGAATTTTATGGGACTAGATCAACAGAGCTACCATTAGAGTTCAATCAAGTAGCTCCTGGGGAAAAGATTCCAATATATATTAGAGTAGATAAAACTAGAGTAGATGAATTAGATAGATTAACAGGATCAATAAATGTAGAATGGAAGGTTCCTGTATAAGGAGAACACATGGCTCAATATAACTTAATAAATACTGGTATGATGGTAAGCAGTACCACTTCAGGTACTGGTAATAAATCACTAACCGGCGAAGAGATAGCAGCATTGTATGACGGTAATACTACCTCATCTGGTATTAGCTTATTAGGTACAGATATTTTATACTTAGATATAGATTTAGGTTTTAGAGCTAGATTAGATGATGTAAAATTAGTTATAGACGTACCTGGTGACAGAGCTACTGCTTTAACTAGTGTGTATTTTTATTATAAAACTACAGCAGAGAGTGTTTTTATTCTCGGCAGCAAAGACCAAGATGCTACTACTTTTTATATGGATGGTATGCAGACTTTGTTTGCACCTAGATATATAAGAATAATTGTAGACTCAATAGAATGTGATATACACGAAGTCCAACTATTGAATGATGAGGCCCAAGTGTCTTTTGGTGAAGATGGTAATACTACTTTACTATCATTAGTACAAGAAGAGGGCTATGATGACTTAGGCATCTTTAATAACTCCGCTATAGGCACTAAGCCTATTAATGCTTATGTAATGGTGGACTACCAAGGTAATGCCTCCGATAGTTATATTCAGCTGTCTAATAGCCTTGAGGGGCCTTACGTTAGTGTGATTGACGGTGTTGACTTAACAAATAGTGATGAGTCTAAGGCATATAGCTGGGATATGGGTTACCATGACAACACTACTACTGATTCTAATGATAATGTTGTAAGTCTTAATAATGAGATAGGGTATTATACTACACCACTTTTTGATATGTTTGATAGATTGAATAACACTTATCTTATGGTTGAAAACACCTTGGTTAGTGGTACAAGTAACTCTTGGAGTGATAATATTCCTGGGGGCTCTATGTTACTTAGAAGTAGTGACGCACCCCCATTACCCTTTAATAAGTTGTTTTGGTGGTATAGGGAAGTGACTACTAATTATCATTATATATATGAAGGTGACATGACTTCTGGTTTTGTTAGTGATAAAAGTAGATATATGTTCGAGTCTTCATCAATAGAACCCGTACGAATTATGTTTGATAGAAAGCGTAGCCAGTATGTAGTTTTATATTACTATCCAGCAGATAGCCCTGATTCTTATAGACTTAGAAAGTATAGTTACATTGACACTACATGGAGTGTTTATTCTAGTCAGACAAAAGATAATAATATTTCAGCAAATATGGACATTGATTCTGCTGGAAATGTGTGGGGGTATGTTCAACAGGATGGTTTTAGATTAGTTAAATTTGATTATACTCTTGCTACAAGGACTACTATGGCAGAAGACGATCAAAATGATTTCTTAGTGGATATGTCTGCTAATAAAAATTATAATAGTTGTTGGTACACAGATAAAACACAAAATAAATTGGAGCTGCTTGAGTCTAATGGCACAAGTATTGCTTCTGTCAGTATTACTAGTCCAACTTACGTGACATCTCTCCCTGATGGTGGATGTTTCGTAATTGGTAGTGGGGACTCTACTATACTACGTTTTGATATGTACGGTGTAGCTATAAGCTCTATTACTTATAGTAGTTTGTTAGATATAACTGCGCTTAGTTTTGGTTGTCATTCTTCAGTACACCCTTATAATTCAGAAGTGTTTTGGATGGTTGATAATAATTCGGTGGTATACCAGTTAGGTTTTGATGGTACTGTAATATCTGATACTGCTATTCTCGATATAACAAGTATTGATGCTTTTCCTGGGGGTTGCTTAGTATATTGTTCTACTATTAAAACGACATACCAATTAAATGAAGATGGGGACATCGCACGGACTTGGGATTTTAGTTCATATGATAAGAAAGCTGCTCAACCTTTTCCTGTAGTTATTTATTATGATGACTTTATAACTATGAACTACCCAGAAAATATATTACCTTTAGCAAATGATCCTTATTGGTCAATTGATTCCTTTTGGAATGAGGTACCTATGCGTGGCGAGAAATTAATTATGAAAAGGTATCATAGATTGAAGTTTAAATTAACACCAGAAGTACCGTCATTACCATACATTAATCTTGATCCTGACAACGCAACTACAAGTGGCTGGTCAAGCACTGGCACAGTTTGGTATCACGATACTACTACAGATTATAAATATGTAGGAGAACGTTCTTTTGTGTATAGATGTAGTTATCAGGATACATCTTACATATATCAAAAAGTGGGACTTCATGCTATGGGTATAGACTCGTCGTTAGTTGACGCGGGTGAGTATCGTATTATGTTTGATTTTGCTAGGAAAGTAAAAAATACTTATGATACTTACGTAATTGTAGGCCTTTTATTTTTTAGTGTTGCCGATGAGCTTATTAAAGATTATTGGACTGACCAGTATTCTTCCACTGCATGGGGATGGGATAGCATGAATAAACTAGTTCCAATAGGTACCAGGCATATAGAGATACGGTTTAGAGGGCGTGCTTATCAGAATACTGCTAGTTATAATCTTTATATTGATGCGTTAAGCTGCGAACTCTATAGAGCTTCAGCAAGTATTAATAAGGTAATAATACCTCGACCTGTGGTAATAAATGATATAAAACCACAGGAATTTAAGAACGTATATATAAAGACAGATGTGCCCGCAGAGGCTGATGTAGGTGAATATGAAACTAAATTGAAATGTTGGTGGGGAAATGAGGAGGAATAAATGGAAGCAGTATATGTAAGTAATAATTCTTTTAGTGTTGTTGGATCAAGAATAGCTGATTTTATAGCCGGTAGGCGGGTTAAAATTGACTGCGGTATAGACGGCACAATTTACGCTGTAGTGCTTTCATCTACGTTTACAGCTGTAACTACAGTGGTTATAGATGAAACTAGTTTAACTAGTAATCTTACGTCTGTGTTATATAGCCCAGTAAAGCCAGGAATAGAAGGTAATATGCCTAATCATACCCATACTACAGGTGAAGGTGATGGTGGTTTTATATCTCCTTTATTGGATCATACCCACTCAATAACAGAAGGTGACGGCGGCTATATAGAACCACCTACATTTGAATTTACTGGACTTACTGATACACCAGTGACATACTCTGGGTCAGATGGGTTCTATGCACAATCTACTGGCTCTGGAATAATTTTTTCAGAGGTAGTTACCCAAATTGATGCTTCAGGATTTGATGGAAATTTAACAACTACTGATGATACTTTACAAGAAATAGCTCAGAAAGTAGATGACCTTGTGATACCTACTCCGCAAGTTATTTACAACGGAGAAGGGCCTCCTGAAGGAACTCATATAGCAGCAATAAATGATTATTACGTAGATAAAATAAATAATGTTTTACATAGAAAGATTTCAGAAGCTGGTGGTATACTAACAAAATCTATTATTATAGACATAACGGATGGTTGGGGCGGAGATAATATAGGTATAAGGTCAGTTGAATTATTTGATGAGACTGATACTTTAGTTCCTTTAGTTGATAGCAATTTTACTGCCTATCAATCATCTGCTGTTAATTCTAGTTGTTACGCAAAATATGCGTTTGACACTACGTTATCAAAAATAGGAACCTTTCAGGATGTGGCTTGGTTCAGTGCTCAGAATTCTGTTACAAATCAGAGAATACTATGTGTTTTAAATACATCTGTACTAATTACAAAAGTTGCTATAAACAATCATCATTACCTCGGAACCAATGATTTAAATCACGGATGTAAAAATATAATAGTTACCGCTACTTCAGACACTATAACATCTACTACTTATAATGCGGCAATCTCTAACTCTACTGTTGTTTATGCTGGAGAATTAGCACAGCATATATCTTCTAATGTTGCAGATGATCAAGAGTTTGAGATTTCTGGTATTCCTACAGGGTGGGAAGTTGTTTTACAAACAGAAGAAGGAATAACAACTTTTTCTGGATTATCTGACACACCTTCTAATTACTCTGATGGATTATACGCTAAATCAACTGGGTCGGGTGTAGAATGGGTAGAAGAATCTATTCCATCCATTAGTTCAGGGGATGTAATACCTACTACTCCAGGTTCTTTAGGTGATTTATACTTTGATTATGGTAATAATAATGCTTATACTTATAGAGTATTACCAGCGGGCTATGATACAATTTATACAGCAAAATCGGTAATTTTAGATATTGCGGATAATTGGGGCGGTGATTGGGTTTGTCTTAGGTCTGTTGATTTTTGGTTTGAAGGGTCTAAGATAACTAATATACCGACTACAGATTTTCTTTGGTATCAAACTTCTGCATTTAATAATACTTATGAGGCGGATAAAGTATTTAATACAAATCTTTCAAAAACAGGCGATCAGGCTGGAAATGAGTGGCTACCCTCTGGGGGAGTTGTTGCAAACCAAAGATTGATTTGTGTTTTTAATTTAGAGACTACTTTTGATAAAATAGTAGTCAATAACTCTCATCATGGTGCGGGTGGAACAATTAATAGAGGTTCCAAAAATGTTAAGATTAGCATTTCAACTGATACAATAACATCCACAGCATATAATTCAGTAATAACTAATTCACAAAAGATATATGATTCTACTTTTGATCAACATAATTCATTGGATGCGATAGATGACCAAATATTAACAACACTCCCAGCAATAGTTGGCGAAGGCCCTGGATGGGGGGTGTCTCTAGAGTCAACTAAAAATTTTACGGAATTAAATGATACACCAGTAACTTATTTGGAAGGTCAGTATTTACGTACAACTACTTCAGGTATTGAAGCAATTGATGGTATAATTTTGCGAGCACCTAATGATAGCGAATGGCTTATAAGTGTAACAAATTCAGGAACTTTATACACTACAGGAGTATAATATGGTAGATTGTCAAGAGTTATATACATGGGTTGACTCAGGTACTTATGAATGGATTGATGACTACTACCCTGAGTTTGGTGAATGCTCAGGTGAGTCTTCTGGTAGTGTATTATATCAAGTTTGGCAGGATCAGGCTTATGCCTATGCTGTTACGTCTTCTGGGTTGGATATATTTGACATAATTTCTACTAATAAAGTATCCTCTATTACCTATAGAGATGGCTTTTCGACTATATGGGGAAATGACTCTACTATTTATTTAGGAACCCTGGATGATGGTATAAAATATATTGAGAAAGCTACTTTTTCGCCCGGAGATTTAGGGGCCAATTTAAAAAACTATGATTACTACTATAATACAAGTTCGAGTGAAATTAATTATTTACACGGGGCTAATAATACCTTAGCCGTAGTTACTCCAAGTGGTATAGATGTATTAAATAATGGGCCTAATGGTTATAAAAGCACTACAGATAATGCAAATGTTACTAAATGTTTTTTAACATCTAAAAATGAATTGTATTATATAGTACAGGAAACAGGTGATTTTGATGGAGTATTTAAAATGAATAGTGTACTGTGTGATTGGTCAGCCCCTGATGTTAGTTATGTTCAGGGAGTATCATTCATACCTGCAGAAGCAGGAGTAACAGATATATTTATTACAGAGAATACCTCAGAAGTACCATCAGCTAATACTTTATTTTTAGCTACAACAAAAGGGGCTTTTATACTAGATGAAGGTACTAAAGAGTTTGATAATTATACAATATAGAGGAGAGTCTCATGACTAGTTTGGTTGATTCAGTTCAAAATATAGAACATACATTTCCAAATACAGACACACAAACATATGTTACATTAGCTAGTGGGACTAATGTAGATAACTGTGTTCCATTTATTTCTTGGTATGGAGGTACTGACTATTCTGATGGGCAATTTTTTGATGTCTGGTTGGATGACCTTGGTGACGATCCTAGAATGTATTTTCAGCGTACTAATAGTAGATCGACTTCTTTATATATAAAGGCTGCAGTGGTAGAATTTAATTCTACTAAAGTTAAGGTACACCATGGAGAATTACCAACAATTATAGGAAATGATCCAGAAACAATAGTTACTACTGATGAGA
>Ga0306872_100753_pt1 | contig 11467 bp, 8 predicted proteins | sample AntRauMeHopE1498_FD_190455 | JGI IMG/M metagenome (GOLD analysis project Ga0306872, IMG submission 190455) | Saline lake microbial communities from Rauer Islands, Antarctica - Metagenome Hop E1 #498 (v2) (version 2) | ecosystem: Environmental > Aquatic > Non-marine Saline and Alkaline > Saline ...
TGAACGTTTTTTTTAATCCCATTGAGCATCGCATACGTTCCTTCTGGAGAATTCTGGTAGTAAACGGCGCCATTTTGTTTAGTATGGTGTTTATTCAAGTGCTTTTACGCCTAGATACGATGCTTTTCCCTTTTCTTTCGGGACTTTTGGTTATGGGCATAATTTATAGTTTGGGCACAAAAATTGACCTTAGAAAAGCTAGTGATTTTGGCCTATCTTCTAACTTTTCCCACCTTAAAGAGGTTTTTTTAGGTACCCTTGCCGCTATTAGCGTAATGTCGCTGCTCTTTTTTAGCGCCTATTTCTTTGGTTGGATTGATATAAAAGCCAGTCTTTTTGAGGGCAATTTTCTCACCCAAAATAGAGTATTCAACCATTTGTACTACTTTATTTTTATGGTTGTTGTGGGATTTTACGAGGAGATCTGGACCCGAGGCTATTTGCTGTTAAATCTGAAGGAAGGTTTTGCCTTTAGCAACTCAGATGACATAGAAGACAGGAATTTAGCAGGAATTAGCCTTTCTTGGCCTATAATTTTGGCCGTTTTGTTGAGTTCTGGCTTTTTCACCTTTCTGCATATTGGCAATCCGAATGTGAATATTTTTGCCACTGTGAATATCTTTTTGGCGGGTATAGTACTTGCTCTGCCCTTCATTTTAACGGGAAGGTTGGGCTTTTCGGTTGGCTTACATATTGGCTGGAACTACGCACAGGGCGGTATTTTTGGCTGGGCTGTTAGCGGCACTATGGCCAAAGGAAATTTAATTTCTGTTGAACAAATTCCGTTATACGAACATATAAATGGCGGCGCTTTTGGTCCTGAAGGCGGCATTTTGGGAACAGTTGGCCTAATACTGATGCTGTTCTTTAGTTTAGGCTGGTGGCGTAGTTGCAATGCAACTGTTGAGGTTTGAGGCTTCGCTTAGGTTGGAGGTGGCGCTTAGGTTAAAGGTTATAGGTTAGATCCAACCTCACACCTCCAACCTCTCACCTGAGTAAGTGCGAAGCAATTGCGACACCTCAACCCTATTTCGCGAGGCTAAATATCCCTACCCAATTATCTCAAGTACGTTAGCCATATTGATGAATTCGCCATTTACCTTTAGCAAAACGCCTTGTGGGTCATATTTTAGCGATTCGATTTTACCTTGTATGAAATGACTGGCCCGTACTCGTGCATCGCCATCTTTTGCGGAAATTTTAACGCCGTATTCTCCAGAAGGCAACGGCAAACCGTTATTTGTACTGCCATTCCATGTAAAGCTCTGATCACCAGCTGGCATTGATCCCGCTTCTATCTCAGCCACAACTTGACCAGCTCGGTTAGTAATTTCAATAGTAACATCGGTTGCTCTAGAGTCCACATTGAAGTTGATGGTTTTTTCACCACCCTCATAAAGGAAGCTTTCCTTCGCTATTTTCACTTCTTTACCCGATAAACTAGCTGCCATCGTATTAATTAGGCCCGCACTAGTACTTTGCTGCGTTGCATTTAGGCCTTCAATACCGTCATTTAACTTACTTAATTGCTCTACTTGGGTAAACTGAGCCAACTGAACAGCCATTTGTGCCGAATCTGAGGGGTTGGTCGGATCTTGGTTTTTGAGCTGCTCAACCAATAGAGTTAGAAACGAATCTTGCCCCAACTGAGAATCGCCCGGTTTGGCGTTTAACGCACTAACAGACGATGTATCGTTGTTAATTCGGTTAATTTGGGAGTTTATTAAATTAGACATGTTATCCTAGTAAAAAATGTTCGTTATTTTTAGCCAACCCAACCATCAATGGGGTTTTCTTTGTCACTTGCTAATTGCTCAGTTTTAGCTGAGTCTTTGCCATCATTCAACCCAGCATTTTCTGCCGAATTTGCACTATCGTTTCTATTCGATAGATTCTGTCCGTTCGAAGACCCGTTGGTATTGCCGCCCATTGAACCACTTAGGTTTTGGGAATCATTCTTTTGGTTCGATTGCTTATCGTTACCATCTGATTGTGAGAACTGTATATCAACTTTCACGCCAAGTTGTTGCTCTAAATGGGCTTTAATATCCCCCACATTTAGCTGAACCATTTTATTGAGTTCACTTTGTGGGCCAATAAGTTGTAGTTGTAAGGTCTCCCCTACTTTTCTGATATTAAATCGTAAACTGCTGCCATCATCCATCACAATGCGCTGCTTATTCCAATCCGTATTTTCTGTGAAGCGCAGCTGATTAACAATGGTTTCTTGAACTTTTTGCACGTTCAAGTCTTTGCCCATTTTTACCGAGCTATTGACATTTGCCATTGAAAGCGCAGAAGAAATATCCCCTTTGGTAGCGTCTGCTTGTAGCGAAAAATCGGGCATTACGCTAGCGCTTTTATCTTTGCCGCCGCCATTTTGCGCAATCTTATTTAGCTGGCTGTTAAATTCTTTATTGCTTTGCTGTTTTTGCTGATTCATTTGTTGGAAATCAGCGTCATTTCTGCGTTGCTGAGACGTGATTCTATTGTCAAAGTCGTTAGAATTAATGGCATTTTGACGATCGTTCTTTATCTGACTAAGCTCTTGTTTTATTTCAACTTGCTGAGATTGATTTGCTGAAATACTACTTTGTTGTTTGACGTCATTTTTCTTAGCATCGGCCCTTATAAATTCTTCTTTAACACTCTGCTGCTCAACTTTGGCAGATGTAATTTTTTCGGCAGTATTCAGCGCTTGAACCTTTGTCTCAGCTGTCTTTTCCATCTTTTTATCAACAACATTTAGATCAGTAGTATTTGAAACTTTTTCCGCTGTGTTTATGCGTTCATCTCGATTTATGAAGCTTTGAGTAGCCGCACTATCTAGCTTTTCTTTGATCACTGCTGAATCCAAGCGCGGCGCCAAGTTCGTATCCTGAATAGTGGCTTTGCGCGCTACATCTGTCGCTGAATTTGTTGTTGTACTAGCTGTTTGGGAAGCGCTAGAATTGGCCTCTTTAAGGGAAATCTTGGCTTGAGTAGAATCAGATACTTGATTTGTTTCACGCCCTTGATTGGCGTTAAAAGTCGTTGTTTTTGTTTCTGGGCTAGCCTCTTTGGTCCAATTTGTCTCCCAGTTCACTGCCGCTGTTGATTCAATCTTAGCAGACGCTGTTTTAATAGCATCGGTTTTAGCTATCTGATTGCTTAGTGGCTCTTCTTTGGAAATGGCTTGTTTTCCAATTACCGTTTTTTCGCCAAGTTGAAGATCTTGTGTGCCTTTTACCGTCTTTGAGCTTTGCTGTTCTAAATCAGAAACCGTTATTGGTTGGGTAGACACAGGTTTTTTTGTTTCTTCTGAGACAGAGACGGCTAAATCTGCAGAAGGTTTAGCGGCCTTAAATATGCTTCTTTGATCTAAACTGGCTTTATTCTGTCCATTACCATTAACTGATAGCTCATTTTGCTTATTAGTATTGGTTGTGTTCGCTGTTTCTTTAGTAGCGTCTACTTTCCAGCTGCTTTCATTCCAAATAGTGTTTTGTTTTGGCGCTTTTGATGCTTCGGCTTGCTCAATTGGGCTATTTTTTGTGGGAACCGTTGTCGTACTATTGTTTTCACTAGCGATAGCGCCCATTTTTTGTGGGCTTTGCTGAGGATTAATCACCTTTTCGCTAGAAATAAAACGCACTTTTGGCTGGGCTAAATTTGAGGCATCGCCGCTATTTTTAAAGACTTTCTCTCCAGCTAATTGTTGGCTGCCGCTGTCAATTTTAGAGCGGTTTACTTGATAGGTGTTTTTAGCAAGTTCTTGAGAATCAAGGCCGTTGTTATGCTTATTTGTAGTACTTTTTGAAGCAGCTAATGCGTTAGCTGCAGTTTCGGTTTGCTCTTTTCCAGTTTGGTTTTTATCGGGCTTAACTTGGCTAAAATCTTGTATTTTTGGGCTGCTTTCTTGCTTCTTATTTGTGGAATCGTCTAGTTTAGCGCTTGCTTTAAGCTGCGTTTTATCAACTAACTGTTCAGCTTGCTGGCTTTGTTGAATATGGCCCACAGACTGATTTTTGGCGCTGCTTTGCTGTGGCTGTTCGGCTGTTCTTGCCGCATTTTGCGTAGCCGCATCCACTTTAACTGCTGGAGCTTGATTTATGGTCTGGCCAATATTCAATTTTCCCGCACTTTGCCCGTCTTTTGCCAAATAAGTTTGAGGCGCTGATTGCGTTGCAGAGGACGACTTTTTAGCCGAAGATTTCTCTTTAGCGCTAGTTTCTACAGCTACTTGAAATAAGTTATTTGGCGCTGTTAATGTTGCCGTTGCGGCTTTAGCTTGCTCAATTACTGTAGGTTCAACTTTGGTAGCTAATGGTTTCTGTGCGCCTTCAACGGCTAGTGCGCTATTTATCTCGATTCCTTTTTGTTCAGCTTGTTTTACTTGAGCAGTATCAGCTTTTATTGAGCGCTCTTTTTCTATTTTATCAATGCCTGATGACGCTGCGATGGTATTTGATGATTCCGAAGCAGCCTCGTTTCCCGTAGGTATTTTGGCAGCTGTTTTCGACAAATTTTCCTGAATTAATTGGCCGCTTTTGGCATCTACTTTAGCGTTATGGGAAACATCCGATTTATCTACTATTTTGATCAGATTAGCGGTTTGGCTTGCGCTTACTTTTGTGTCAATTCCGTTAGATTTTGACTCAGCTTGCGGTGTTTTTACCTCAAATTGCTTTGTTTTATCATCTTGTGGGGCTTGAGCAGTTTGTGGCGTTGCCAATGTTGGAGCTTTTCCCGCTTCTTTGTCATTGAAATTTGTAGCAAGAAGGCTGTTGTTTAGGCCCGTATTTAACTGACTATTTACTAAGCCATTTGCTGCTGTATTCTTTGTTTTATCTAGAATTTGGTTCTTTTCGCCTTGATTTATTGCAATTGGCGCTGTTTTGTCAGCGAGTAGGCCTGCTTTTTTGTCGGCGGTACGATTTTCAGCAAGAATATGAAACTTGGCATTTATCGAAGCTATGGTTTCTTGCTGTGGCACCACTACATTTGTGGGGCTTTTTACCGAAAGTTCTTTGGTGGGAAGGTCTAGTGGCTTGCCTGTTTCTTGGATATCAGAAGCATTTGGCAGCTTGGCAATTTGCTCTTTTAGGCCGTTAAACTGGGGGTTTTGCTTGTTTATTAGATGAATTGGGTATTCAATAGAGACTTCTATGCCAGCTTTGTTAACAAAAGCTTTGCGTTCATTTTTTTGACTTTCAAGCAGTTGTGTAATCTTGGCAATGTCTTTTTTGTCAAAGCCTTTCTCGGTTAACAGCTTAGAAAAAGCGTCGTCTAGCTTACCATCATTGGTTAAGCTAGGGGTGTTAACTTGGGATTTGCCGCTTCCTAGAAGCTGACTGAAAAGCTGGATTAAGTTCATTATTGCAAGACCCTACGAATAAGCTTACCCGCCTTTTCTGGATTTAGGGCTTCAAGTATTTTGCTTCTTCTATTTTCTTCTGATGCTAGATAAAGCTGCACTAGTTCTTCATCTGTTAGCAGGTTTAAGATTGGGGAAAGTGATTCAACATCTAGCTTAGCAATGGTTTGGGAAAGGGATTTTACCCGATCTGAGAGCTGTGTATTTTTTGCGGCTAATAGTTGATCTACGGCCGTACTGCTGATAGAATCTGCTTGGTTCTCGAGTAGATAAATAACTTCGTCTTTGGTATTATTTATGCGCTGTAAAGAATCAACTTCGTTCTGTAATTCGGCAATGGTATTTATGAATCGCATTCTATTCTCTGACCTAAACTCCACAATATTTGCCAAGCTATCAGATTTTTTAATCAAACTTTGGACGACCCCAGGGCCATAATCTAGATAGCTAAATTTCTCAAAATCATTCTCTTGAGGAATTTCTTCAGCGATGGGCTCTGGTGGCAGCGTGGTGTATTCTGGCGCTATGGAAGGCATAATGAAGTAAGACACGGCTAGCGCGCCTATGAAGCCGATTATTAAGACGGCTATCATCAAAATGGGGGATATACCTTTACTCATGCTTGTTCAATTTGGATTGTTCTCGGTAGATGTTAAAACGCATTGTTGCATTCTCGTCCATTGCGGCGGTATCAATTTGTCTTTGTTCGGCCTGGAAATGGATTTTTTTCTGTTCTCGCAACTTTTCAATTATACTACTTTGTTGGTTGGCTTCAACAAGCTGCCGTCTTCTAATATCGACTAAAGGAGCTAGATTCTTTAGCTGATCTTCATAGCTGGCAATTTTTTGAAACTCATTGGTAACAAAGGCATGTGTTTGGTTAAAGGCAAAAGCCGTGCCCACTTTATCGATTTGACCAACGGGCTGGCTATACTGCTCAATATTGTCTTGGGCATCTGATATTTGCTGAGTCAAGGAGGTTTTCACCCGTTGAATTTCTGCAAATCCCAGTTGCGCTTGCATTTCTTTGTGCTTTCTTAGTTTTAAGAGTGCTTCGAGATTAAAATTGAATTTCTTCATGCTTATCTTTTATCGCGGAATGAAGTTTCCCACTCCTATAATCTTATCTAGTTCGGCCCAAGTAGCTTCGGTATTGTCTTCCCATTCGTCAAAATCTTGCTTTAAGAATTTATTAATGGCTTCGTTGGAGTTTATGGCTTTGTCAATTTTGGGATTACTGCCGCGTACATAAGCGCCGATATTTATCAAATCTTCAGATTCTCGGTAGGTGGCCAGCATTTCTTTTGCGCGTTGGGCAATAGAGCGTTGCTCTTTGGTAACCACTTTGGTCATTACCCTAGAAACCGAATCTAGTACGTCTATGGCGGGATAATGGCTTCGGTTTGCCAATTTTCTTGATAAAACGATGTGGCCATCAATAATTGAGCGCACTGAATCGGCAACGGGATCATTGGGGTCGTCATTATCTACCAAAACGGTATAAATGCCTGTGATACTGCCTTTGTCGTTTCGGCCAGCACGCTCTAGTAGTTTGGGAAGTAAACTAAAAACGGAAGGCGGATACCCTTTTGTTGTTGGTGGCTCGCCTGAGGCTAGCCCAATTTCTCTTTGTGCCATGGCTATACGCGTTACAGAATCTATGAGCATAAACACATTTTTACCTTGATCTCGAAAATATTCTGCGATAGCTGTGGCCACTAGTGCCGCTTTTACCCTTGCCATGCCTGCCTGATCTGAGGTTGCGGCTACCACAACAGAGCGTTTTAGGCCTTCTTCGCCTAGAACTTCGTCAATAAATTCGCGCACTTCTCTGCCACGCTCACCTATAAGCGCAATTACATTTATATCGGCAGAAGAGGCTTTAGCTATCATGCCCATTAAAACCGATTTACCTACGCCAGAACCTGCAAATAAGCCCACACGTTGACCTTGACCTATACTGGTAAAGCAATCTATGGCCCTAATTCCGGTAAAAAGTGGGGTATCTATTAATGGACGTTCTAGCGGGGGTGGCGGCGCGGCGTAAATGGGGTATTCTTCGTCGTAATGAATCTTGCCTTTTCCATCCATCGGTTGGCCATGGGCGTCAATTACTCGGCCTAATAAAGATGGGCCTACAGGCGTGGTTAGCGGGCGATGAACGGGTTCAATATATTGGCCTGTTCGCAGCCCTTCCATGCCACTCATAGGCATTAACAAGGTTTCAGAGGCATTTAGGCCCACTACTTCTGCATCAATTATTTTTTGCGCGTCTACATGAATTTTGTAATGCTGGCCTAAAGAGGCGTTTAGTCCCTCAGCTTTAATAACTAGACCAACAGCAGAAGTTACGCGCCCATAATTTACTGGCCCGCCTTTGTATTTGGCTGTTGTAGTAGCAATATGTTGAAGAACTTTTTGCATAGTTATAGCTTATTCGTCGGTCTTAATTTCATCTTTTCCCCAATGCTCAATGGTTAATTGATCTTGAAGTTCTATTAAACTCTTTTTGAAATCTCGAACTACTTTTCGGTTGTTCGTTTCTATGCGATATTCACCAGGATTTAGCTCAGCATCTGCGGTTATGAATACTTTTTTGAGATTCATTTCTGCAGTTAAATTGGCTATATGCTGTTGGTCTTTTCGGGAACACCACAATTCAATTTTCTGGGCTTCATCCATACTTTTGAAAATCTTTTCTAGCTCTAGCTTCAACTGCTCTTCTAGCTTTGCTTGATGCACCGGAATACCAATAACCTGCTCTGCGATGCTGAAAATAAGGCTACAAACGCCTGATTCTAGGGTTTTATGCAGTTCATTGATATTAATTTCAATGTGATTAAAGGTGTCTTGAAGGCTGCTAAAGCTTTGGGTTATTTCTTCTTTAGTAGAGGCGTAGGTTTTTTCTGTGGCCTCTCGGCTTCCGTCGTTGTAGCCTTTATCATAGCCTTCTCGGTGCGCTTTAATTTGCTCTAATTTCACCCTTTTTTGCCATTCAACATTTCGTTGTTCTAGCATAAACTCTATTTCTTCTTCGGGAATGAGTCTACGGGTTTTGATGTCTTCTTCGTTCTCAAAAATCATTTGATAGGAGAGGCGGTTTACGCCATCATCTACTACAGCGCCATTTTCAGCAACGGTTTTCTTTTCTGGCTCAAGCAGATTTTGAGAGCGTATAAGCGGTTTCTTTACGAAGTTGTAAGGTAATGCCAAAGTGTAAGTTGGTTATGTTCGAGAATGATTTTAGATGTACTAAAGTAGGCTTATTAGGGAGCGCTATTTTTACTCGATCATTTGTTCTGCAGACCCACGAGCGGTGCTGATAATGCCTTGATCTTCTAGGTTTTTGATAACCTTGATGATTCTCATGCGGCCTTCTTCCACGTCGGATAGCCGAACTTTCCCGATGGCTTCCATGTCTTCTCCAAGAATAAGGCGTGCTCTTTCGGACATATTGCCAGAGAATTTGTTTTTGAGTTCTTCTGATGCGCCTTTGAGGGCAAGAACAAGGTCTTTTTTGTCGACTTCGGAGATAATTCGTTGAATAACGCTGTCTTCGAGTTGGGAAATATCTTCGAAAAGAAACATAAGTTTCTTGACCTCGTCTGCAAGTTCTGGATCGCGATCGGTAAGATCGTCGAGTACCATTTTCTCGGTAGACATATTTGCTGCGTTCAAGATATCTGCAACAGCTTTTGGTCCAGATGTTTGTAGTGCGCTTTCGCGGCCGTCTTCTTGTCCCATACGTTCCATTATTACCGCTTCAATTTCTTCGAGAACCTCAGGTGCGGTGTTACCCATGGTTGCTAAACGATACATTATTTCTGAGCGAAGATCTTCGCGTAAATTGGAAAGTATTTCTGCTGCACGGTCACTTTTAATGTTACCCATTATGATGGCAGAGATCTGAGGATGTTCTTGCTCTAAGAAGTTGATAATTTGCTGAATGTCTGCCGCCTGGAAGATAGAAAAAGCGCTGGTTTCTGTGGCTGCTTCAATTCTTCGCATTAAATCACCAGAATCTTCGCCTCTTGCAGCTCCAAGAATACTTGAGGCGAAATCCATACCCCCCTCTAGCACACTTAAACGTGTTTGCGTTAACTGGTAGAACTCTTCTATAACTAGCTCAACCACATCAGGTTCCACGCTTTCTATGCGTGCAATCTCAATAGTGATTCGTTCTAAATCACGATCTGGTAGTTTTTTAAAGATTTCTTGAGTTGCTTCAAGACCCAGAGATGTTAGCAGAATTGCTGACTTCTGGATGCCATTGAGCGTCTCATAATCGTTAACGCTATATTTTTGTGCCATAATTCTATACTGTTAGCAAAAGATTCTGTTTGTCAAGCCAGTTGTTAATCGATAATTGGATCTTTTTTCGGCGCTTTTTGCTTCATCCAAGTTCTGATGATACTTGCCGCTTCTTGAGGGTTCTCTAAGGTAAACTCTTTTATCTTCTCAATCATTTTTGCTTTACGGCGTAATGCAGCTTGTACCTCAGGATCCATAGATGGTGGTGCATCGTCATATTCAATATCTGGTTGCATACCATCTGTGATCATTCGGCCTTCTTCATCTTGCTCTAAGAAGATAGGCTCTTCTTGCACTTCTTCAATTGAGCGGCGATATAGGAAGAATAAAACCCCAACACTACCCAAGAAAGCAATGATGATTAAGGTCCAGCGTACAATTTGATTAATCATTTGCTGGCGTTCAAATTCTTTTTGCTGCTGCTGTAAGTACAGCTCATCGGCGTTGTCAAACAAAGATTGAGTAATGGTAACTACGTCGCCACGTACTGCTTGTGCGCCCAAAGCGGTGGAAACAACCTGGGTTATTTCATCTATTTTTTGCTGTGTGTACGGCTCGTATACAATAGAATCTTGCTCATTAATGTTTTGAAGCACTTTTTTTTGATAATTCACCAAAACCGAAGCACTTATTCTGGAAATTTCACCAACAGGCTTTTCAAATGTTTCTCTAGAACGGTTTAGATCGTAATTCCGAGTAATATTGTCGGTCATAGAACTATCTTTTCTCGTATCAACACTTTGGCCTCTTAGTTCCGCAGGAATATACTCATCGTATAACAACGGATCGCTTTCAGAACTAATTTTTGCATCAGAAATGGAGTTTTCCGAGATAATCACCCTTGATTCTGGGTCTACTGTGGTAGATTCTCTTGAAATTTTGTCGAAGTCATGCTTGGTGGTAATTCGAACAATGGCATTTCCCGCGCCCAACACTTGGTCAAGCATACTCTGGGTTTTCTCAGTTAAGTAGCCCTCAACCGCACGCTGATGCTTCATTTGTGCATTGGTAATCGCCGATGACGTTTGCGACTGGGAATTCTCAGAAATCTTGTTTCCACGGCCATCAATTAGGGTTACATTTTCGTTAGTCATGCCCTCTACAGCGCCTGCAACCAACGATTGAATTCCCATAACCTGTTGTTCGGTAAGCTTTGTTTTGCCATTTAGCGTTAAATATACAGAGGCTGTAGGCTGGCTTTCTTGCTCAGAGAATGGAGACCTTTCTGGCACAACTAAATGCACTCTTGCGTAATTAATTTGATCCATGGAAGTGATGGTACGTGCAAGTTCACCCTCTTTAGCACGTTGTAAATTCACTTTTTGCATGAAATCGGTCATACCCAAATTATTGGTATCAAATAATTCGTAGCCAGTAATGTCTTTGTTACTACTAGTACCTTGTGAGGCAAAACGCAAGCGCAGGTCATATACATTGGCTCTGGGCACCATAATGGCACTACCGTTTTGATCCAATTGGTACTTAATGCCTTCATCACGCAGCTCGGTAACCAGCTCTTGCGCTATAGCTGGCGAAAGATTCCCGAATAATAGGGCGTAGTCTGGGCGCGATGCCCAAATTAGCACAAAGGCTACTAGACTAACTAGGAATAGACTGACGAGCCCGAATAAGACTTTTTGCGCAGCAGACATAGGCGCAAAGAATGCGGCCAGCTGGTTTGATGGCGCATCTTGTTCCCGAGAGTTGCCGGTAGCTGTGTCTTCTACGTTTTGAATAGATTGGTTTTGATTCTCTTCCATTGGGGCAATTTAGCTGTTAACCGAAGGGTTAGCTTTACAT
>Ga0306872_100757_pt1 | contig 11430 bp, 10 predicted proteins | sample AntRauMeHopE1498_FD_190455 | JGI IMG/M metagenome (GOLD analysis project Ga0306872, IMG submission 190455) | Saline lake microbial communities from Rauer Islands, Antarctica - Metagenome Hop E1 #498 (v2) (version 2) | ecosystem: Environmental > Aquatic > Non-marine Saline and Alkaline > Saline ...
GCCAACAAGATCAGCTCGCGGGCGCTCAACTGGCGGATCGAGCCGTTCGATTGGCCTGTTTGAGCGAGCTGTTTGAGCGAGTTGTTCGACTGGGCTCAGGGCGCGCCGGTGACGGGGTGTTCGCTGCGATTACGCCGTCCGGGTCGGGTTGGTGGGTCACGTGAGCGTGTACTAGTCTGATCAAGTTGTCACCGGCCCTCGCGGCCGACAGCCACGGGCCTGTGGCGCAGCTGGTAGCGCACCTGCATGGCATGCAGGGGGTCGGGAGTTCGAGTCTCCCCAGGTCCACGTACGAACGGCATCCCGGTCTCGGCCGGGATTCGTCGTATCCGGAGCCTGCTGACCCGAGTCACGGGGCGGCGCGCCGGGGGGTCGCATGCCGACCCGGTTCGAAAGGACCCAGCGTGAGCCGCAATACGGCCCCCGACACTCTCGCCTCCGCCGTGCGGATGCACGCCATTACCCCGGAGACCATCGACATCGTCGATATGGTGCTCGAGTATGCGCGGCGCCGCATACTCAGTGACGACACCCCCCTTGACAAGCCCCTCAGCCCGGCCGAGTTGCGTCGGTTGGCCGGCGGCAGCATCAATGATGCAGGCCTCGGAGCTCGGCGAGCCCTCGCCCTGTTCGAAAACGTGCTCGCGCCCTCCTGCATCACTACCGAGCATCCCCGCTATCTCTCGTTTATCCCCTCAGCGCCGTCGAAGGCGTCAACCGCCTTCGATCTCATTGTCTCGGCGACAGCGGTGTACGGCGGTTCGTGGCTGGAAGGTTCGGGTGCGGTCTTTGCCGAGAACGAAGTTCTGGCCTGGCTTGCCGCCGAGTTTGGCTTGCCTGTCACGGCAGGCGGGGTATTCGTGCAGGGTGGCACCATCGGAAACCTGTCGGCCCTCGTTGCCGCGCGTGATCACGCCACTCGGCTGCGCCGGGCGGCCGAATTGCCGCGGCCCGACCGGTGGGTCATCATCTGCAGTTCAGAAGCACACTCATCGGTTGCCAGCGCCGCCGCGGTGATGGATGTCGACGTCGTCACCGTTGCCGCCGGTGAGTCGGGAGTGTTGCGCGGTGAGGCCGTGCGCGCCGCACTCGTCGAACACGGTGATGCAGTTATCGCGGTCGTTGCCACCGGAGGGTCGACAAACTTCGGCATCGTCGATGACATCGCCTCGATTGCAGCGCTCAAAGATGACCACGAGTTCTGGCTCCACATTGACGGTGCATACGGGCTCGCCGCGGCGCTGGCCGATATCACTCGACCTCTCTTCGCCGGCATCGAGCGCGCCGACTCGCTCATCGTCGACCCTCATAAATGGCTATTCACACCCTTTGACTCGTGCGCCCTGCTGTACCGAGACCCTGCGATAGCGCGACTGGCGCACACCCAGCACGCTGAATATCTGGATGCCCTGACCGAGTCGAGTCAATTCAACCCTTCGGACTATTCAGTGCAGTTGACCCGTCGAGCGCGCGGGCTTCCGCTGTGGTTTTCGCTGGCAACTTTCGGCGTGCAGTCGTACCGCGAGGCGATCGCCGTGTCGATTGACTTGGCACATGCTGCGGCGCGTGAGATTCGGGCGCGTGACTACCTGACCCTGGTGCGCGACCCGCAGCTTTCTGTTGTGGTGTTTGAGCGTACGGGTTGGAGTCCGCAGCAGTACAGCGAGTGGTCGAACCGGCTGCTTGACGAACAGCACTCGTTCGTGGTGCCCAGTTCGCACGCTGGCCGAACCAACGCGCGGTTTGCGATCGTGAATCCCCGCACCACGATCGACGACCTGGTGAGCGTTCTCGATTCGATGGCGTGAGTTGCGCGAGTAGCGCTGCGGCAGCGGTTCGTAGCTCTCGTGTATCGGGTCTCGTAAGCAAGTTCTCGGTGCACGTGCGGTTAGCAGGTCGTAGCGTGAGGGTATGACTGAGACAACAACCGACGCAACACTGAAAGCCGCGCTGCGCACCCACACTGACTACGGCGTAGAAAAGCTGGAAGAAGCTGACCTGGCGGCAGACCCCTTTGCCCAGTTCACAGCGTGGCTTGCTGAGGCTGCGGAGCTCAGCGTGTACGAACCCAACGCAATGGCGTTGTCGACGATTGATCCCGACGGTGCGCCCTCAATCAGAACCGTCTTACTGCGTGGCGTTGACGATCGTGGTTTCGAGTTTTACACCGACTACACCTCTCGTAAAGGCCGCGCCCTGTTTGCGAATCCGGCTGTTGCCGTAGTTTTCCCCTGGTACAAAATTCACCGCCAGGTGCAGGTCTTCGGGCACGCCCACCCGGTCGACGCCGCCGATTCTGACGAATACTTTTCGAACCGTCCCCGCGGCGCGCAGCTGTCTGCCTGGTCAAGCGATCAGTCAGCGCCGATTGACTCTCGGGCGGCGTTGGAGCAGAAGGTGGCGGGCATTGAAGCTCAATTCACCGATGCTGCCGAGGTTCCTCGCCCTGAGCGCTGGGGCGGGTTTCGTATCGTGCCCGACCGCGTCGAATTCTGGCAGGGCCGCACTTCACGGCTGCACGATCGGCTCGTGTTTCACCGTGAACCCGCTGGTCAGGGCGGCAATGCGGCTGACGGCTCAGGCGACAGCGCGAGCGGGTCGAACTGGCGTGTTGAACGCCTGCAGCCGTAGCTCGGCCAAGAGCGGGTACGTCAGCCTACGTTCGGGCTACTGCCCGCCGACGACGGGCAGGCCGCTTGAGCGTGAAGCGCTTTGAACGCTGCCCCCGTTGGTCAGGTCGGTGAATCCGAGAGCGCTCATGCGGTCAATCGCCTGGGCTGATCGGTTGCCACTGCGGCAGTACACGTAGTAGGGGCTCGTTGGGTCAAGTTCGCTAATGAGTGTCTCGAAGTCTGACGACTGCACATCAATGTTGACAGCACCTATAAGGTGACCGGTGGCAAATTCGTCAGCGCTGCGCACGTCGACAACAATCGTTTCGGCGCTGAGCGCGACTGGTTCGGTGGGGCTGACGCACGCGGCTGTGCCGAGCGCCACTGACAAACCGAGCGTAACGGCATAGATAAATCGGCGCATGTTCAGTCCTTTCCGGTAGGTGATTACACCCTAACAGATACCCCTGGGGGTATTACGAGACGATGGCGGACGCAGCGCCGCTGAGCGTAACGACCGCCGCAAGAGCCGCCGCCATGATGATGCGAAAAAGAGCCCGCGACTCGGCTTTGCGGGTGAGCACCACCATTCCGGCAACCAAGAGAGCGACCGTCGCCGATGCACCGATGGCCGTGATCGGTGTGGCAGCGCCCGGCCCCACCACGCCGAGCAAACCCGCGACAGCGAGGGCAATCAGGGCTGTTGCGCCGGCCGCACGCGCTCCGAGCCGGTGGGGCAGTGAGGCAATGCCGTGTCGGCGGTCAGCTTCCAGATCGGGTAACACGTTGGCGAAATGCGCGGCCAGCCCCAGTAGGCCACCCATTGCCATCGCCCACCAGGCTGCCGGTCGAGGTTCTTCGCGGGCAAGGGTCGCCAGAAGAGGAATGAGGGCAAAAGCTACGACGTAGCATCCGCTCGCCAGAAGGGTACGTTTCAGGCCCAGGTTATAAGCCCACCCGGCCGCCAAAAAGACGAGGTGCGCAGCCGCCAAAGAAGAGCTCAGCGCAACCGAAAGCGCGAGAGAAGCAACCGCCGACCCGATGGCGAGCGCAAGAATCGTGCGCGCGCTGACATCGCCGCGCGCAATGGGCTTATCGGTTCGCTGTGCCTCTCGATCGCGGGATGCATCGATCGCGTCATTCGACCATCCCACTGACAACTGGCTCGTCGCCATCATGGCGGTGAGTATCAGCACCCGCGCCGGGTCGACGCCGCTCACCGCCGCGAGGAGGGCGGTCACGGTCGTCACCAATACCGTCGGGCCGATGTGAGCTGCTGCGACGATCGTCGCCAGTCGTCGAAGCATGATCACCATCGTAGGGTTGCTGGTAGTCGGGCACGACGGCCCCACGTAGTCAGCCCGCACCACTACCCCGCGCCATCAGCCCGCACCATCACCGCTCACCATCACTGCTCAGAGAGGAGCACTCGGTGCCCCGCTTCGCAGATGGCGTCGCGCATGACGAGCTACTTCAGGCTGTTGCGGGTTCGCTCCAGTCGACGCTGGTGCGCGCGCACGCCCTGCAGGCTGAACCCACGGGCACCGGTTTTATCTATGGCTACCGAGTGACACTGCAGCCGCACACCGATGGTGTGGCTCCGAGTGACAGTGTTGAGCACACCCTCTACGTCGAGACGGGGCCTTCCCGGGCAGATCGCTCAGGGGTTTTGACACTGCGCAACCCGGCTACGGGCGAACAGGCCGACGTTTGGCTGTATCCGGCTGACCCCGAGCTGCCCGCGTTGCGCACCGCCGTCTACGCCGAATCGGCGAGCGTCGTGCTTGGCCGCCTGGGTTTACCGGTGGATGGCGTGCGAGTGAGCCTTGCCGCCTACCGCCCCGGAAAGCGGGCGGTCGTGAGGGTTGACGCCACCGACGCAGCCTACTTTTTGAAGGTCGTGCGACCGGCTAAGGCCGAACCGTTGCAAGCACAGCACACGCTTTGGCGTGAGGCGGGCATGGCGGTTCCGCGAGTGCTGGGGTGGAGCGATGAAGGCCTTGTCGCCCTTGAGGCACTCGACGGTGTTGAAATGATCGGCGTGCTTGACCGCGTGACTGAGCCTTCCGCGCTACTGGACGCAATCGAACGAGTCACCGAGGGCATCGGTGCAGTGCGCTCGATCGCGGTGGCCCGCGCATCACTGGTGCGGCGTGTCGATTGGTACGAAGGCCGACTGCTCGAGCTCATTCCTGAACACGCCAGCGTCATCACGAGCATGGTGGTTGCTATTCGTCGGCGTTACAGCGCTGCCGGAGCCGCACCGGCTACCCACACCGTTCACGGCGACCTCCACCTTGCCCAGATTCTGGTTGATCCTGAGCGCCCGACTCAGGTGACCGGGGTGCTCGATATCGACACATCTGGCTGGGGCGATCCCGCTGATGACGCGGCAGCGCTGTACGGGCACCTCGTCGCCACCATCGTTCATGACGGTGGCGCCTACGCCACAGTTCGTGCACGCCGATGCTCAATACTCGCCGACCAGTGGCGCAGGCGATGGTTCACTCAGCACGAACCTGGCTTTGCCGATCGTGCACACGCGATCGCCGCAACGCAGTTGCTGGGTCATGCCCTCTCGCGGTCTGCGTCAGGGCGCGCCGGCGCAGTCGACCTAATTGAGCTGGCGAACCGCGTTGTGCGCGCTGATGAGAAACCTCTCACCGGCGCCTTCTGGTGATGCCACCATCGGGGGCGAGACCGACGGTCTTGGCTGCCGCTACTGATTCGAGCCGGGGGGTTGGGTCAATAGCCCAATGTCAGCCAACTGCTCAGCCAGTCGCGAGCCGTCGGGCCCCCACACCCACGGAGTCTTGTCTTCCGTCTGGGGGCTCTGGTCTCGGTGGCTGCGCCCGCCGGCGAAAACTGCTTCAGGAGTAGAAAGCTGGCGAATCGCGACAGCCGCGACTCGGTCGGGGTGTGCGGCACTGAACTCGCGGTAAAGAGCCTCATCGTGTTGGCCATCGTCGCCAATCAGCACCCACCTCATGTGCGGAAACTCGCGGGCAAGGCGGGTAAGGCTTTCACGCTTGTGCTCTTGCCCACTGCGAAAGAGCCGATCGTGTGTCGGCCCCCAGTCGGTGAGCAGCATGGTGCCGGCTGGGTAGAGATGGCGACCCATAAAACGGTCGAGGGTGGGGGCCACATTCCACGCACCCGTCGAGAGATACATGACCGGCGCCCCACCCTGGTCTCGGGCAAGTCGCTCAAGCAACACGGCCATGCCGGGCACGGGTCGTCGCGCATGCTCGTCGAGTACGAAAGTGTTCCAGGCGGCCAGGAATGGGCGGGGGAGTGCGGTCACCATGACGGTGTCATCGATGTCGCTGACGATGCCGATGCGTGCGTTCGGATCAACGACGAAAATGCGGGCGGTGACGGGTGCAGATCCTTCCGCTTGCACGCTGATGGTTCGCAGACCAGGCGTCAACCGCACCGAGAGGTCGACATCGACGACGCCTCCCCGGTCGGCTTGCACGACAAACGACTGACCCCCCGCCGTGATTGTCACGCGGGTGTGGGCCACAGGAATGCTGATGAAACTGCGCCACCCTCGAATGATGGTCGAGGTGGCCCGGTCAGTGCTGGGCCGCACGAGTAAAACGCGGCACAGCACGCGAATCCAGCCGTTACCGCCGTACCCGCTGAAGGGGATCACGACGGGTTGTAGCCCCCGTCGGCGCCCCTGCCGCTCACGCATGCGATGAAACCGGTCTTCCAGGGCGACTGCCCGACGCACCCAGGGCGAGGTCGCCCTCGGCCCAGAGGCATCGCTTGTGGCCGGCACGTCAATAGTGTGGCAGACCCGGCGTGCGCACCCAGTTCGGGTCACCAACATCGCGCGCAGGTGAGCAACTGTGCGCTTGGGGTTCGAGATGCGAACATTCACATCGCTTTTGTGGCCGTGGCGTAATTGAGGGGGTATCCCTCCAACTAGCGTGGTCAGGTCGAAAGAGTGAAAAGTGAATGTTTTAGACATGGCAACGCCGGTTCTTAGTAGCTCCACGCTGATCAGGAATGAGCCTGTTCAGGCGCGAAGCACTGCGCGACTGGCGACCCTGCTCGACTCTGCTGCCGCAGTGATCGCTGAAATGGGTTACGAGAGGCTAACGACCGCGATGGTTGCCGAGCGGGCCGGAGCCTCCATCGGTACCGTATATCGCTACTTTCCGGACCGAATCGCTATTCTCCAGAGCCTTGCGGCGCGCAACGCTGAGCGGATGATGGGCCAGGTTGCAGCCGAACTGGTTGCCGGCCGGCACTCTTCTGCGGCAGACGCCGTCGTGGCACTGGTTGAACTGACCGCCGATCTTTTTCGCAGCGAGCCCGGCTACCGGTCGTTGCGCGGAGGCGACGTTCTTGATCTTCTCCCGGCGTCGACTGAGATAACCGCCAACGCCACGCTGGCCCACGTTGTCGCCGATTCCATTGTGCTGAACCACGCAGCCGCCAACACCGCCGACATGCGGCGCGCGGTTGGCACAGCGGTTGAGGTTGTTGATGCGCTGGTGGCGCTTGCTTTCGCTCGCTCATCCAGCGGTAATTCATCACTGTTGGCCGAGGCGGAACGCGCTGTGCGCGCCATCCTCGCCGATCAGCTCTAGCCCTCACGTCGGGAGAAATACCCGGAATCTCGGTACAACGAAGCGGCGTCTCCGAACACCATTCGCGCGCCCACGATGCCGCAGCGGGCGCCTCACTCGAGACGCTGGCCTGTTGCCGCATCACTCAAAACTTCGCCTCGGCGCGAGTTTTTTCGAATGCCCAGCCACTCTCAATGCCGCTCGGTCGCGTCGGCGCGCGGACGCTCAGAGGCGGCTAAATGCACAACGAGGCGCTGGTGGGGGTTGCACTCGAGGTCACCCTCGATGCAATAATTGAACTTTTGAAATGTTTCGCCGTGCCGCACGGTGTGCGACGGCGAAAGTCACCGCCATCTAAAGGAAGTAGGGACACAGAAATGTTTACAGTCAGGAACAAGGGCCGGTTCGCCGTGACGGCGGCCGTGGTTGGGGCGTCATTGGCCCTCACAGGGTGTGCATCGGGCGATCCGCTGGCGCCCGAACCGGATGCTGCGGCACCGAGCCAAACGATTGTTATTGGCTCGCAGGCCTACTACTCCAACGAAATCATTGCCGAGCTGTACGCGCAGGCACTGGAAGCGGGCGGGTTTGATGTTGAACGCAAGTATCAAATTGGTCAGCGCGACGCCTACATTCCGGCGCTTGAAGCCGGCGAAGTAGACCTGTTTCCGGAATACACCGGCAATCTGCTGCAGTTCTGGAACCCCGACACGACCGCCACACAGGCCGCTGAGGTGTACGCCGCACTCGTGAACGCAGCCCCAGAGGGTCTGCAGATTCTCGACCAGTCGTCGGCGTCAGATCAAGACAGCTACAACGTCACCGCAGAGTTCGCCGAAGCCAACAACCTTTCGACGTTGGCTGACCTCGCCGGCGTTGAGGGGCTTGTCTTGGGTGGCGCACCCGAGCTTGAAGAGCGACCCTACGGCCCCAGCGGCTTGCAAGACGTCTATGGAGTCACCGTCGGCTTTGAGGCGACCGGTGAGACGACCGTTGAATCTTTGCTCGCGGGAATCGTCAACGTCGCCAATGTTTTCAGTGCTGATCCTCGAATTGGGCAGAACGATCTGGTCACCCTCAGCGACCCGGAGGGACTCTTTCTGGCATCAAATGTCGTACCCGTGGCAGCGAGCGATCTGCCTCAAGCGGCGATCGACATCATCAATGAGGTCAGCGCCGCGCTGACTGCTGAGGATCTGGTTGCACTCAACGTGCAGAGCACCGTTGACCAGCTGGGATTTGCTGAGATCGCCACTGCATGGCTGACCGAGAACGGTCTTCTCGGCTAGGTTTCACCCGTGATTGCGTGATTGCGTGATTGCGTGATTGCGTGATTGCGTGATTGCGTGATGAAAGGGGCGGGTGCTGATCAGCACCCGCCCCTTTCATTCGGCGCGGTCGACAGAGTTGCGATCGGCAACGGTGCTGTGGGCAACGGCCCCGTCGACAACGGCCCCGTCGACAACGGCCCCGTCGACAACGGCCCCGACGTAGCGGTCCAGTATTTTTTTACCCGCGAAAACGAGCAGCCAGAAGCCGGCGAACGCGCCGATGAAGATGAATGCTGCGTAGTCGAGCTGGGCGGCGATGCTGCGGTATCCGTCAGCAGCGAGCGCGCCCATCGTGACGTAGGCGAGCGCCCAGATGATGCAGGCGGGGGTGAGCCACAGCATGAAAGTGCGGTATCGCAGGGTGCTCATGCCGACGACGAGGGGGGTGAGCGAATGCAGCACGGGCATGAATCGCGAGATGAAAACGGCAAGACCTCCGCGCCTCTGCACAAAAATTTCAGCGCGTTGCCAGTTCGCTTCACCCAAGCGCTGGCCCAGACGCGATGCGCGGAGGCGCGGGCCAAAGAATCGGCCAATCGTGAACCCGAGCGACGCCCCCACGAGTGCGCCGATAATGACGGTCACGGTGAGGGCCACGTATTCAGCGGGTGAAGCGACGGCAGTGCTGGCAACGAGTACGACTGTGTCGCCCGGAACGATGAGCCCGAGCAGAACCGTCGTTTCTAGCATGATGAACAGCCCCGCCAGGGCGGTGCGCAGCACTGGGTCTACTTGCTGCACCAGGTTGAGAAGGGTGTCGAGCAGTTCGTTCACGCCGCGAGCATATCCAGTGCCGCTGAAGCCGAGCTTCAAGCGCGACCCCTCGAACCTCGCGCTAGAACATGGCCGGCTGATACGCCCGCGTGCGACCGCATACGACGGTGTGCTCTCGACCAGAATGCCCAAAAGTGCATCCATCGGTCCAGTGTTGACGATCGACATACCGGGGTTTTCAACACAGGACCGATCGACGCCTGGCGCGCACTACTTCACCCGATCGGCCGGTGCTCATCAGTTCACTTTCTCCCGCGCCTGATTACTGCGTGACGGGGCGATTGCAACTGCCTCCGCCCAGTAGGCTTGCCATGCCACCGCGTCGCAGTCCAACCCTCAAGGAAGAGGCATTCTGATCATGGTGCGCACTACCGGCCCTGCCCCCAGTTTCAGCACCAGCGATGACGGGGTGCCGGTCTATCGACCGGGCTTAGATAGCGATTCGGATGCTCCGCGCATCATGCGCCAAGAGCGCGACTCGCTCGGCGAGATGCCGATTCCTGCCGACGCCTACTGGGGTATCCACACCGCCCGCGCACTAGAGAATTTTCCGATCACCCGTCGAGCGCTCTCTAATCACCCCAACCTCGTCATCGCCTTAGCGATGGTGAAGCAGGCGGCGGCCCGAGCGAACAAAGACATCGGCGTTCTCAGTGCTGAGCGGGCCGATCTGATCGACCGCGTGTGTCAAGAAATCATCGGCGGAGACCTGCACGATCAGTTTGTGATCGGTGTTTTGCAGGGCGGTGCAGGCACCAGTACGAACATGTGCGCGAACGAGATCATCGCCAACCGGTGCCTTGAGCTCATGGGGCGTGAGAAGGGCGATTACACCGCTTTCCACCCCATCGATCACATCAATCGCAGCCAATCCACCAACGACGTCTACCCAACGGCCATCAAGCTCGCCATGGTTTTCAGCCTGCGCAGCCTGCTTGACGAGCACCGCCTGTTGGCTGACTCGTTTGCCGCAAAAGGTCGCGAGTTTGCCCAGATTTTAAAGGTGGGCCGCACCCAAATGCAGGATGCGGTGCCCATGACTCTGGGCCAAGAATTTCGAGGCTTCGCGACCACTCTGGGTGAAGACCAGGAGCGCCTGGGCGAACTTATCCCGTGGCTAAACGAGATCAACATGGGCGCGACCGCGATCGGCACCGGCATCACCGCTGACCCGCGGTATGCCGAATCAGTGCGGGCCCACTTGAGCGAGATCTCGGGGTGCACCATGGTCACCGCACCCGACCTCATCGAAGCCACCAGCGACACAGGGGTTTTCATGAGCGTGTCGGGCACGCTCAAGCGCGCCGCGGTCAAGCTGTCGAAGATCTGCAATGACTTGCGTCTGCTGTCAAGTGGCCCGCAGGCTGGTTTCGGTGAAATCAACCTGCCGCCGCGCCAGGCGGGCAGTTCGATCATGCCCGGCAAAGTGAATCCGGTGATACCTGAGGTGGTCAATCAGGTGGCGTTCTCGATCATCGGTGCCGACGCCACGGTGACCGCCGCGGTTGAGGGCGGTCAGCTTCAACTGAACGCTTTCGAGCCTGTCATTGCCACGAGCATCCTGCAGTCGCTGGCCTGGATGTCGAATGCCTGTCGCACGCTGCGCCTGAACTGCATTGACGGCATCACGGCCAATAAAGAACGCCTGCACGAGATGGTCGAGGCCAGTGTCGGTGTGGTCACGGCGCTCACGCCCTACATCGGTTACCAAGAGTCGGCTGTGCTCGCCTATGAAGCCCTGCGCTCGAAGGTGCCTATTCGCCAGCTCGTCATCGAACGTGGGCTGATGACCGAAGCTGAGATCGCCAAAGTGTTGTCGCCCGAACGGTTGAGTGGTGTGGTGCCCGCCACGGGTGCGATTGTGTTGCCGATGGTCGCGCCCGAGAATTAGAGCCCTTACACAGTTCGAGCTCGGTGTGCGGGCGGCGCCGCTCGCCACAGGTGCAGATTGGCGTACGAGCGCCACGGCGCCCAGCGTTTGCCGAGTGCCGCAGCCTCACGGGGGGTTGCGGCGGCGTCGCGCACCCGGAGCGAGCGCAATACGACGAGATCGGTGTGAAGCAGTAGGTCGGGCGAGCCCAGCACACGCATCGCGACGTAGTCGGCGGTCCAGGGGCCGATGCCGGGCAT
>Ga0306872_100759_pt1 | contig 11409 bp, 11 predicted proteins | sample AntRauMeHopE1498_FD_190455 | JGI IMG/M metagenome (GOLD analysis project Ga0306872, IMG submission 190455) | Saline lake microbial communities from Rauer Islands, Antarctica - Metagenome Hop E1 #498 (v2) (version 2) | ecosystem: Environmental > Aquatic > Non-marine Saline and Alkaline > Saline ...
TGATGCCGTGATAAACGATCGAAGTGAAGCTGCTTTATTCACCGTTCTTCACGGTGCGTACTGGGGTATTCAAGGTGATGACTTATTGCGACTTTTTTCAGCTCGGTCATACAAGCAATCTCTTTGGAGTCTGCTTCAAAGTAAGGAGACGTTGCAAGAGCTTGGCGTGTCTGATGTAGAGAAGATTCATCGAGTATATGAGGTGTTTGCTGAGGCACGATTACGCGAAGTGCACGAAGCACCGCACCGAGTACTTGAATACGTGTTACAAAAAAGCGGATTTCTTGATCATCTGGTACAACATGATCCACTGGAAGGAACTCGAGTTATTCGTCGGTTGTATGACGAAATTGAAGAATTAGTGTTACGAGACGGCGTCAGTAATTTGCGTTCAGTTGGCGATATATTCAAAACCCGTCTCGAATACGGTTTGCCATTAAACGCTCCTTTTATTTCAACCGACACAGCGTCGGTACAAGTAATGACAGCCCACAAATCAAAAGGTCTAGAGTTCGACGTGGTGTTTGTACCGCATCTGACCGATAAGAGTTGGAGTGGTGCTTCCAAAAAACAGTATTTTAATGTTCCGCTTGCGATGCACGAGGGTGTTAGCGACCATGACTTCTTAGAAGATGAGCGGCGCTTATTATATGTGGCACTCACACGAGCCAGGCGTCAGCTTCATTTGTCTTCGTCTGAAACTAACGCTGACGGTCGGGTACTAACGCCGACGAGATTATTGGAAGATATTGATGCATCATACATAACAGCCACGGACACGACTGAGCAGGAAAAACAATTTGATCCGATTACCGCCCTACAGACGAGTGTCAAAAAAATTGCCATCGATAGTGAGTTGCTGCGTGCGTTGCTGGCAGAAAGAGGTTTTTCGGCGACGTCCTTAAATAACTATCTGCGTAGTCCATGGGATTACTTATATCGAAACGTGCTCCGTATCCCTGAAGTGCAGCCAGCGCATATGCAGTATGGTACCGCCATTCACAACACTTTGGAGTTTATGACGCGGACACATACAGCTAGTAGTAAGCTTCCAAGTGACACTGCTATCAAAAGCAGACTGGAAGTTGAGCTAGGCCGATTGCCGTTAACTACCGAGGAATTCACTAGATTATTAGAGAAAGGCCTATCAGAAATATTTGTCTATAAAGAACACTTAAGGACGACGTTGCCAAAATCGACAAAAGAGGAATTTGCCTTTCGGGTAGTGTTGCCAACCGGAATTCCCGAGCTACCAGAACTGCCGCTGACAGGTAAGTTAGACAGACTAGATTTAGACGAAGCTGGCAATTTGCTACGTGTGGTCGACTACAAAACTGGTAAGCCAAAATCGAGAAACGTCATAGAAGGAAACACAAAAAATGCCGATGGTGGATACAAGCGCCAGTTGGTGTTTTACGCACTATTAATGGAGCTGTATGATGACCAGCGGTATAAATGTAGTGAGGGAGTGCTGTCTTTTGTTCAACCAGACACGCATGGAGTAATTAAAGAAGAAGTATTTAGTATCTCCAAAGAAGAAGTGGTTGAGCTAAAACAAACTATTATTAACGCAGTGCAAGAAATCATATCTGGTACATTTCTCACCCAGCCTTGTGACGATACAGTGAGTGACTATTGCGACTTGGTAGCGCTGTTGCGTCGGTAGTAGCGTCCACTTATAAAATCAGCCGGAGCATGCTCCGGCTGATTTTATATCACTGGGTCAGGTGTACTGTTTTCTTGAGGATTCGTCACCCCTTCTAATTGATCAATCAAACTCTGAATTATTCCTCTGACTACCTCGTACGGTTGTGCTCCGTCGATGACGGCTGTTTGATCTCCGACCATAATCACGGTATATGGTGTACCTCTTGCTCCAAGATTGAATGCTTCTTCAGCACTAGCTAGTACATCATCTTGCATTTTACCTGAGTTAACACATGAAGTGTATTCGTTGCCCGGCACTCCAGCGTCTACGGCGAACTGAAGTAATTTAGTCATGTTTGTCGGAGCGGTCATTTCTCGTTCCTCAAATATACGGTCAGAAAATTTCCAAAAAGCGCTGTTTCCACCGATTGATCCAACACAAAGTGCGGCCTCAGATATTTTTGGTGCGTTGGGGTGCAGTTGGGCGAGAGGAAACTGGCGGTATACCCACGCTACTTGACCATTGACCCCTACGTCATCCATAACTCGGTGTAGCGTACTGTGAAATCTTTTACAAAACGGGCAGTCATAATCTGAGTATTCAATAATGACAATTGGTGCGTTGGGGTTACCGAGCACATAATCTGTTCCGTCGATTGGTCTAGGAACATCAGTGAACACTCTTTCGGCAGCAGTATCTTCTTGCACAATCTGCATTGTCGACGATTCAGAACCATTTCTACTGTTAAAAAAGACAGCAACGGCAATCATGGCAAAGCCCGCGACAATAGCGATGGGTACAGCCAGATTATTTGTTTGAGATGTTGGTTCCATACGCAACTAATGTAGTTGTTTATAAATAATAATAAAAGTATACCACAACAAATCGCGTGCTATAATCTCCTAATATGGAATGGTTGGATGCAATAGTACTTGGCCTGGTCCAAGGAATCACCGAATTTTTACCAGTCTCTTCATCTGGTCACCTAGCACTTGTACATGAGTGGTTGGTAGTTGAGTCAACAAACGCCATGGCCTTTGATGCGGTACTTCATTTAGCAACCACTGCAGCGGTCATATTATATTTTTGGTCTGATCTCTGGGTGCTTATCCAAGTTGCATTAAGGAAACTCGGTCGACTGCCAGTCAACAAAAAAGACATAACCATGCTCTATGCACTGGTAGTAGCTACTATTCCTGCGGTAGTGCTCGGTCTATTGTTTGGTGACATAATCAGCGAATATTTACGTAGCCCGTTGATAGTGGCCGGAGTATTGGCAGCGACGTCGGTTTTGTTCTTGTACGCTGAGTGGAGATACCACCTAAAGTCTTCACACGATAGTATCAGTATTAAAAATGGATTCCTGATTGGTTTGTTTCAAGCGTTAGCACTGTTGCCCGGTATGTCACGTTCCGGTTCAACCATCGCTGGAGGTATGTTACTTGGACTGACTCGCTACGAGGCGACCCGCTTTTCATTTTTGATGGCGATACCAATAACGCTCGGTGTTGGTATAAAAATGAGTATTACTTTGTTGCAGGAAGGGGCAGTGGTTGATTGGACTATGCTGGCGGTTAGCGGAGTAATTTCGTTTGTAACGGCTTTGATTGTGATTCATTTCTTCCTGCAATTTGTTCGTAAGTACACTCTATGGCCATTTGTTTGGTACGGTCTAATCCTGGCCAGTATGGTCTGGTACGTATCGTTTATTTCATAAAAACCATAGTCATGATGATTATGGTTTTTCTTAAAAAAGCAGTGAGTGAGTCATCACTGAATCCTCTTTGACCTCCCAGTGGGCCGTATCTAGAGGAATCTCTCGTTTGCGATGCCCGTCTTTAAATTTAACGTGTCCATGTTTCATGGCGTATTCAAATATTTCCTTGGTCACCTTCACGTCTTGCTCGCAGTATTTTTTGATGTCTGCAATATTACCCTCACGCCACCATCGTACCGCCTGGAGCCCGTCGGCAGATTTTTTGGCTCCGATAGTCGCTTGGGCAACACTGTCTAAGCGCAGCCGTCGACCGAGCGAAGCTTTAATGTCTACCAGCAAGTCAATGCTTTTGATTTGGGTCAAATCACCTGGATAATATTTGTTCAGGAGAGGGATGTCAAAATGATCGCTATTGTAACCCACCAAAGCATCGGCTTTTTCTATAATCGGCCAGAGTTGGTCAATTTCATCGACCGTAACGGTAGTGTATTTTTCGGTATAACTGTCATACACAGTGGCAACCGAAATATCTAAAGCCGCAGCATCGCTGGAGTTGACCTCTTGAAAGAGATTTTGAGTCTCGAGGTCAAAGACAATGTATCGCATGGGTGTGATTGTATCATATTGAGTTTGATTGAATCTAAAAGCGACCCTTGTGAGTAAGAGTCGCTGTTGATTGCGGGTATATTTTATACATGGCTTTTTTAACTGCATAATGTCCTTGTCAAAACACTTGTTTTAATATTAACCTTTTCACGAAAATATAAGTTTGACATTTCTTGTATCGCAATTATGAAGAGCCGATGGTTTTTTGTGAAATATCACCTAATATCTAATATACGTACTAATGGCCGACCAATGTACCCGTTTTCTTTTATCATTTTCCCCGATGAACTGCTGGACCCAATTTCGTCTTGTACCTTGAATACAGTTAATCCTGTCGTTAATTCAATTGCATGCAATACAGACAGTGCTTCGAGCATAACAGTATCACCAAGGGTCTGTTCTCCGATAAAGATGTCTAATACTTTTTCATCTCTCTTAAAAAACACGAAGTTGGTAGCTGCGTTAACGAAATAGTAGTCTCCATCGCACAGATTAGCCAGCTGTCCACCATTGCTATATAGGTTGTGATAGGTGCTAGCTTCGTATCCTTTACTGGTAAGAGTAAACGTAATAGTGCTACTTTCATTAAATGTTCCAAACTGATCAAGGTTTAGACCAGAAGCCAAGGTGACACCATTTAAGAATGAAAAAAGATGCCCATCTAGAATGTTCTCACATGAACCAAGCAAGTGACTATCCCGATAGAAAGACAGTTTGATTGAGTGCTCACCATCTTTTTCGCATTCTATGACGTCACGTTTACTTAACGTCGTCGCATCACCAGACGAGTCAATTAGTTGTCTCATTTTATTCTCCTTAAGTAACAAATCAAGCCTGACTATACGATATCTACTGTAAAAAGCAATAATGTACATTGACAAGATACGCAGGTATTCTATTATTGAAAAGTACCAGTCACGTACCTAGGAGCATAGAATGAAAAAGTGGTTTTGGCAGTTATTTGAAGAAAAAAATTCTCATGAAGCAATAGATGGCATGCCTGAATTGTCAGCCGTTGAGAAAGTAATACTCGTTGTAATTATTTGCGCTGTATTGTTAATAGCATTTCTCTAGCATACTGTAGAGAACGAATATTTTACTATATAGAAAAGAGTACGCCGCTCATCAGCCGGCGTACTCTTTTATTTATGAGACGACGGACGTTTCTGCTGAGCGTGGATTATTATGTAAAACGGCCAAGCGTTTATCCATCGCATTTTGTATTATTGATTGTATCCCTCGTGGGTCCGGTAAGCCGGCAGTCTTAAAATTACTTTCAAAAGCACTAGCAGTTTGAGCTTTGACTGTTCCAAAATTTAGCAACGTCGCTATAATGCCATTGATAGAGAATTCAATATCTTGCAATCGTTCTAACCGGAAAATACTGACATTACGACTAAAGAAGCGAAGTTGATCAATAAGGATAACTCGTCTATCAGTTATTACCCATAAGTCTAAATAGTAGTGTGTCCAGATAGCAAATGCACCCATTAAGGTAATAGCCGTCCAGGCGGCAATGACAAACGTTAACAAAACGGTGTACTGCGCAATATTTATATCTGCCAATAAAAGTTCATTGGGAATAATAGCTATCAAAAATAAGATAAAAAAGGGAAGTAGGAGCATTAAAAAAGAGCCCAATAGTTCTGTCGCGATGATGAACCAATGTTTGCGCACTGTTGCCAATATTTGCTCCCCAGGTTCGAGTTTTATTTTTTCGAATAACATAAGTCAAGATTACACAATAAAAGCCAGGATACCCATAATGACAAATAGGGGAAAAGTTGTGCCAGCGTATACCACAAGCGTGTAAGTAGTCATTTTGATGTCGGTGCTGTAGGCGGTCCAGTGGTAATACAGAATGCCGCTGAATATCGCGTAGATTCCAAGAATAAAATAAAAGACTGCCTGCACTATGGTGTCTATAGATAATTGAAGTGTGCCTAGTTGCGTAAAATCCAACATATACGACTATTGTAGCACTAAGATTGAGTAGCGTTCTACGCCAAACTGGTCTAACTGCGTGCTGGTGGTGAATCCATACCTTAAACCAATTTCCTGTATGTCCCGAGACTGTTCGGGTTCGTGTTCTATCCATAATTGTCCACCTGGCGCAAGATGTTTGGGTGCACCGGTGATAAGTTGAATGATTATCTCTAAGCCGTCTTTGCCACCAAAGAGAGCCACGTATGGTTCGTGAGCTTTGACTGATGTCTCGGCGCGGCCGAGTGACTCGTCGATGTACGGTGGATTACAAAGGATGTAGTCGTAGGCGTCAGGCAGCTTAGAAAAGAGATTTGACTGGGTCACTGTATGACGATTTTCGTCGATGCCGTTTTCTTTAAGATTTTTTGTAATGGTATCAATAAGATTGGCATCGATTTCTCCAAAATCAACCTGGGCTTGAGGAACAGCTTTTGCGATTGCTATACCAATACAACCGCTGCCAGCACAGAGATCCAAAATCCGCGGGGACTGCTTTCCTAAACCAAGTGAAAGTGTGTTGCTGCCATGAATTACTTTAATTGCTTCTTCAACCCAGAATTCCGTTTCAGGGCGAGGAATAAGCGGCCGTGCGTCGAGCCAAATTTTGCAATGGAGAAAGGAGGTGAATCCAATCAGATAGGCAAGAGGTACGCCCAAAACTAACTTTTTACAGTCAGCGTAAAAAGCCTCGCTTTTGATGCCCGCGTATTTTTCATCTAACAACCATTGCATTTCTCGATCGACCATAATAGTTGTATTGTGTAATATAAAAAGAGTGGAGTCAAATCTCAGCTTCAGCTATTAACGTCAGTCATTTTTGTTATACTGCTTGGATGTCTACACCTATTCTCGAAATCAAAAATCTAGTCAAAGCTTATGGCTCTGGCAAGAAACGAAGTATTGCGGTCGACGACCTCTCATTATCAATCCCACGAGGTAGTTTTTTTGGGCTATTAGGTCCCAACGGGGCGGGAAAGAGCACAACGATTCACTGTATTACCGGTATCGCCCAACCTACGTCTGGCAGTGTGATTGTCGACGGAGTGGACGTAGTCAAGAATTACAAATTGGCGCGAACAAAAGTTGGGCTTTCCCCACAAGAATTTAACGTCGATATTTTTGCGACACCCGAACAACTAATGGATTATATGGGAGGCTACTATGGCGTCCCTAAAGCGCAGCGACAAGAACGCATTGACGAACTTATCAAGCAGTTTGATCTCGAAGAACATCGAGATATGAAGTTCCAAAAACTTTCAGGTGGACTCAAGCGACGAGCAATGCTTGGTCGTGCACTCATTCATACGCCAGACCTACTGATCCTGGACGAACCGACCGCCGGAGTAGATGTGGAGCAGCGTCACGATTTGTGGGAGTATCTTAAAAAGCTCAATGAGAGTGGCAAGACTATTATTCTCACTTCGCACTACTTAGAAGAGATTGAATATCTGTGTCGAGACATCGCGATTATTAATCACGGAAAAATTGTCGCACAGGGAACAAAGGAAGAATTTATGAAAGGAGGCAAGAGCGTCGAAGAGCGATACTTGGAAATTACCCGCGCCGATAACACAAAAAACTATGGTTAATTGGATTGGACTCTACACCATGTTTCGGCGCGAAATAGCCCGAACAATGCGAGTCGTCGTACAAACACTGATTGCCCCAGTCATTTCAGCTGGATTATATTTGTTTGTCTTTGGAACAATCATCGGAACAAAAATAGATGATTTTGCTGGTGTGCCGTACATCTCTTTTGTGTTCCCAGGAATCCTGATGCTTTCGATTATTAACGCTTCGTTTGCGAGTGCTTCCTCGTCGCTATATTTTATGCGCTTTACCAGAGGTATCGAAGAGATTCTGATTGCACCTTTTTCATACGTAGAAATGTTAATCGGGTTTGTGGGTGGGGCAGTGGCGCGGGCGTTAATGGTGGCAGTACTCATTCTAGCCGTGGGATTTCTCTTTGGAGCAGTAACACTGGTAAACCCTGTTGGATTTTTCTTGTACGTGACCGCTATTGCCGCTATCTTCGCGATGTTGGGAATTATTGTCGCACTTTGGGCTGAAAGTTTTGAACAGTTACAAGTGCTCAATACCTTTATTATTACGCCACTGACGTACCTCGGTGGAGTCTTTTACTCAATCACGTTTTTGCCAGAATTAGCTGCGACCATTACACGACTCAATCCTTTCTTCTACTTTACTGATGGTATTAGGAGTTCCATGATTGGATACAGTGAAGCGAATACGACGATTGGAATTATCGTCATCGCTGGATTAGTAACACTCTTGGGAGTGTTACTAGTAACATTATTTAAGCGCGGCTGGAAGATTCGGGCATAAGTTGCCCACAGAGCAGTGCTTCTTTCACGCGTGAGCTTGTTACACTGTAAGTATTATGAAAAAGAATACAAAACTGTATGAGATTGCAGCAGCCCTGCTCGCTCCAGGTAAGGGGATTTTAGCGGCGGATGAAAGTGATGGAACAGCTGGAAAGCGGTTGGCGATGGTACATCTACCAAACGAACCAGAAAACCGCCAAGACTTCAGAGAGATACTATTTACTGCGCCAGGTATAGAAGAATATCTATCGGGAGTAATTATGTACGATTCGTCTATCAAAAACTTTACCGACGATGGTACGCCATTTCCAGATGTATTAACTGCAAAGGGTATTATGCCGGGAATTAAGGTAGACCTCGGTACGCACGAACTAGAAGGATTTAGAGGGGAAGTAGTTACACAAGGATTAGATAATTTGGCAGAACGATTTGCCGAGTACTACAACCTCGGAGCTCGATTTGCTAAGTGGCGGATGTTAGTCAATATCGATGAAGATGAAACACCTACCGACGAGGCTATGCGAATCAACTGCATCATGATGGCTCGCTACGCGCACATAGCGCAATCGGCTGGAATTGTACCAATCGTAGAACCAGAAGTGATTCACGATGGAGACCACTCGCTACAAAAAGCTGAAACGGTCACAACTCGAGCATTGCAAATCCTATTTAGCACGCTGATTGAATATAAAGTCGATTTGCAAGGACTTATCCTCAAGTCATCGATGGTACTAGCCGGAAGCAAGCATTCAGAGCAAACATCGCCCGAGGCGGTAGCTAACGCAACACTGCGTACGTTCCATATGAGCGTGCCCCATGAGTGTGCTGGTATCGTATTTCTCTCAGGTGGACAAACCCCAGAGCGCTCAACCCAAAACTTAAATGCAATCGCCAAAATGGGCGAGCAACCGTGGCCAATTACGTTTTCATTCTCACGAGCGATAGAAGAACCAGTGCTGAAGGCTTGGGATGGTAAGAAAGAAAATGAAGGGAAGGCTAAAGAAGCTCTGTTGCAAAGTTGTAAGGCAAACAGCCAAGCAAGTTTGGGAAGACTGTAAAATATATAGCGTAAAAGAAATCGCCCAATGGGCGGTTTTTTATTAAATTATTACACTAGAAAACGAGCCCTAGTGATTTTCCAAGTGGCAGAACAAATCTTGGCAGCCCGCTACTACTAGATTCTCCTTAGGCAGGTCGAATCTAGTAAAGCGTCTGCATAAGCAAAATCATAGTCCCAGCTTCGCTGTTCCTTGTTTTGCTTAAGCGAAATAAAAAATAGGCCCCTGAGGGCCGAAGGTGGTGTTAGAAAATTCTACAAGGTTATCACCCTCATTATTACTTTAGACTTCCAGCTCCAGCGATATCTCCCTAGGCAGGTCGAATCGGGAGCGAAATAAAAAATAGGCCCCTGAGGGCCTTTTTTTATTTCTTCTGTTTGTATTTTGTGTGTTTTTTGGCTACTGGGTTGAATTTTGTTGTTTCGTACTTTGCTCCTGGGTCTTTTTTGTTCTTGTTGTTGAAGCGGGTATAGTAGACGTGTCCTTTGCCAACGCCATTTTCATCGCCGGCTGAGACCATCTTTATTAGTAAATCTTGTGACATAGTGGCGATAGCATACCAAATTGTTTGGAAACGTCAATGGATGTAGGTGTTTAGTCCATATAAATGCTTTATGCACTCCTTAATAGGCGTGCATTACAAGTCGTCATGATATTATGGGCGTACGTACAGCTGTGTTTTTGACATAAGTAAGTATGAGTAATTTTTATGCGAGTACTAACATTTGGATGGGAATTTCCTCCCTCTAAGAACGGTGGACTAGGAGTCGCCTGTTTCGGGCTCACTAGAGAACTTCTACAAAACGGGGTAGAGGTTATTTTTGTATTACCAAGAACACAGTCAACCGCAGGTGATGCGAGATTTTTGTTTGCCGATCAAGCACGGCTCGTAAAAATTGTGCATACGGATGTGTCCCTATTTCCATATCAGCAGTCAGGAAGCCGGATGAACATAATTGTTGGTTACGACAAACAAGGCCAGCCAATTATTGAATCCCGGACTATCATAGAAGAAGCTCATCGGTTTGCTCATCAAGCGTCTCTGATTGCCGAAGAAGAAGAATTTGATGTTATCCATGCGCATGATTGGACATCATATCTTGCTGGAGTTGCCGCAAAAAAGACAAGTGGCAAAAAACTAATTTTACATGTCCACGCTACGGCGTACGACCAAGCAGGCGGAGGAAGCGTCGATCCACAAATTTACAAAATAGAGAAGGAATGTTTTGAGCAAGCCGACAAAGTAGTGACAGTGAGCCAGTACACAAAGAACATCATTGTCGAGCATCACCAAGTGGCAGCAGACAAAGTGCACGTAGTACACAATGGGTGCGATGTGGTGGAGCCACAGCGGCAGTTACCAATTTTAAGTGAGCTCAAAAAACAAGGAAAAAAAATAGTTTTATATCATGGGAGAATTAGTATTCAAAAGGGAATCGATTACTTTGTAAAAGCAGCGCGACGGGTAGTTGATGTCAATCCCGATGTCGTGTTTGTTGTCTCCGGGTCAGGAGACATGAAAAACCAGATTATAGAACTGGTAGGTGAGATGAGATTATCAAAAAATGTTTTGTTTGCTGGTCCACTATGGGATCAAGAGCGAGACAAAATGTACCAAGCGGCTGACTTATTGGTGATGCCATCGGTATCAGAGCCTTTTGGTCTAGTCCCCCTGGAGGCACTGCAGCACGGAACGCCGTCGGTGATCACTAAGCAGTCAGGTGTTGCCGAAGTCTTGACTCATGTGCTCAAAGTAGATTTTTGGGATATAGATGAAATGGCAAATCAAATATTATCCAGTTTGAAGTACCCAGCAATACGTAAACAGATGGTTAGTGAGGGCAAGATTCAGCTCCAGTCTATTTCGTGGGGTCACGCAGCACAAAAAATACGTCTGTTGTATCAGAGTCTGATACAATACGTAACAACACCATCCTAGTTTATGCTTACTGTTTGTCCTTATTTCCATGTTCATCAACCATACCGAGTTAAGCAATTTCGGGTTTTTGATATTGGCCAAGACTCTGAATATTTTAATGATAATAGTGA
>Ga0306872_100766_pt1 | contig 11301 bp, 13 predicted proteins | sample AntRauMeHopE1498_FD_190455 | JGI IMG/M metagenome (GOLD analysis project Ga0306872, IMG submission 190455) | Saline lake microbial communities from Rauer Islands, Antarctica - Metagenome Hop E1 #498 (v2) (version 2) | ecosystem: Environmental > Aquatic > Non-marine Saline and Alkaline > Saline ...
TCAGTTGGTAGAGCAGCTCCCTCTTAAGGAGATGGTCCAAGGTTCAAATCCTTGAAGGCGCACCAGAACGGAACCTAACGGTTCCTCAGACGATGACAAGTGGGCGGCACGCAGTGCCGCCCACTGCGTTGGCGTAGCCAAGGCTTGGTATTCTGCACGGTCGCCCGTGGCGACAGACAGCGTGCGACCGCCGAGGCGGAGGTGCGAGCCAAAGATTTCTTTGGCTACGACCTTTTTTCTTAAAAGGTCGTCAGCAACAGCGATTTTGTCCAAGTCCACAGCGTCTTTTAGCCAATCTTGGAAAGGTGCGAGCCAATCATTCTGCTGGCGCGCGAGGTTGGTTATTTCAGCCTGCAAACTCTTCTTCTGGAGGAGCAATTTAGCTTTTTGGGTACGATACTCAACTTCATCAATCACTTGGTCGAGATAGCCATTGAGTAGCCGATCTAACTTCTGCGAAATTGCGTCAATACTCGCTTCACGTTCTCTGATGCCAGCAGCCACCGACCCAGCGGAGTTGGTATAGTCTGCCAAAGCCATACGCTCCAATTCTTCCGCCCAGTCGGTGGGCAACGTCACTGTTTTGATAAGTGATGATAACTGATCGTCGAGAACATGAGAACGCAGCGACTGCTCTTTGCAACTAATGGTCTTATGTTTCTTAGTACACCGATAATATACATAATGATGAACATTCCCATTTAGCTGTCGCTTCGTTTTGTTCTCGGCCGTTATCATCATCCCGCAGGAAGCACAAGCAATCAGTCCGCAGTATGGCTGAGGTTCATTCTGGGGTTTGCGCTCGGGTTGTCCACGGTGTTTCAACATTGCTTGGGCTTTATCAAACAGTGACGTTGTGATGATTGGCTCGTGCCGTCCTTCGTGTATCTCACCACTGTACTTAAACAAACCGATATAAAACGGATTAGCCAACATAAAAGACGCTTTGGTCTTGGAGATTCTCTTTCCGGTTCTGGTTAGAACGCCGGATTGCGCCAAAAAGTTAGACACGTCTTCCAGTCGCATGTCACCAGCTGCATATTTCTCAAAAGCCAAGCGCACCACCTTGGCTCTCTTTTTGTCCACGATGATAGTCTTGGTTCGCACATCGTTCATATACCCCACAGGCGCTTGGCTAGGAAAAATACCCATACGGACTTTTTGGCGTAGTCCGCGCTTCGTATTTTCGGACAGAGAATCAACGTAGTATTTGCTTTGCCCGAACGCCATACTTAACATGAATTTTCCTTGTGAGGTGCTGTCACACCAGAAGGTCGGGAACTTGAGGTGAGCAAGTTTGCCGGTGTCGAGGAGATAGATAAGCTGACCGCCATCAACTGAATTGCGGGCGAGGCGGTCGGGGTGCCACGCAATAATGCCGTCTGCATCACCAGCTTCAATCTTTGCCACCATTTGCCCAAACACTTTTCTGCCTGGTACTTTGGCTGACTGTTTTTCGATAAACTCATCTACCACGCTCAAATTATTCTCACGGGCAAATACCCGCAATTCAGTCAGTTGGGCGTCAATCGAAAGTACCTGCTTATCCTCGACATCGGTGGACTTGCGAACATACAAGAAGAATTTTTGTGGTGACATAGGAACAATACTTAATCTACTAACAGCAACTCAAAAAGCCGCCTTGGTGCTATCAATCTAGGTGAACCTAAACTGTCCAAGACGGCTCTTTGAGCCCGAACATAGAAAAATACCTAGATTGATAGCACGTCTAGTATACCAAAAAATTCTGCTTGTATCTAAAGCAAATACTACGTTACAAAATCGCGATAGCTGGCGCACCTCCGCCTCGGCGGTCGCACGCTGTCTGTCGCCACGGGCGACCGTGCAGAATACCAAGCCTTGGCTACGCCAACGCAGTGGGCGGCACTGCGTGCCGCCCACTTGTCATCGTCTGAGGAACCGTTAGGTTCCGTTCTGGTGCGATTATACAACGAAGCTCGAACTCATTTCCAGTCTCGAAGCTAACTCGCAACGCGCGGAGCGCGTGGTGAATCTCTACTTCTGCGTACGCATTCGCGTGCGTGGTGACGCCACGGGCGCGGGCTACTCGCCCGCAGCCACCCCAAAATTTCCTTACTTTTACTCCTAGCGGAAGGGGGTGTGGGGGAAGCCGCCTGAAAGATTGAAAGGAAATTTTGGGGTTGCTAAGGTGTCCACCAAGGAATGAAAAAAGGGCACGGAAAATTTCCGTGCCCTTTGAGGCGTCTCAAAGCTATTTTAGAGAAAGTCTGCTTACGCCTTTTTGAGCGCTGCTTTTTTGGCAGCAATCTGTTCGGCCAGAGCAGTTCGTGCATCTTCACGATTTGCCAGCTTGCCCTCAAGCTGCCGCACTTGCGTGGACAGCTCCTCAACAAGTGTTTCAAGCTGCGAGTTTGCAGCCTTGGCTGCGTCGCGTTCTTCCTCATACAGTTCTGAAAGAGCGAGTGCTTCAACGACCAAATCGTCGTCAGCACTCGGAGTCACCTGCGTCTGCGTTGTCGAAGACTCCAGCTTCTTCACCTTGTTTTCAAGGCGAGCAATCTTCTGATTGCGCTTGCGGCGCTCCATCGTCGCCTCCTTGGCAACAATGTAGGAGCGAGCGGTGACGAAGTAGTTGGCAGCCTTGTTGTGGAGCACTCCCCACTGCGACTTCCCGTAGCACTTGAGAAGTGCCATTTCCTGCATGATACGGCTCAGCTCAGGCCGAGAACCAGACGGAATGCCAGCGTCGCCAAGAGCGTCATAGATCTGCATCTTGATAACGGAGTAGCCACCATCCATGTCAGGCTTGTTCGGAAGCGACTCATCAAGCTGCTTCATGATATGCCGGATGAGCTCCAGCACGTCAACCTTGCCGGTCTCCGGGTGTGGAATCTTCTCGAACGCGTAGTGAGGTTCGATAGAAATATCATCTTTCGTCTTGGTCTTCATCTCGATTTCTCCAGTCTCTTGCTTCTGATCAATCGGCATAGCCGATTTGGTTTCTGTTGTAGCACTTGCAACAGCGCCGTTGTCTTGCGGAGTACGCGAGCAGTACGGACGACCCTTGCCTTTGCCAGCATCTTCGGTCAGCCAAATGCTGTAACCGCCTTTTGACGGACAACCTTTGAGGAAGCCAGAAGCTTCCATCAGCCGAATAGCGACTTGTGGATCAGCTTTGAACGTCGACCGAAAGTCCTCGTTGAACTTTGAGTAGACGACATGAACACTGATTGTTCCTTCCTTTCGGTGAGAACGAATGTAGCCAGCGACCCATTCTTTCATCTTTTCACTTACAGTCACCTGCATGTGATTCTCCTTTCTGGTTTCTCGGTTCTAGTTGTCTTGCGACTCATCCTCAAGCGTAAACTTGCGCGCTTCAAGTGCGCGCCAGCCTTTGCGATGTTTGGACAAGCCCATGATCACGACCATCTCGCCCTTTTGTGGAGCGCTACCACCACGCCAATGTTCTGCATTGAGCAGGATACTGACTGGGCCGTAGACCTCGGTCGCAACAAAGGCTAATTCACCCTCTGGAACTTCCAGAAAACCGGTGACTTCGCCAATCGCTTTGTCATTTTCGGGACAAGGCATGTGTTCTCCTTTCTCGATTCTAGCTTTGATTTTCAAGGTTCTGTGTCTTACGACGAGACAATGTTAGCACAAAATATTGACAAAGTCAATATCTTATGTTGCATATTTTAATCCACGCGTGGCGAATTTGTTATACTCAACAAATGAACAAGCCATACATCAAAAGCTTCGACGAGTGGATCAAACAAAAGATAAAGTTGGATTCACACGATTCAACAGACTCTCTGTACGTCAAAGAGCGTGAAGTATGGTGGATTTCTATTGGTGTAAATGTCGGAGCTGAGATTGACGGCAAAAACGAATTGTTTGAACGCCCCGTGCTCATTTTTCGCAAAGTAGGTCGCGAACAATTTTATGGACTACCACTGACGAGCAAAGAAAAGTCTGGACCGTTTTATCGCCTAGTTCATTACGGAGATTCGACTGGAAATGTCTGTTTGTCACAACTACGAGTCTTTAGCACCAAAAGACTGATTAGAAAAATTGACGTGGTAAGAGAAGACGAATTTCTTGCTTTGCAAGAAACAATGGCTAACTTTTTCAAAGGAGGAAGATTCTAAAAATCGAAAACCGGCACGAAGCCGGTTTTCTCGGAGCCCGAAGGCCTTAATATCTAGATTATAGCACTATAGTTTTTTTCTGCAAGTCAAAGTACCGGGAGTAAAGAGCGAAGCTCTTGTGCGCGTATTGGGAGGGTGGGACAAGCACAGAGAGAAAGCTTGAGCGTAGCACAAACCATTTTAATACTACAAACCCCAACGAAGCCACCGAGCGAACACTCCAGCACCGCAGCAGCTAAGCGAGCAGCGTTAGCCTGTGAGCGTGCTATGCGGAGGTGCTGGAGTGTGAGTGTACTCTCTAGCTACCACGCGCTCGTCTACGTCACGGGCTGCCACCAGTCTGGAGAAAGTGATGAGCAAAGCCCTTAATTCTTAAAGGGGCTTTGTGAAGAACTTTTGTAAGACTGTAGGAAAAGCAACCCCAAAATTTCCTTTCAATCTTTCAGGCGGCTTCCCCCACACCCCCTTCCGCTAGGAGGAAATGGCAAGGAAATGTTTGGGGTGGCTGCGGGCGGTGAGCCCACGCCCGTGGTGTCACCACGAACCCGAATGCGTACGTGGAAGTATCGAATCACCACTCGCTCCGCGCGTTGCTAGTGAACTTTGTTTTGGAAATGAGTGCGAGCTTGGTTGTATAATCGCACCACAACAAACTCCGTAAGGAGTTTTTGTTTTGCCCGGGAAGTAAAGTGCTGGGAGCACTTTCGTGAGGACTTGAAAAGGTTAGTCAGATATTTTGCGACTGAAAGGAGTAAAAATATCGACAACCTGTACCGAACATGTAATGTTCAAGTCCCCTCCTCCGCACACTAAAAAATCCCGTTAGGGATTTTTTAGTGTATTTAAGAAGAAAGTGCTGGGAGGACCTCTGGAGTCATCAAAGTTGTCTAGGTGTTTTCAATTTCTGAAGGACCTCCGGAGTTACCACGGCGTGTTACGTAGCATGCTACGTAACGCGTATGCTCCGGAGGAATGACCTCCAGGGTTATTCAAGCAAAATAATTGACTTTATACTATTTCTATGCTATTGTTGTACATGAATCAGATGCAGAACTACTTGCTGGATCTACTCCTCAACTAGACCTGTATCGCAGGTCTTTACAATAAAATATGGAAGGAATATACGATGGCGGATGATAAGAAAGACAGCGGATTCAACCCCTTTAAGTGGGCGATCGAACACCCAGAGTGGATTTTGGCTGGCTGGTTTGCCTTAAGAGGGGCCATCACTGGACATATAGATGACGATGCGCCAGACGCAGCCAAGCGCATGGCCAAAGGCGCTGGTGCTTCGGTCGGTGGTAAAAATCGACCCGAAGACGAAGCAGCTTACCGTCGTGTCAAGAACAAAATTGGCACGGACGTCAACCGCACTACGCTTATGGAAACCTTAGACGGAATTGTGAATGGCGTATTTGACCTTGGACACAAGGTAGAATGGCGTCGAGAGCAGGGTGAGGATTTGTTCGAAGATTGGAGAACGCAAATTGCCCAAGCAGCAAAAGACAATCTTGACGATGCCGTCTTGTATCTCACACGGTTGGCTGAAACTGGTTTTCACATCTTCAAAGAAGAATGTAAAAAACGCGGCGAGACCCCTATTTCTATCAAGGGAAATAAGCGGGCTGAAACTCATGCGTGGAGTGCTACATGCAAAGCCATGCGAGAGAAGATGCATTCCGATGCCGTACCGCTTCCTAAAGGCATCAAGCCTTATGGAGTTCATCTCAAAGAAGCTGTTTTGAAGACCGGACCAAAGGTCGTCAAGGAGCATATACCGGCAGGGTGGAATAAAGCCAAAGACTGGTGGAAATCCGACGAATTCATTGCAAAGCGTAAAGCTGCAAAGGAAGGCGTCGTCAACTCATCGAAAAGCACCATCAAGCAAGCCAAAGAAACCGCCGACGCGGCTGACACCGCGCTGGCACAAAGTGCAGAGAAGTTGCGCAACGATCGGAAATACAAGACCGGTGCGTACGGGAGTGCCACTGTTCGGTTCTTTGACAGAATTAACCCAACAAACCTCATCTTCAGGAGATAAACATGCGAGCACCTCGCCCAATCTACACTGACGCGCAGGAAGGCTTGCGTGTCGCTGACGGACTCTGGTTCAAGTGGAACTTCTTCGTTCTGCTCGGTGCCATCGGACTGTCATTCGGCACTTACCTTATCCAGCAAGCTTTCGGGTTTGTTGGGATGGGAATCAACACCGTTCTGTTCTTGATCCTTGTCTGGTTCTTGAACACATGGCTGACATCACCCACTCTGGTGACAGGGTCATGGTTGGCTGGCTTGCCGTTCTTGCGCCCGTTTGGGTTCACGGCGGACTACCTCAAGGACGTAGTGCCATTTGTCCTGTTCTGGAGCTGCGGTATTGTGCTGGTCAACGGCGTCGTCCCGTGGTTCTGGTGGCCGTTCTTGAGCTACCTGTACGTCGTGGCAATCACGATCGCAATGGGTATCTGGGCTTGGAACTTCAAACCTGAAGGCAAGATCGTCAAAGATCTCAGCTGGAAGTTCCTGGTTGCTGCCCTAGTTTGGGCACTTGTCGGTATTCCAGCACTCAGCTGGGTGGCACCTTGGTTTAACTCAGAAGCACGTGAAGAAGTGCGGATCGAACAGTTGGAAATGCAACGCCAAGCTGAAATCGGCCAAGCCATTCATGCAGCGACTGTGGAGCGGGCAAGAGAAATCGTGTTTGCTCCGCAACTTGTGTCACCTGATCAAATCGTGGACGGGTGTCAGCAGTTGGCTGGTGTGCAGAGTGGGCTGTATCGGTTCATTTTGGGCACTGAGGGATGCAGACATATCACCCTGTCTCCCAACGAATACTACGATGCAGCAAAAGGACCTTCAATCGAAGGACCTCGCTGCACTCGCTGGTATCCAGCTCGTACAAGTGTGACGTACCTTGACCGACCCGGACCTGATCGCATGACCAACACTGGTAATGCGGAAGAACAGTTCGTAGTCTATTTCCTGGAAGCAGGAGAACTAGACCCTGTCGACAACAGCTACATCTGCGGCTGATTCTTCCTACTGTTCTTGACAATAACGCGGCCTCCCTATCTTTGGGTGGCCGCTTTTTTAATCCAAACTGCCGCCCCCGCTGTCGATAGAGTCGTCTAAACTACCTCCACCTGCTGCGGCCCCGCCATCAAGTGGACCACCACCGACAGGGAGAGGATTCACAATATTACCATCACGCGCAGCATCCAACTCGTCCTTCAACCCTAGCGTCCCGGCGAAAATACTCATGATGGTGTAGGCGCTTAGCATCACTACCATCCCGACTATTCCCCAGGTGATGTGTTGGACCCCTTGAGTTCTGGCGGCTGGGTCGGCGGCTCGGACTATGTATAGGAAGCAACCGTACATGAATACCAGTAGCGCTACAGCCGAGAGCAAAGCAATCGTGGGGAACAAAATCACTTCGTTGAAGCGTTGCACAAAATTGTAGGCTTGGGTGGTGGCGTTATCCATATCTGACTAGTATACCTGGACTGAGTACGACTTTACCTCACAATACACAAAACAAAACCGCTGACGCGGTTTTGTTGTACCCATAATAATAGGGTAGTGGTTGCAAACGAAAGTTTGACTGCGCACAGAGTTCTCTAGGTACCAATCTGAACGTTCTGAAGGGCATTGTTATTGAAATCAATACCGTCAGTATCCCGATCCAACCCCGTACTACTCGCAATCAAGTTGACCACTCCCCAGAATACAATAATCAACACAAACCCGAGCGTGGCGTAGACCATGAGGCTCTTGCCTTTGTCTTTTTCTTCGTCGTTAGCGCCGCCGAGGATGAAGAATTTGAACATTCCCCAGACGAATACGAGGAACCCGATACCGAGGATAAAGGGAATCAGGATGTTGTTGGTCAGAGTTAAAATGTCAACCAACAAGTTACCAAAATCACCACCAGTAGGTGAGTCGGCTAACCCCTGCGTCTGAGCACCTGCTATCCCAGGCAGCACCAGGAACGACAAGGCGATTATTTTGTGAGTGAATTTTTGCATAAATATCATCATTATTAGTTAATACCAGCCGCACTAGGGGTATCTCTGAGACCTTCCCCTTCAAGCCCTGTACTACTAGCAATCAAGTTGATTACCCCCCAAAATACAATAATCAGTACGAATCCAAGGGTGGCGTAGACCATGAGACTCTTGCCTTTGTCTTTTTCTTCGTCGTTGGCGCCACCGAGGATGAAGAATTTGAACATCCCCCAGACGAACACGAGGAACCCGATACCAAGGATGAAGGGAATCAGGACGCTGTTCGAGAACCCTAGCACATTGGTTAGCAATGTACCGAACGCTCCCCCGTCTGTGGGAATTACTCCGCCCGTTTGTGCGGACACTAGCACTGGCAGAGCCAGCGCGAGCAGTGACGTGGTGGCAAGATTGATAAGTTGTTTCATGGGTTGGTTGGATTATTGGGTAAACTGAGTAAGTAAGTAAAGTATAGAGAGATTACCGACATCACACAAGCCGAGTTGTGCACGGTTACGGCACGTCGATTGCGGGGATGTTGAGCAGTTCGCTGTTAGCGAGGCCGGTACTCTCGGTCAGGAGGTTGATGATACCCCAGAAAATAATGATAACTACGAACCCCACCGTGGCCCAGATGATGAGGCTTTTGCCAGACTCTTTGGCCTCGTCGTTAGCACCGCCAAAAATGAAGTATTTGAAAATCCCCCAGACGAACACCAGGAACCCGATGCCGATAATAAACGGAATCAGTACGTCGTTGGAGAAATCCAGGATATTGATCAGCAAATCCTGGAACGGGCCAGCGTCAGAACTCTGGGCGATGCCTTGAGCGGCACCAACGCCAGGGAGACCAACAGCAGCAAATAAAGCGAATACTTTGTACATAGGACGATTTCTAAATAATAACTATAACTATACTACAGATGCAGGGGTCAAGGTAGCTGGTTACGCACCGAGAAACGAAATCCGGATCAACGCCACAATTCCCCAGAAACTAAGCGCAACCACTAGCACTAGTACAGCCGTGACTGCAAACACTCGCCCCTGTGCGACTTTCTCTGGGTTACCAGCGTTGATCACCCAGCAGTCGACTATTTTCCACACCAAATACGCAAACACTAGCGCAAACATCGCCGGGATGAGGATGTTGATAAAATCGATCAACATATCAATCAGTCCAGCGTAGGTAGTGGGTGTTTGGGGTGGGGTCATATAAAAGGAGTTAAAACGCGTTAACGAGGTTACGGACAATCACCATCATAGCAGACGATCCTAGGATGATTACCCCGCCGATGACGGCGTAGAGCAGTGATTGGGAGGCAAGTTTGATTTTCTCTGGGTTGCCTTGGGCGGTCACATAGGTGAACCCGGCGAATATGATAAAGAAAATGATGATCGGTACAGCAATCACAAGTAAGACATTGACGATTTGAAAAAACAATTCATCGAGCGTACCTACTCCACCTAGAGGATTCTCAAATGTTTCTGAACCTTGTGCCAATACAGTATTAAACATACCTAGGTTCTAAATGAGTTGACAACCCCAGCGATAATCTCCGAGAGGGCTACCCCGCCCAGGATTAGAACCGCGCCGATGATGGCATAGGTTAGTGACCGGGTGGCGGTTTTGATTTTCTCTGGGTTGCCTTGGGCGGTCACATACGTGAACCCGGCGAATATGATAAAGAAAATAATGATGGGTACCGCGATCACCAAAAGTGCGTTGAGAATGGTGATCAAGAGCGCTTCGATTGAGCCAATGCCGGGAGCAAGGGGGCTCCGTAAAACGTACTCCAGGCCGCCGCCAGGGTTTGGGGTTTGTCCTGCCCTGCTGCCATCATCGGGCACCGCAAACACTAGCGTCGGCAGTGCCAATAGCGCTAGACTGAGAGTAGAATAAATGGTTCGCATGATAGAAGTATACCCTAGAACGTCTGCTCTAACCGTTCTAACCCGTCCATAACTGACTGGTCGACTGAGCGACGGTTTTGGTTGACATCACTGGCCATAGTGGCAAAAATGACGTTAGTCGCAGCTAGGTTTGGGTTGAGCCAACCATAAGAAATACCCGCTGACTGGTACGCTACGCGACCGTAGGTGTCATTGGTGCCTGCCGCGATTGCCTGGCGACTGGCTGGAGCCAAACCTGAGGTCTGCGCTATATCAGCCGCAATCTGAATGTTGTTGAGCTGAGCCATGACGGCGTAGGCGGCGTTAGGGTTGTCACTACTGCGCAGAAGCGCTAGGCCGTAAAACCGTCCGTAGGTGCGGCGGACCGAGGCGGTAGCACCCTGAGGGACTTCGGCGATGTCGAAATTGAGGTTGGGGTTGAGGCGTTCGAGCTCTCGGGCCTCACTAGCGTAGCCAAAGTAAAACGCCAACTGCTCGCCGACAAACGCCGCTCGGTCTTCTGGCAGTGAGCGGTTCCAAGAGTAATACGTGTTGACCGGCTGACTGAACCGCGTGTAGAAATCAAGTGCTGAGCGCAGCGGGTTGTTGGTGCTCGCGGCTGATTTTTGTAGCCTGATGTCGTACCCGCGGTCGGTTTCGACCACGCCGCTGGTTCCCCCTTGGGTCAGTAACATCGACATCACACCAAACGAGTTTCGGACGTTAACCGTCTCCCCCATCGCCACCACACCGCGGCTGATGATTCGGTTGAAGTCACGCTGGATCAGCTCATTAAACTGCACGTTAAGCAACTCTTCCCAAGTCCGCGGAGGTGCGAGGAACCCCTCGGTCGCCAGCATGTCGCGGTTCCAGTACAACACCAGCGGGTCAACGGCAATCGGCAGCGCATACAGCCCGTCTTGCAAGGCGAATATCTGCGCTCCTTCGATATACAAATCCTTGATGTCGCGTAGGGGCACTATCTCGTAGCTATACGGGACAATCCGCCGGCGCATATCAACCAGATTCTCATGCGACATGAGGATGATATCCGGTCCAGTGCCATCAGCCAACGCATTGAGCAACCGTTCATCAAACTCGGCCGGTGGGACGTATCGATACGTCACGTCTTGGTACGACTCGTACTGCTCAGCCAGTGACTTGAGGACGCTCGACATGCCATCACCTGGCATGACACCCCAGATCTGCACCTCACCAGTAAACCCTGCCGATCCGTCCGGTGTCGACGGACCACGTTCAAAGCCCGAAAGTATCGC
>Ga0306872_100768_pt1 | contig 11271 bp, 12 predicted proteins | sample AntRauMeHopE1498_FD_190455 | JGI IMG/M metagenome (GOLD analysis project Ga0306872, IMG submission 190455) | Saline lake microbial communities from Rauer Islands, Antarctica - Metagenome Hop E1 #498 (v2) (version 2) | ecosystem: Environmental > Aquatic > Non-marine Saline and Alkaline > Saline ...
TGCCGACTCCAGTTGGCCCCAGGAATAGGAATGATCCAATCGGGCGATTCGGATCAGCGATCCCAGCCCGCGCGCGCTTAATCGCGTTGGCGACCAGCTTGACGGCGTGATCTTGCCCCACTACTTTCTCGGTTAAGACTTCTTCCATCCGACCCAGCTTGGCGACCTCGGCTTCGAGCATGCGTGAGACTGGAATACCAGTCCAGCGTGCGACTACGCCAGCGATGTCTTCGGCGGTGACTTCTTCGCGTAGTAGCTGCCGCGTACGCTGCAGCTTCTTAAGCCTGGTTTGCTTGACCTTCAAGTCTTTCTCGATATTGGGAATAGTGTCGTAGCGGATTTCGGCGGCCTTGGTCAAGTCAGCGTGCGCTTCGGCGGCGTCAGCATCGTTGCGCAGTTCTTCAAGCTCCTTTTTATACACACCAATTTCATCAAGTGCCTCGCGTTCGTTGTTCCATTTGGTTTCTAGGTTGGCGGTAGTTTCTTTGAATTCACCGATTTCGTGATCGATTGCCTTGAGGCGAGCTTTCACCTTGGGTTTGTTGCTGGTGATCTCCAGTTCTTTATTAAGCGCTTCACGCTCGATCTCTAGTCGGCGGATCTGGCGATCAGTCTCGACCAGCTCGGGTGGCTTGTTCTCTAGTGAGATCTTGAGCGCCGAGGCAGCCTCGTCGATCAAGTCGACGGCCTTGTCTGGCAAAAATCGATCGGTGATATAGCGACTTGATAGATCAACCGCTGACAGAATCGCGTCGTCGGTAATCCGCACACCGTGGAATAATTCATACTTCTCGGCCAACCCGCGCAGAATGGCGACGGCGTCTTCTTGGTTGGGCTCATTGACGTACACTGGCTGGAAGCGCCGTGTCAGGGCTGGGTCTTTTTCGATGTACTTTTGGTACTCTTGCAGCGTAGTGGCGCCGATCACGCGCATCTCGCCGCGGGCGAGCGCTGGCTTGATCATGTTGCTAGCGTCCATCGAGCCTTCGGCTTGGCCAGCCCCCACGATCGTGTGCAGCTCGTCGATAAATAGAATGATCTGCCCAGCGGCACTCTCGACTTCTTTCATGACAGACTTGAGGCGGTCTTCGAATTCTCCGCGGAATTTGGTACCAGCTACCAGCAGTCCTAGGTCAAGCGACAGGATCTCTTTGCCTTTTACACTGTGAGGCACTTGGCCCATGGCGATTTGCTGGGCGAGCCCTTCAGCGATGGCGGTCTTGCCGGTACCGGCGTTGCCGATCAGCACGGGGTTATTCTTGGTGCGGCGCGACAATATCTGCACCACTCGCTGAATTTCCACGTCGCGACCGATCACTGGGTCGATCTTGTTGTCGGCGGCTAGCTTGGTGAGGTTGCGAGTGTATTTGGCCAGGGCACGGTAGGTCTTGGGTGCGGTGGCGTCGCTGATGTCGTGTTCACGCAGCTCGGTGATGGCGTTTTCGACCATTTTTTTCTTGACGCCAGTGCGCTGCATGATCTCGATCGCAGGGCCGGGGTTTTCAAGGGCCGCCACAAACAAGTGCTCGACGCCCACGTAGCTATCACCCAGAGACTCGGCAAACTTGCCTGAGAACTCAAGCGCTTTGGCCAGCTCGGGTGTGAGGTACAGCTGGTAGCCTTGCGAGACGGTATTGCTCATCTCGGGCATTTCTAGTGCCTCTAGCAGCAAATCGGTAAAGGCAATAATATCAATATCCAGCCGATCAAGGATCGCGATCACAGCCGATTCATCTTGCATCGACAATGAAGTCAGCAAGTGGATCGGTGACACATGGTTTTGGCCACGCTCGATCGCGAGTTCGTGGGCTTTGCGGATAGCTTCTTTGGCTTTGGTGGTGAAATTGTGGAAATCAGGCATGTTTCAAGGGTTTTAGTCGTTTCTTAGATTCATTATACGGGAAGGCAGGCAGTCGGCAGGGTCAGTTATGCAGGCAAAAGCGGTATATACAGTACTACGCCCCGAATGTATCTATATTGCAATAAATTTGGTTGAGAGTAAAGGTGGAAAGAAAAACCTGACAATCAATACCCACTCATCTGCATCACATGCTTTTTCAGCACCCCAGTCAGCGACTGCAGCTGCTCAATCGTATTATCTGGCCCCAAGGTAATCCGCAGGGTCGCGCTGGCTCGGGCTGGGTCTTTGGTGGTTTCTTGCACCACGGTGCTGGCGCCGCTGCCTGCCCCGCTACAAGCAGACTTGGTCGAGACGGCAAACCCGTGCTTGTCGAGCACCACCGCGGCGAATTCAGTATCGAGCCCCGGGATTGAAATATTGATATTGTTTGCGACTCGGTCGACACCCACAGCCCCGTTGAGCAACACTTCCGAAGGGTTACCCTTCGGAAACATAGTTAAAATATGCTCTATCGCTTCGTCGCGGACAGCTCGCACTTGATCTGCACGAGCGCGCCAGTTGGCTTGGGCTGCTTCAAGTGCTCTAGCTGCCCCCACGATCCCAGCCACGTTCTCGGTGCCTGGGCGCAGGCCGCTTTCTTGCCCACCACCAAATACCGCGGGTGCCAGGTGCGTGCGCTTGCTGCGGATCAGCAGCCCGACACCCTTGGGCCCGCAAAACTTGGCCGCGTCGAGCGTCACCAGATCAGCCCCTAGCGCATCAAACTGACAGTTGAGCCACAGTGGCGCCTGGGCAGCATCAAGGTGCAGGTATATATTTGTGTCGTATTTGACCTCGGCTGTGTGCAGGATCTTGTGAATCGCGCGGGTAGGCTGGATCGTGCCAATTTCGCTATTGATCAGCGCCGTAGACACCAACACGACCGATGCATCGAGTAGCGTGCGCAGGTGCTCTAGGTCGATCTTACCAGCCTCGGTCACCTGCACATAGCGCACCTGCACCCCGCGGGCCGCCAGCGCCACCAACGCTTCGCCAACCGAAGGATGCTCGATCTTGGTAGTGATCACAGTCATCGATTCGTAAGCTCGGCCAACCAGCCCAGTCGAAGGGTTACCCTTCGATAATGACTCGACTAGGCCAAAGATCGCTAGATTGTTGCCCTCGGTCCCGCCGCTGGTGACGGTCACGTATTCTGGGCGCACCTGCACCGCGCTGGCGATAGTTGCTCGCGCCGCTTCGACCGCCACTCGCGCCTGCTGACCCTCGGCGTGAATGGCACTAGGGTTACCAAACCCACCCAGCAAATACGGCTCCATCGCAGCATAGGCCGCAGGTAGTAGCGGTGTGGCTGCCGCCCAATCTAGATATACTCGCGAGATAGTTTTTTTTGCGTCTGACATTGTTCGAATTGTGTCATAAAACCCTTTAAAAACCAACTTTTATGTGCTATAGTCCTTTCACTATTATGGCTAAAAAATCAAAATCTGTTGCAACCAACATTATCAAGCGCCCGCCAGTGGTGGTGGTTATGGGTCATATCGACCACGGCAAGTCGACGCTGCTCGATACTATTCGCAAAACCAGCGTGGTTGATAGCGAGGCTGGCGGCATCACCCAGCACCTATCGGCCTATGTGGTACCGCACACCACTAGCGAAGGATCAGCAGAAACCATCACATTCCTCGATACTCCCGGTCACTCAGCCTTCCAAAAGATGCGCCTGCGTGGTGCTGACGTGGCTGACGTGGCAATCCTCATGGTCTCAGCTGAAGACGGCGTCAAGCCACAGACCCTCGAGGCACTAGAATCAATCAAGGCGGCCGACATCCCCTACGTGGTTGCGATCAACAAGATTGATAAACCTGGCGCAGACATCACCAAAACCCAATCAAGCCTGATCGAAAACGAAATCTATATCGAAGGCATGGGAGGCGATATTCCGTGGGTAGGCGTAAGTGCCAAAAAAGGCACTGGCATCAGCGAGCTGCTCGACCTAGTGATTTTGACTGCCGACCTGGCCGAGCTGACTGGCGACACCACTGCCCCAGCCAAAGGAAAGGTAATCGAAGGACTAGCCGACCCCAAGCGCGGTAACACCGCAACCCTGATTGTGACTGAAGGCACGCTCAAGAGTGGCGACTTTGTGGTATCAGGCACAGCGTATTCACCGGTGCGAATCATGGAGGATAGCGAAGGCAAAAACATCCGCGAGGCTAGCCTGTCTACCCCACTACGAATCATTGGATTCAACGAAGTGCCAGTAGTCGGCGGAGAATTCACAACTGTGGCAACTAAAAAAGAAGCTGAAGCAATGATCACCGCGACTGCCAATGCAGTGCCAGTCGACCAAACCATCAACCGCAAGCCGCGACTGCCAGTAGTACCAGTGCTGATCAAAGCCGACGCCCTGGGCACCATCGAAGCGATTGAGCACGAGCTGGAGAAGTTTGAAACTGATCGCATCATCGTGAAGGTTGTCGGATCAGGCGTGGGTGATATCACAACCCAAGACGTGCAGAATGTCGGAGCCACCCCTAATGCGATTGTAGTTGGGTTCAACGTCAAGGTCGACCGCGCAGCGCAAGATGTGGCCGAGCGTATCAATGTCGAGATCAAGACCTTTGACATCATCTACGAGCTAGCCGACTGGCTCACAGCCGCCCTTACCGAGCGCACTCCAACCATGAAAGAAGAAGTGATCACCGGATCAGTCAAAATCCTCAAGCACTTTAGTGTGCAAAAAACCACCCACGTGATGGGTGGACGGGTCGACGAAGGAGTGATCAAGCTGGGGCAGTCAGTACAGATCTTGCGCCGCGACATTGAGATCGGCAAAGGTGTGATCAAGAACCTGCAGCAAGCCAAGTCAGACGTTAAAGAGGTCTCTGAAGGTGAATTTGGCATGCAACTAGAAACCAAGACCGAGATCACCGCCGGTGATTACCTCAAGCCGTTTGACCTAGTGGTTACCTAATAGTATATGGCTGGATCAGACAAACACGTACGATTCGCAGGGATCATCACCGAGCTGGCTGCGCGGTTTATTCAAAGTGAGGCCAACACCGACCCACTGATCACCGTCACGCGCGTGGACCTTAGTAAAGACTGGAAAAGCGTGATTGTATTTGTGACCACGATCCCTGACGGCCGCGAAGGCGACGCCATGATATTTCTCAAGCGCAACGCCAGCGAGATGCGCAACTATTTCAAAAAACACGGCCGCATGAAGCACATCCCGCACCTAGAATTTATGTACGACGCCGGGGAAAAGCACCGGCAGCATATGGATGAGCTGGTCAAGACTATCGCAGCCGAGGAAAAAGCAGCCCAAAAAGAAACCAGCGCCTAGGGCGCTGGTTTCTTTTACTGTAGTGTTTACATATTAAATGATAACGATTGCTCTATGCCAGATGTCGCGGCGCGGGCGGCACCGGCTTGGGGTGCGGCGCAAACGATGGTAGAGATTCTTTTGGCTCTGAGCTGTCTTTATCTTCAAGTAAGCTCGATGCGTAGGCAATCACCACACAACCAAATCCAACTACCAGCACCGTCGCCAATGCTCGCCCCACGATGTCTTCTAGGTTCGGGAACCAGATCGCAATCACACCTAGCAGCGTCATTGCGACCGTGACGATGATAAATATATAGATCGCAGACTTTTTAATTGTGTCGTATTTCATAAGTTAAAGTATCGTGTTAAAGTAGTGGTTCAATTATACACGATCGTCGTGGATAATTTGTCCTGGTGGCGAAGCGGTTAACGCATCGGTTTGCAAAACCGACACGCGCGGGTTCGAATCCCGCCCAGGACTCACTTGCTTAGCAAGTTTCTATACCTGCCCAGGTGGTGGAATTGGTAGACACGCAGCACTTAAACTGCTGTGAGGCAACTCGTGCGGGTTCGATTCCCGCCCTGGGCACCGAAATAACAGTCGGATATACTCCGGCTTTTATTTTTATCTTATGCTATAATGTACACATATGAACACAGCAACTTCCAATCCGCAGACTACTCGCGCCACAGTCACCTTTCACACTACCCCAGAGATTAAAGAACGATTAGATCGACTCGCGACAGTCACCCGACGATCAAAGTCGTTCCTTACCAACGCAGCAGTGGAAAGATATCTGGCAGCTGAAGAAGAATTTGTTGCTTCTGTGCAAGCTGGAATCACCGATGCCAAGGCAGGACGGGTCTATACAACTAGCGAAATAAAAGCTCGTTTACATAATTTTATTAGTAACCAAGACAAAGCTGCTCAAGCGACATGAATATAGAATGGACGCAGCAGGCTGAACTCAATCTACAATCAATTCTAGAATATATCGACACTGATAATCCTACAGCAGCTCTTGAGCTTGTCGATCACATCACCAGCAATGTATCTATTCTGCTGACAGATCACCCACACGTAGGTCGCCAAGGGCGCGTCGACGGCACTCGTGAGTTGGTAGTGCATGCACATTACATTGCCGCGTATCGAGTACTGTCAGATCGGGTACAAATTTTGTCTGTGATACACAGTGCACGACTGTGGCCTGAGGGATTTTGAGTTGTGCGCCTTCAAGGGCTCGGTCATTACATGACCAGTAGACCTTTTGGACAGATTATTTCGCTTCGCTCGTAATCGTGACTCAAAAGCTTTTCGAGCCTTAAACGAAAGTCTCCCAGACTTCCGATCAGGCGCACAACAAAAAATCCCGTTAGGGATTCTTTTGCTGTGCGCCTTCAAGGGCTCGAACCTTGGACCGTCTCCTTAAGAGGGAGCTGCTCTACCAACTGAGCTAAAGGCGCGTATTTTGGTTACTTCCGTGCGCAGAGTGTACAACAATTTGCAGTTGGGTACAACCCTGCACATACACTGGCATCACAGCCGATAGTTTGCTATAATCGGGCGTACCAAACACCTGCCCAGGTGGCGAAATTGGTAGACGCGCTAGACTTAGGATCTAGTAGAGCAATCTGTGGAGGTTCAAGTCCTCTCCTGGGCACAACAACAAATCCCGAAAGGGATTTTTGTTTTGACCAGGAAGAAAGTGCTGGGAGCACTTTCGTGAGGACTTGCACCACAAGAGTATTTCCATTTCTATATTCCTTTCAGTCAGTAGAAATTAGGTCAAAAGGTTAGTCAGATCTTTTGCGACTGAAAGGAGTAAAAATATCGACAACCTGTACCGATCCTGTAAGGATCAAGTCCTCTCCTCAGCAAACACAGAAAGCCGCAGTACTGCAATCTCTTATGAGTACTTAAGAACTTTTTAGACAGGTTTATCCATATAACTCACTATGGGTTCCAATAGCTACCAGAATCAATACATGTTCATCAGCTTCATCATCAAAAATAGCGCGAATATCACCAGTGACATTAAAACTGCCACGGCCATCATATTTACCACTTAGTTTATGAGTGCGTAATCGATCATCGAACGGGCTATCGAGAAATAACTGTAATCTAACAGCAAATATCCGCTGCAGTTTTGGGGACAACCTTTTGAACTGTTTACTAAAATTCTTCGTGGTTGTAGTGCGTTTACCCTGCATTTTGTAAATGCTTCATTAGATCATCAACAGTGTCGAAAGGACCAGAAGTTTCTCCAGCAAGATAGTCAGCACGGGCTTCTTCAAGCATGACAGCCAGCTGTGGGGTTACCTGTGGCTCGGTTGTAACGTGCAGCTCTCCAGTGCGGGCAAATTGCGATAGCGTAGCGTTGATCACCGCACTGAGTGACAACCCCAATGCTCGAGCCTGAGCCTGCGCTGCCAGCTTTACTTCATTATCAATCTTAAGGTTGATTTGAGTTTTCATAGCTAAAGTATATACAAATGGTATCAGTTGTCAATCAACACAACATCCAAGATTCAAGCCAAAATTATTGACTTTTACTCTTTTTCATGCTATTGTTGTAAGTAGAAATAGATGCAGAACTAAGTGCTGGATCTATCCCCTCATAGATCTGTATCGCAGGTCTTTAACAATTATATATGGAAGGAATCAGACATGATTCGTAAACTCATCATCGTAGCTATCAGTATTCTTACTGTCGGAGCTATCTACTACTTCACGAAGGATCTCATCAACTGGACAGTAGTCTGGCAAGTAGTCTCAATTCCTATTGGGATCATTAGTGGGATTGCTTTTCTTTTGGCAGTTTCACCCTTTCTAAAGAATATTTTGGTGCATAATCCAGACGATTCAAAGAAACCTGGACTCTTTGTTCAGGTGGACACCGGGCGCGCAGTTGCAATTGATTTTGGTGGTACATACTACTATAAAATAGAAGGTGGTAACCCGCCAGTAGAATCAAATGCACTCTTTGGACTTTGGATGTTGTACAAAAAATACATCTGGAGAACGACCAAATTGCATGTTTATGTTCCATTCTTCACTCAACCAAAGTCTTACGACTTACCACGCTACCAGGTCACAGGTGTTGATGGAAAACGTGTCTACAGTGTCATTGAAAAGGGAGAAACAGACTACCGCTCTAATCATGTTAGGATTGCACCATTCACATGGTACTTCGAATATGCTGGGGCGGAGATCCAGACTATTCCATTCATGATAAAAGGGTCAGCGCAAGTGCTCATCCCTTTTGATAAGGTTGAAGAATCGCTGTACTTGACTGAGTCATGGAACGTGCTACTGGACCAAGCCTTGAGTTCAGTCATTCGGAGCGTAGTCCGTGGTCAGGTAACACTTGATATGGTGATCGGTACAATTGCCAAGGATATCTGGGCAATTGAAACCCCACCAGAGGAAGATGTTAATCAAAAGGTTGCTAAACTCATGATGGAGGCTATCAAAGATTACAAGTTTGATGGTGAACCAAGTGAGGGCAGCTACACTGGTAAAAAATTAACTGATCTGGGCCCAGTTGTATTGCGAATCGATATTACTGACTTTGAGGATGAATTGGGATCAGAAGAAAAAATGAAGCTTCGTGCCGCTGCTATTGGTCGCCAGATTGGTCGTAGTAAAGACTTGGAAGGGCAAGGTATCGCCAAAGCTCAGGAACATTTGCGTGACGTTCATGCAGATGGTAGCGAAGCATCAAAACTCATCGTGAACGCAGACGCACTCGTGCGTGCTGCAGGAGCGGGCAATCTTGATGCTCTTGTCGCATCATTCATTCAAAGTAGAAAGTGAGACACATAAATGACAATCTTAATCGTAGCTTTTCTGGTAGTCGTCGGTGTCTTATGGCTACTGATTCGTCCTGATATGACAGCTATTACAGGAGGACTTGCTACTGGCGTTTCTGGTCGTAAAAACACCCTAATCGCGGTCACACTGGTCGCGGTTGGGATTCTGGCTATGTACATGTTTTGGGACGTTATCAAAGCGTTCCCTAACATGTCTGGTCTTGAACAAATCACCATGCTGGCAGGGATCCTCTTTGTCGTCATGGCAATCTACGGGGTCTGGCTGATCTACCAAAAGGGTGATTCTGTCTGGCCGCAGCGGGCTGCTATTTTAGTCTTTGTTGTTATCTTCGGTATTGGTGCTGCAACATGGACTAAGGGCGAGCGTTGGGTTTCTGACCCAATCACTCAAGAAGCATTCGACATTCGCACTGGTGAACCAAACTATGTAGGCTATCTCGATAGCGCAGGCATCTGGCAGCGAGGATCTCTTGACGGAGATCTCTTACGTCCAGTTGACTGTCGCACTCTACACCCTGTAGTAGTTCAAGTAACAGATAAAGATGGAAAGGTTACACCTGAAACTCAAATGTTACCTGTCCCGCATCAAGGGTTTGACTACGCTACAAAAGGGACCTGCTTCTCTCCTGCTCAATCAGGTGTGAGGATGGTACCGATCAGCGACGAAAACGTTCCAATTCTGCCTGACAGACGCTTGTTTAACACACCAGCAGACCTCAAAGCTGAAGCGGACGCCAAGCAAGCCAAGATCGACGCGACAAACCAACGTCGCGCTGATCTACTCTTGCAGAAAGAGATTGCGAGACTGAACGCTCTCAAGCCAACAGTCGCAGCATGTACAGCAAGAGAGTTCGCTGGATTCTCAAACTGCCTGAGGGTAACAGTCAACAGTACTGACCACCCTTATACCTACTTGCGATCAAGCGTAGACTACTGCCCAAAAGCAGATGACGGTCGCAGGATTACAGCACAGCGCGACGGATTATCTGTCGTGCTCTCGCTTAACCCTAAGTACAACCAAGCGTCCTTCCATGTTTTTGAACTAAGCCCAGGCCAAACCTACAAAGGTGACACCTGTGCCTAACAACAGGCCCCGCAACATTTGCGGGGCCTTTTTCTATTACAGATTTAATGGTTCACGGTCATCGTCACCGTCCAAATCAAGCGGTTCTCGAAAATCTATCACAGGATCACCTGAGCGTGCACCTTCCAACTCATCCCCCAACCCAAATGTACTCGCGAACAGTAGCATAATCGTATATGCGCTGAGCATTACTACGAGGCCCACAATACTCCAGGTGATGTGCTGGACTCCTTTCTGCCTGGCTGCTGGATCGCCAGCGTGCACTACATATTGAAAGGCACCAAACATAAAGAGTAATAAAGCTAGCGCCGAGAGCAGCCCAATAGTTGGAAATAATATGACTTCGTTGAATTTGTTTACAAAGTCAAAGGCGAGCTGGGTTGAGGTGTCCATATACTACAACTATACCGCATCACCAAACTACAATAGCCAGAAATAAACAAAACCCGCAATTGCGAGTTTTGTTTATTTCTACTTATTCAATTTACTATCGAGGTCCCGAATTTGGAGTTGTGACTCCAGCATTACTTTGTAGTGCACTCACGGGAATTGCTTCAGGAATATTCTGCAAATCACGGTTCTCAAACCCTGTTGCATTTGCAATCAAGTTGACTACTCCCCAGAAGATAATGATGAGTACAAAACCAAGAGTTGCATACACCATTAGGCTCTTACCGCTTTCTTTTGATTCATCGTTGGCACCACCGTAAATGAAGAACTTAAACATTCCCCAAACGAATACTAGGAAGCCAATTCCGAGGATGAATGGAATTAGAATAGCATTGATGAATCCTAAAATATTTGTCAAGAAAACACCAAATTCTCCTCCGTCGGCATCAAACTGCTGGGCAAATACCAGCATTGGTGTCAAAAGTGAACCTGTAATTAGAGCTGTTGTTTTAGTAAATATATTCTTCATACGCTGAGTTGTTAATTGATATTAATATAACTTATATTAGTATACAGAGTAAAACGGCTGCCTAAAATAAGTTATACACTACTATGGAACTTGAATACTGGGGATGTTTTGGAGACTTTGGTCTACTAGCCCGGTACTGCTGGTGAGCAAGTTGACGATTCCCCAGAAGACGATGATCAGGACAAACCCGATAGTAGCCCAGATGATCAGGCTCTTGCCGCTTTCTTTTGACTCTTCGTTGG
>Ga0306872_100776_pt1 | contig 11139 bp, 10 predicted proteins | sample AntRauMeHopE1498_FD_190455 | JGI IMG/M metagenome (GOLD analysis project Ga0306872, IMG submission 190455) | Saline lake microbial communities from Rauer Islands, Antarctica - Metagenome Hop E1 #498 (v2) (version 2) | ecosystem: Environmental > Aquatic > Non-marine Saline and Alkaline > Saline ...
GGTGCTCGGTTTAGAGAATGCGTCTTGAATAGCACTTTGGGTAATTTCGTTAAAGACCACACGTTTAAACTCTTTTCCTTTGCCATCAAGAAGCTCTTGCAGATGCCACGCAATAGCTTCACCTTCTCTATCCAAATCCGTTGCAAGGTAAATTGTGTCAGCTTGTTTAGCCAGCTTTTTAAGCTCGCTAACGACTTTCTCTTTACCTTGTAATATTTGGTAATGCGCGCTCCAGTTTTGCTTAGGATCTACGCCCATTCTGTCTACTAGCTTGCGGTATTCATATGTTCTTAAATAATCGGCTTTTGCGTCTTCGTCCCATTCTTTAAGTTCTTTAGCGGGTTTTTTAGGTTCAACTAGGCCGAGGGATTTAGTTGGTAAATCTCTTATGTGACCCACGCTTGATTTAACAATAAAATCTTTGCCTAGATATTTATTTATTGTTTTCGCCTTCGCGGGTGATTCTACTATAACGAGTGACTTGCCCATTTATAATTAAAAGCCTTATAAAATTAGATGATTGCTACGCCAGTCAAGCTGACTAACGGCATTGATAATGTGCGATTTCTTTTTAAGATATATCCGCAAAGTGAATAGAAAACAAGCCGAACCGTATAAATATCTAAAATTAATTCACAAAGCTGTTGTTTTCACAGTGCTTTTCTTAAAAATTTATTGGCAAGCATTTTTAAGTACGTATACTTCAGCGTCTAATCGCGCGCATGATAACATTAAAGTACTTATCATCAACATGGCAAGAATAAGGTTATTTATGAAAACACTTGAAGCGAATTTTGATGGCTTAGTTGGACCCACCCACAATTATGCAGGGCTATCATTTGGCAACGTTGCCTCAAAATCTAACGCAAAAGCTATCAGCAATCCAAAACAAGCAGCGCTTCAAGGTTTACAAAAAATGAAAGCCCTTGCAGATTTAGGTATGTGCCAAGGCGTATTGGCACCACAAGAACGCCCTGATGTTTACAGCCTTCGTCGTCTTGGCTTTACCGGCGGCGACGCCGAGGTATTAACACAGGCTGCAAAGCAAGCGCCAGCTATATTTTTAGCGTGCTGTTCAGCCTCTAGTATGTGGACAGCAAACGCTGCCACGGTCTCACCAAGCGCCGACTGCAGCAACAAAAAAGTCAATTTTACCCCAGCTAACCTGACCAACAAGTTCCATCGCTCAATAGAACCCGCCGTAACCGGCAGTATTTTGCGTGCAATTTTTACCGATGATGCGCATTTCGCCCATCATCAGCACTTACCAGTCAATGATCATTTTGGCGATGAAGGTGCCGCAAATCACACCCGCTTTTGCCATGAATATGGCGATAAAGGCGTGGAGTTTTTTGTGTATGGAAAACATGCTTTTGATGATTCTCAAGTCGCTCCCAAGCGCTTCCCAGCCAGACAAACTCTTGAGGCCAGTAAAGCCGTTGCTCGCCTTCATGGCTTAGATAAAAAGCACACCGTATACGCACAACAAAATCCAGATATTATCGACCAAGGTGTTTTTCATAACGACGTTATTGCGGTAGGCAATAAAAATGTCTTGTTTTACCATGAGCAGGCCTTTTTAAACACCGCACAGGTCAAACGCCACATTAGCGCTGCATACGGTAATGGCGACTTTCATTTTATAGAAGTCCCCACCGAACAGGTCAGCGTTGAAAGTGCCGTTAAAAGCTATTTATTTAACACCCAGCTTATTAATTTACCCAGCGGTGACATGGTAATTATCGCGCCTATGGAATGTCAAAATAATTCCGCTATAAATGATTACTTAACCCGCGTGATAGCGGCCAACAACCCTATCAGCAAGGTGCACTTTTTTGACGTAAAACAAAGTATGCAAAACGGGGGCGGACCTGCTTGCCTTAGGCTTCGCGTGGTCTTAACAGACGCACAACGCCAAGCCGTAAACCAGCATGCGCTGATGAACGACAGCTTGTATACCAAGCTTACACAATGGGTGAATAAACACTACCGTGATGTATTAAGTGCAAACGATTTAGCCGATCCACAGCTATTAATAGAATCGAGAACCGCGCTTGATGACTTAACGCAAATTATGCAACTAGGCAGTGTGTACCCTTTTCAGCAAATATAAGGTTTACGTCTGAACGCAAAGAGTCCGCTATGTAAGATTATTACACGGCGGGCCGCTTCGGTTCCACAGCGGGTTGATGACCTTACTGATATTTGGTGTCAATAGCAGCAAACCCTATAGAAACTGCCGCTAAGCTCTCAACGCTTGCGGTAATAGTGCCACTGCCAGTAATGTGCCTACCGACATTTGTATCGTGACAATGCCGTGGGAGTCTGTGAGGCCAGTGGCGATGTCGTTGTTAAAAACAGCTAAATCGGATTAACTAAGCAAAGCGATGTAAAGAATGTAAAAATTAACCTAGCGATTTTCATTAATGATACCCATTTTTAATTTTTGGCTTAAGCAATTCACCGTACTGGTGTAGAGTATATAAAAGGTTTCCGATTTTGAGTTATACTTATCAATCTTAGGTATTAAGACTAATAACCAATAAAAATAGGTCTATGCATGTCAAACGCAGTGAACAACAGCACGAGTGCCCAAAAACTACTTCACCTTGTAAAAACAAATCTCACCCTTCGTATATTTATCGGCATGATTTTAGGAATCGTTATAGGTTACTGCATACAATTGTCGTATGACGACAGCGGTGACCTAATATTAACCGCCTTAGGCATCAGCTTTTCTTTCAAAGGTTTTTTTGTAGAGGGTATATTTGAGTTAGGCGGCACCATTTTCATAAACTCACTTAGAATGCTGGTGGTGCCGCTAGTTTTCGTTAGTTTAGTGTGTGGAGTAAGTGGCTTATCTGATCCTTCTAAAATGGGCAGACTAGGCGGCAAATCAGTGCTGCTTTATATACTGACTACCGGTATTGCAATAACAATTGCGCTAATTGCGGCTCTCATCATTAAGCCTGGCGTTGGTTTTCAAAGACCAGAGGAAATTAGCTACGTCGTTAATGAAGCCCCAGGTTTGGTCGAGGTTGTTATCAATATGTTTACCTCTAACCCCATCGCCTCTTTAGCCGAAGGCAACATGTTGCAGATTATTATATTTTCAATTGTTTTTGGCATCGCTATTACTAAAGCAGGTGACAGCGGCAAAAAAATCCAAAATGCATTTGAGGCAGCCAATGAAGTGATCATGCAAATTGTGAATATTGTGATGAACCTAGCGCCCTACGGTGTGTTTTTCTTAATGGCAAGGTTAGGTGCCACTATCGACTTAGGTGACTTAACGTATATTGGAAAGTACTTCTTCTTAGTGCTGGCAGTGCTTGTTTTGCACGCCGTCGTTACCTTCCCTATATTGCTGGCGACACTCGCCAGATTAAATCCTTTTATTTTGTTTTATAAAATGAGAGAACTAGCGGTTTTCGCGTTTAGTTCCTCTAGTAGCGCCGCTACCTTGCCCATCACCATGGCAACTGCTCGCAGCAAGCTTGGCGTGAAAAAGTCGGTAGCCTCTTTTACCATACCACTTGGCGCCACCATAAACATGGACGGCACCGCTATTATGCAAGGTGTTGCCACTGTGTTTATCGCCCAAGCCTACGGTATAGATTTAAGTACATCACAGCTACTTATGGTGGTGTTAACGGCAACGCTTGCCTCTATCGGTACGGCCGGTGTACCCGGTGTAGGACTCATTATGCTGGCCATGGTTTTGCAACAGGTTGGACTGCCGGTAGAAGGCATTGCCCTTATTATTGGCATAGACAGACTTCTTGATATGACCCGAACGGTGGTGAACGTGACAGGCGATTGTACAGTGGCCTGTATAGTGGCAAAGTCTGAGAACGAACTAGATGAATCAGTTTATAACGACAGGTCTTTATAAACCTTTAGTGTGACGAAAACGGCGCTTGTTCCAAGAACAAAGCGCCGTTTTATCTGCGTAAGGATTAATGTAAATTAGCGGTAGGCTCAACATTTGCAGCCTGTTTGGCCGGATACAAAGTAGCAATGGTGGAAATGACGATGACAAGCGACGCAGTTATGACAACGTCAAGCCAGTCTAACTTTGAAGGAATGCTGCCAGTAAAGTAAATATCGCCTGAAAACACTTGGGTGCCTAAAACAACTTCTATAAGCGTAATTATTTCAGGTAAATAAAGCGCCAGCAACACACCCACCACCGTGCCTACTAGCGCACCTTTAAGGCCATGATATAGGCCTTTTAAGATAAAAATAGAGCCTATGTCAGTATTCGTGGCGCCAATAGTTTTCAAAATAGCGATTTCTTTGCTTTTTTCCTTTACTGACATTACCAATGCCGAGACTATGTTAAAGCAGGCAACGGCGATGACCAAGGCCAAGACAATATACACGACGGTTCTAATAAGCTGAATATCTTGATATAAATGGCCGTTGGTGCGTGTCCAGTCAGACATAAAAGCGGCTTGTGAAAAATTAAAGCCGTATTTTCGAACCAGTTCATGCGCGTCAAACGGATCTTTTAGTTTAATTTCTATATGGGTAACCTTGTCACTAAACCCCAACAAGGTGGCCAAATATTGATTGTTCACCACGCCTAACTGATTGTTTAGCTCCCCGCCTGCCGATAATTCACCGACCACCTCAAGCCACGCCGATTTCGGCGCGGCAAAGCTTAAGTTTTGAGTACTTGAAGGCAGCAGTAGCTGGATTTGGTCGCCTACGGAAATCCCTTGGTCTTGTATAATGGTTTTACCCAGTAAAATGCCGTTTTCTACTTGGCTTAGCTGATCAAACAAAGCTTCATCGTTATTCATTCTGATAAGTTTCTGCATAAAATACTCACGATCTATGCCTATTACAGACACCGCTTTCATTTTTTTACCCGTCTGCAGCAATCCACTGGCTTTGTTTAACAAAAAGACAGCGTCAACTTTAGGATCGTTTTCAAGCAAATCAATAAATTCTTTTTCGGGGTATAAGCCACGATCGTTAATGGAGAATATTTCTGCATGAGGCACGATGCTTAATAGAGTATTGCGCAGTTCATATTCAAAGCCATTCATGACTGAGAGTAATAAAATAAGCACCGCGCAACCTAAGCCAATTCCGGCGGTAGATGAGGCAGACACAAAGCTAATGTAGGAATCTTGCTTGTTGGGCTGGCGCAATCGTTTGGCAATTTCAAACACAAAACTATTCATTTACCGACATCACCTTCATTCATAAAATTACCGTTCACTAAGGTTAGCGTACGATCCATTTTATTGGCTAAGCCATGATCGTGGGTCACAATAATAAAGCAGGTATTGTCGGCTTGATTAATATCGTTAATGAGCTTTAGGATGTCGTCACTTGCGTCGTTGTCTAAATTGCCAGTAGGCTCGTCGGCCATTATTATGCTGGGTTTGTTAATCATTGCGCGAGCAATTGCCACACGCTGCCTTTCACCGCCTGACATTTGATGCGGCTTATGATTTAGCCTATGCGACAGACCTACCCTTTCTAGCAGCTCATGCGCACCTGCGTAGGCCTCTTTTTTTGCTACACCGGCAATTAACTTTGGCATCGCCACGTTTTCAGTGGCGTTAAACTCAGGCAGCAAGTGGTGGAATTGATATACAAAGCCTAGCTGGGTATTGCGAAAAGACGCCTGCTGCTTTTTGGACAGCGACAAAAGGCTTTCGCCCTTAAATAAAACATCACCAGAACATGGAGAATCGAGGGTGCCCAGAATATGGAGGAGTGTGCTTTTACCAGACCCGGAGGCGCCCAAAATAGCCAGTGTTTCGCCAGCATGCACGTTTATATTAACGCCGTGAAGAATATCGACGCTACGCTGTGCATCAATGAAGTTTTTGACAATATTTTTGCCAACTAGTAAAGGAGAACTCATAAGCCAATCGCACTAAATTTATTTGGCAATAGTGTACCTGTTATAAATAACAAGCCCAAGGTAATAATATGATAGATGTATTTGAGAGATAAGATTTGCAATAAAACTAAAAATGGCGGAGTGGACGGGACTCGAACCCGCGACCCCCGGCGTGACAGGCCGGTATTCTAACCAACTGAACTACCACTCCACGTGGTTTTTAGCAGTGTTATAATCATTGATACATGGTTGGCGGAGTGGACGGGACTCGAACCCGCGACCCCCGGCGTGACAGGCCGGTATTCTAACCAACTGAACTACCACTCCACATTGGTAAGCTATACTATAGCCCCATGTAAAATGTATCAATTATATGAAAATTGGCGGAGTGGACGGGACTCGAACCCGCGACCCCCGGCGTGACAGGCCGGTATTCTAACCAACTGAACTACCACTCCGCAATTACTTCACATTAACACTTTATTGCAACAATTCCGTGCTTGGTGCGTTTATTACGTATTAAACCTTAATAAACGCTATCGCCTACCTCATTGCGGCGCAGATAATACGGTGACAGCATTAAGGAGTCAACTGGTTTTTGTAAACAATTAGCCTGTTGCGTGATTTTCGTGCAGCATTGATAAATTTCGTACAGTATTAGCAAATTTCGTATAGTACTGAGCATCTACTGGAGCAGCACTATTGAAACACTACTGTATTAAACATTGTATTGTACGAGCAAACGCGAATCTGCTATTTACCATGATAGCCGCAAAAACGCGCCTGTATATATGTCCGTAAAGTATAAGTATTTTTCATTGCTAGCCAAATATAGCTTCATCTCTGGCTATATCATCGGCAGTTGCACGAATAATCTTCAAGGCTGGTTTTTGGCTAAGCTTTTTGACGTTTTCAATACCATCACTATTATTGTTTTCGCTGTTTGCATTTAACGACAAACTGGTTTGGCCGCCCGTCATATACAAATATACTTCTGCTAATATTTCTGAATCTAATAAAGCGCCATGGTAGGTGCGGCGGCTGTTGTCTACCTGATAAAACTTACATAGGGCGTCAAGGCTATTTTTTTGACCTGGACGCATTCTTCTGGCCATGACTAGCGTGTCTAATATAGTACAAAAAGTGTTAGTCATGGGTAAAGAACGATCGGTAAGCGCAAACTCATTATCCATAAAACCCACGTCAAACGGCGCGTTGTGAATGATAAGTTCAGCCCCTTTTATAAAATCGACAAAGCCGTGAACCACGTTTTTAAACAGTGGTTTATCTGTCAAAAACTCGTTCGTGATCCCGTGCACGTTTATCGCCTCTTGCTCAATTTCGCGCATTGGGTTGATGTAAACATGAAAGGTGTTGCCGGTTAACTTGCGGTCAATAAGCTCTACGCAGCCAATTTCAATTATTCTGTGCCCCTCTTTGGGGTTGATGCCGGTGGTTTCGGTGTCTAGTACAATTTGTCGCATGTTGTATTATTCTCTTACTTTGTGGTGCTATTTAATGCGTGGCAATAGTATACTATCGGCCATAGTGGCTGCCCATACCAAAACGTGAAATAATTTTTTTTAGCGTATTTTATGCCCTGTGCCAGCAATAACTTATCAATTTAGGCACGCCTTAATAGTAAAAAGAAGTGAACATATTCCAATATGAAAAAAGTAAATATTTATACCGATGGCTCATGCTTAGGTAACCCAGGCCCGGGCGGTTGGGGCGCGCTGTTAGAATTTAACAATGCCAATAAAGAAATGAGCGCAGGCTTTGCTCACACTACGAATAACAGGATGGAGTTACTGGCGCCTATAAATGCGCTTAATCAGTTAAAAGAAACCTGCGAAGTTAACCTGTATACCGACAGTCAGTATGTAAAAAACGGGATTAATCAGTGGATCCATAACTGGAAGAAAAACGGCTGGCGTACTAGTAACAAAAAACCTGTTAAAAACGCCGACCTATGGCAACAGCTTGACGCAGCATGCCAACAACAGCGCGTTACTTGGCATTGGGTAAAAGCACACAATGGCCATCCCCAAAACGAACTGGTAGACGATTTGGCACGAATAGCTGCCGGTAGTAGCAACCTGCCCCAAGATACAGGATTTACAGAACAATGAACCCAGCGCTAATACTGAAAGAAGAACGCCAGAAATCATTATTGCGCAAGCATCCTTGGATATTTGAAGGCGCAATAGAAGAAGAAGTGGGCATGCCCAGAATAGGCGCCACCGTTGACATAATGTCATCTAAGGGTGAATGGCTGGCGAAAGCCGCCTACTCACCTCATTCTCAAATTAGAGCGCGCGTGTGGAGCTTTAACAAAGACGCCATTATAGACAACAGTTTTTTCAAAAATAAAATTCAGCGCGCATTTGATCTGCGCAAACCGTGGCTGCTAAAATCTCGCACCAATGCTTTTCGCTTAGTGGCAGGTGAATCTGACGGACTGCCCGGTATCACAATTGATGTGTACAACAATGTCGTTGTCATGCAAGTGTTGAGCGCAGGCGGTGAAAAACACAAACCGAAAATTGTGTATGCGCTTAAAGCATTATTCCCACAGGCCTGTATTCATGAGCGCTCTGACGTTGAAGTGCGTAAAAAAGAAGGCTTAGAATTACTCGTGCAGACCCATACAGGCATCCTGCCTGACACTGTTATCATTACCGAAAACAATGTCAAAATAGAAGTAGATCTGCTAAGTGGCCATAAAACAGGTTTTTATTTGGATCAGCGCCTAAATCGTGAAATTGCTGGCAGTTACTGCGCTGGCAAAAAAGTGTTAAATTGTTTTAGTTATTCTGGTACGTTCGGCGTTTACGCAGCGCTTAATGGCGCTAAGCACGTGACCAACATTGATGTGTCACAAGCCGCCCTTAATACAGGTAAGCGTAACTTATCGCTTAATATAAGCACTGAGCATGCTGACAATCCTGACTCTAGCGCTAAGGATGACGTTAATTCACACGCAGCTATTAACGCTAATGATGGTACAAAAGTAAATATCGCTGGCGAGAATAACAGCGGCATCCCGAGTCGAGTCATTGACGTAAAAGCAGATGTATTTGAACAACTGCGAACTTATCACCAAAACGGCGATAAGTTTGACGTAATAATTATGGACCCACCTAAGTTCATTGAAAATAAACGACACCTTGTAAGAGCATCCAGAGGGTATAAAGATATTAACCGCTTAGCCTGCGAGTTATTAGAAGAAGGCGGTGTGCTTATTACGTTTAGCTGCTCTGGCTTAATGCCTGCAGATTTATTCGGAAAAATAGTGGCCGATGCCGCCTTAGATGCCAACACCAGTTTAAGCATTGTTCAGCGCCTCCACCAAGACTACGACCATATGGTGGCAAGTTACTTTCCAGAAGGTTATTACCTGAAAGGTTTGGTGTGCGTGAAAAACACTTCGATATAGGGACGGCTGAACAGCAATACACGACTTTATCTTAGCTAGATAGTGAGACATAGCATTGAGAAAAAATGATCAATAACCGCAGATATTTAGCCAATAAACTGGGTGTTATTTGCGGAGCCGCAGCAGCGCTCGTTTTTACAATGGTACAGGCAGGTAACAACGCTTTTCCTAACGTTGATGCTATGCCTTTAGGATACTGCTTAATTGTTATTATTGCCCCCATAATCTCCGCTGTCGCAAATTCCACCGTGTTTTACGATAACTTCCCTTTACCGGCAAAGCTCAACGCTACTGTCGGGCTATATGCCTTTACCATCACGCTTTGTACGCTAAGCGCAAGCGCTATCTTTATCTTAAGTTTATTTTTGGAAAGTGCCACATGGCGATTTGCCATAGTCTTATATAGTGCTGCCCTAGGCGTATTTATAGCCTACTGGATAGACAAACGTTTGGGCCACAATAGCTTTTGATTAACATGTCGAAAAATGACAGTAATATAAAATTTTTATTCAATGCCCATGAAAACCTTATTGATACCTAAGTAGTCTCACATTTAATGATCTACTTAAAAGGCTCATAGGTAATAATTTTATTAACGGGCAGTTTACTCAACATTAATTGTTGATTAGTAAAGGGACGTTTGCAGATTTATGATTTCTAGATATAATTTATTATTAATACTTTCAGTAGTTCCATTTATCGTATTCTTCTGGGTTAATCTCAACGGTTTTAAGTTTATAAATGAAGTTGAAGGGCTTAACTCCTCAACCCTAGTAATTCCCTTTATTTTGCTGGTGTACTACCTAACAATTATCGCGTTAATAAAAAGTGTATCGCGCGTTGCTATATTAGTATTGTGTTTAGCTATTTTAGGCGTCATGTTCCTGCCAATTCGTCAGAATATTTCAATAGCGCATAATATAGAAACACAAACCGAGGTTTTTTGGATAGAGCGCCCTTATTGGTCTGGTTCAGTGAGTGTTTTTAAATCAAAAAAGAATGTGGTTTTGGTTCCGGAAAAGCTTTTTTTCGAAGAATCAGGCATGCATGAAGCGCGATTAGATCAAACAGGTGATAAAGTAATGTTAGTTTTTAAACGATATAATACGGGCACATATGAAAATCTTACCCTTTAGATACTTGCAGGCCTTGGGGTTGGTATCACCTTACTTGTATTTTAAATTGTATCTAATGAAACTAGAAAAATGCTAGCATATACGGCTACAAAGATTAGCTCATTGCTCACAATTTCAAGTCTCATTCGCTTATAATACGTTTTCTTTACTGTAATGACCATGCTCGTAATTAATGATGTTTACTCAGTAGTTAATCGCCCTACGTTAGTTCATCTCACTTATTTCTGCGCCCACTAAGCAAGCTTGGTCACTTAACTCATCACATCTTATAACCTTGGCTTTGGCGACTAAAGACTCAAGCTCTTCATTGCTCGATTCAATAGTTATTTCAAGCAATGAGCCAAGCTCAACTTTCAGGCTTTGTAGCTCAATAGACAAACCTGTTGCGCTTATGTCACGACAAACTGCATCCATTGGCTTTGCTGCGGGTGAATCAATCACGGTAACTTGGCAGGGTGAGTTTACCATCATTCTGTAAAAATTTCGTTTGTCATCGTAAGCTAACATGAGTACTCCTAAAATAAGCTCTGGGGTTAGTGTGTGTTTTGTAAAACTAGTGTTAATTTATATGACTTAGCGTTTACGCTGTCAACCGTTGATTGCGATATCTTGGAGTTTTATAGAAATTCGTTTAAGCGAAATGGGGTACTTTGTCCCTAATTGCTGCGCGTATAAAGAAATTCGAAACTCTTCTACCA
>Ga0306872_100780_pt1 | contig 11126 bp, 10 predicted proteins | sample AntRauMeHopE1498_FD_190455 | JGI IMG/M metagenome (GOLD analysis project Ga0306872, IMG submission 190455) | Saline lake microbial communities from Rauer Islands, Antarctica - Metagenome Hop E1 #498 (v2) (version 2) | ecosystem: Environmental > Aquatic > Non-marine Saline and Alkaline > Saline ...
TAACAATAATGCGGTAGAAGTTTATATTTTCAATTGTGAATTACTTAATTATTTATTAGAAAAAAAATATATTTTTTATCGAAGATTCTTTTCTGCTTAAAAACTCAAAGCACAACCATTAAAGGTTAGTGCCGGCCTACCAATATTTATTCGATCTAAATGCTCCGGCCCTTCTGGTGGATATGTAAATTGCGAATAGAGAGTATTTAATCCTATTATTAGTAGAAAAAAGGTTAAAAGTAGTGATTTCATATTAGTCCTTAATTGAAAGTGTTAATACTGGAAATGATTGATTGAATACAAAATCATCAGGGTCGTTAATCCTAAAAATTACTGTACCTAGCAATGAATGTATTATGGAGCATTTTAAGGTATCACCAATTATATAGTACGCTTCGCCGCCAGAAGATGGTCGCTCTCGCAAGGTATCAATATTATGGATTTTGATATTATCACTTACTACTACAAAGATATCAAACAGGCTATCTTTGGGGGTTTTTCTTCTCGGATAAACAAACTCTAAGTCAAAGTCTGGATATACCAGAATGGTATCGCCATAATTCTCTGCTGGATTACCAATCACAACATAGCCATTGAATACATATTGATAAGGATCACGTGGTGGAGTTCCGTGAGGCCCAAAACCGAAATCACAAGCCGATAGGCTTAGTAGTATTAAAAGGGGAATGAGTAGTTTTTTCATAAGTATGTGTTCTATAGTTTTGAGTTATGGAATTAAGAGAAATGACAAATGAGAAATGGGATTTAACAATAGACGAAGCTTGAGTATCCGTCTACTGACGGATATCGAGAGCAGGGTAAAATGAATTATTACTAGGACGTCACCCTGAAAGCGAAACAAAGTGAGCTATTCAGGGTCATTTTATGAATACTTGAATTATGTGAAAAGGCGGTTCCTTTCGGTACAAATCTCCTCTCGATACAAATCTCCTCTCGATACAAATCGCCAGGGCGATTCACTCGAGGAGCAAGGGCTGATTCATTCAAAGAGGAGCGGACCTGATTAAAAAAACTTTGGGGCTATGTGCATTAGTATAGGCGCCTAAGTTTTGATTATCAAAGCCACATAGTGATAAGGCAGAAATCCAATTATTTAACACAGATGCACAAAGCCACGGAGTAGGAGTCTTTCCCAATTTTGTCATCCCAGACAGCCAATTGCGTTAGCAATTTGTGCGATCTTGAATCCAGTTATCTAAATTAAGGTGTTAGGTGACGCTACGCTTAGATTTGAGGTGATGGTATTGCAGAAAGAATCAACTACACTGTCCATTGGGTCACTAGATAACTACACACTAGGTCACTTGCCTTTGTCAATATGCTTTTTTATAAAACTCACTAAATCAACAACCCAAATTTTTGAGTCTGGACTTTGTATATAGAAAGCATAGGGCGTCCGAAATTTTATAGATCTTTCTAATAAAATTTGACCCTTATCTTCTGCTCCGTAGTAAAAAGATCCCATTATATCTCTAAGATTGATGCTACATAAATAAGTATCATTAGTATCATAAACGTCTAAATAGGATTCTGTTTTATAACCATCTTCAATAATACCATGGGATATAATTTTAATAGCGTTGTCTTGATATAAAAAACGAAATATCCTGTCATTTGGTGCTCTATAACCATTATCCTTAGAGTTTGAAGTTAATGAGAGCTTTGTGTCGTAATCAATAGTAGATGGTAAAATATGGAGTTGAAGCTCATCAATACCATCGTCATACCGTAAATATGCAGGGAAATAATTTAAATAGTATTCATTTAGGTTGTGATTAGATAAAGACCCTGTAAGATTTAAAAGCCCTTTTGTTAAATGGTCTATTGATCCATAAGATGTGATAACATTTCCTTCTAAATCAGATCTTTCAAAAAAAGGATTTGCTATTGGGCTAGCATTAATGATAGTATCCTCAACTATTTGAAAATATATAGATCTATTTTTTTCTGGGATGGTATTTACGTACTCAAGCGTTTCTTTTTTATAAATATGAGAGAGCATACCCCCTGTGTCACCAAGAACAATATAGTCTTCAAATACCTGTACAGCAGCAATTTGCACAGCCTCTTCTGGTCCACGTCCTTCTCCTTTCCCAAACAGTCTTACTTCTTGTAAATTTAGGTCAATCATTATGCCTTTTTGCGCAACAATATCAACCGAATAAAGCTTATTTGACTTTTCATCATAAATGGCACCTGCCCAATACACTGCTTCTACCGACGACACGGCGTTTAACTCGTCTATGGGGAAATCGAACTCGCTTACATCAGATGACTCTGGAAAAATAAAATTACGTTCTTTTATATCTTGACTAAATACTAGGCTTGCATAAAGCAAACCTAGTAGTATTAAACAGCTTGTTTTTTTTAGCATGTTAACACCAATTAAGTTATGGATTTATTGTTCCAACTTTTGTATTGTCAGGCGGTGTTGGGCTATCAGGGTATTCACCTCCCATACACAGGTAAGTTCCACCTCCGTTACCAGAATCACAATATGTATAGCCACAGGGGTTCTGATTTGGAAAAAACCTCGGACAAAAATCACCGCATACTTCACCACAGGGCTCACCGTCCAAAACTAAAGCAGTTTCAATTTTATCTATACTGCTTTCTTTATCAAGTTCATCAATTTTGCTATCTGTTGCATAAAGCGACAATGTTAAAGCAAAAGTCATGGTTAATAGGATTATGGTCTTTTATATCATAATAATAGGATTAGTTAATAATGATACAAACCGATTCTAAAAAAAAAACAGCACTTTAGCAACAATTTTCCCAAGAAAAATGAAAATAATGCTAGTTGGAATAATTTTTCATTACGCTATTTATATCTAAGTATAAAGTACACAGAATGTTATACTTTCAGTTGAGGCGTCATTCCCAAGACGAACGAAGTGAGTGCAGGGAATCCAGTAACCCAAAGCTGAAATCTTAGCTATATCTACTAAATCCCCACTTTGCAAGTATGATCTTCCTATTTATTCCCCAATGACCATGTTCATCGAGTGCTTCGACGGAGTCGAAGTATACCGAGATGAAGGGGGTCTTTTTGCAAATCGTCATCCCAGACAGCTATTCCGGCGAAGTTGGAAGTGCATGATCCGGGATCTTTTTATAGGCATTTGGTAGTCGAACAACAAATTATAATACAGGGAATACTACCAGCTATTATGAACTTTATGCTTTCTTCGTGTACATTGTAGTTTAAACATACAACCATATACCATAATACGGTATGCCTAGTTAAACATTGTTTAATACACCTCAAACCTTAGCCACATGCGCACCTAACACTTCCAAAAATGAAAACCCTATCTTCCCTCCTAATTATATGCCTAACAATGGCTTTCTGTTCCCAAACTAAAGCAAATGCCCAATCTCTAAGTGATACCGCAACCATAGCAAAAATAAGCATGATGTACATAGACGGTTTTGTAGATGGCAAACCCGAAATGTTGGCTGAGTGCTTGAGTGAGGATCTATACAAATTCGGTTTTAGGCTAAACGCTGACACCAAAGAGTACGAAGACGCGGGCATATTGACCTATCAAAGTGCACAAGATTTAGCCAAGAAAATTGGGGATGCTGGGGGAAGAAATGATCCGGATGCGCCAAAAGAAGTAAAGATTTTGGACGTACAAGGGCCTATTGCATCGGTAAAAGTAACCGCAATATGGGGCTATGATTATATGTTACTAGCCAAAAAAGAAGGGAAATGGAAAATTGAGCAGATTTTATGGGTTGGGCCACTAGAAAAAACTACTACCGACCAATAAAAAGCATTATTAGCCACGTAAAGGCTTCCTATATTCTAGTCAAATATATTTTGAAATAGGTTTATGGATTATAAAGATTACTACAAGACACTAGGTGTTGCCAAATCGGCTACGGAAGCAGAAATTAAAAAAGCTTACCGAAGGATGGCTGCTAAATTCCATCCAGATGTAAACAAAGATGATCCGAATGCAGAGAAGCGTTTCAAAGAAGTGGGCGAAGCCTACGAGGTGCTCAAGGATAAAGAGAAACGTACCCTATACGATCGCGTAGGCTCAAACTGGAAGCAATATCAAAACACCTCTCCAGGAGCTGGCTCAGGTGCCGGCAATCCGTTTTCAGGTGCTGGTGGCGCATCAGGTGCTCGCCGTAGCTATAGACCAAGCGGTGGCACAACAGGTGGACAAATTAATCTCGACGATTTATTTCAAGACCTAAATTCGGGTTCCCAAGGTGGGGGTGGATTCTCAGACTTCTTCAAAACCTTCTTTAGCGGAGCTAACGGTCCTGGCGCAGGAGCTAGTGCTGGCGGTCCCTCCTCATTTCAGAACCAAGCAAGTTCACAAAATCATGGCGCAAAAAAAGGTTTAGATATAGAGGTTCCCTTAGAAATTACGCTACATGAGGCATTTAATGGAAGTGAAAGAGATGTATCCATACGCGGAAATAAAATCAAAATCCGCATTCCAAAAGGCATTGAAGAAGGGAAAAAGCTTAAAGTTTCTGGCAAAGGCGACCAAGATACATCAGGGAAAAAAGGCGATTTATTCCTAAAAGTTAAATTCGTCAAAAGTGGACTCTATGAGCGCAAAGCACACGATGTTTACTTAGAACAACCCATAGATTTATACACCGCTATTTTGGGTGGGGAAGTTAAAGTGGCTACGCTGAAAGGAAGCGTGAAGCTAAAGATTCCGGCCGGCACTCAACCTGGCGATAAATTTAAGCTTAGTGGATTGGGCATGCCCCACATGAGTGATCCCATCAAAAAAGGCAACTTCATTGTGGTAGCCGATATCGAAATCCCGAAGAACCTAAGCACTAAACAGACCAAGTTATTTGAGGAATTAAGGAAAGGGTAATTAATTTGCAAAGGCGAATTGCTAATGCAAATGACACAAATGACTAGATTTTGAGAATTTAAACTGATCTGGAAAGGTCGAATGACGGAATGAAGCCTGACCCACCTCGTCATTCCGTGCGCTGATCTGCGTTAGCAGGATGGCATTCGCCGCAGCGAACGGAATCCACGAATTTAACGAATGCTTGCACCTTGGATTTTTCTGTACACAAATTGAATACACCAGATTTTAGCATTGCCTCATTACAGCATCCTGTAGAAATGATTTCCAAGTGATACACAAAAAATAGCCCAACGGGGTTATACGCCACAGCGGTGGACGAAGTCCATCAAAAACAAAAAGAACTCCTAAACCTGAAAGGGTTTCACAAATAACTAAGCTTACTCAATAGCGCATCATAGCTTCCAATAGAGGTGATTCTTGTGTAGGAGTATAGGAAAATTGATTATTTTGGAAGTAAAGATGCTGTATATACTTCTATTCAAGCAGTTGTGTAGGGGATTTTATACATTTATACACTAACACTTATGGAAGTAACTTCAATAAATGACTTCCCCATAAAAATAAAGTTGTAAATTTGTTCAAAACGACGTGATCTTACTTTTATTCTATTTATTTCTAGCGTTATTTGTCTCATTCCTTTGTTCAATAATGGAGGCTGTGCTTCTATCAACGCCACAATCCTTTCTAATAGTAAAACATGAGAAAGGAAACGCTTGGGCAAAAATATTTATTGATTATAAAATTAATATTGATAAGCCTTTATCTGCAATTTTATCCTTAAATACTGTGGCACATACCGTCGGAGCAGCTGGAGTTGGTGCTCAAGCCATTAAACTGTTTGGAGAAGCATCTTTTGGAATCGTATCAGCAGTCTTGACCATTCTCGTTTTGGTATTCACTGAAATTATTCCCAAAACAATTGGTGGTAAATATTGGAGAAGCTTAGCCAAGATATCCTCTTTAATAATTCAAGGAATGATTGTAGTTACTTATCCATTGGTAATTATGTCCTCATTTATTACAAAAATCATTTCAACAAATAAACAAGAGTCAACAATAAGCAGAGAAGAACTGTCCGCACTTGCAAACATTGGCGCAGACGAAGGGATATTCTCAACAAAGGAACATAAAATAATCCAGAACTTGCTCAAGCTAAAAAATGTGAAGGTGTCAGAAATAATGACTCCAAGAGTTGTTGTGGCTGTTGCTGATGAACAACTTTATTTAAAAGATTTTTTGAAAAATAAAGACTATCTGAAATTTTCACGTATTCCTGTATATTCTGAGAATGAAGAGAATATATCGGGCTATGTTCTTAGACAAACTGTCTTTGAAAAACTTGCAGAAGATCAACATGAGTTAAAATTAAGAGATATAAAACGAGAAATAGTTGTAGCTCCCGATTCAATTGTACTATTTACTTTATGGGAAAAACTACTAGAAAAAAGAGAGCATATAGCCCTTATTGTAGATGAGTTTGGCGGTTTAGACGGAATTGTTACAATGGAGGATATTATAGAAACTTTGCTTGGACTGGAAATTATTGATGAAAAAGATACCGTTGCAGATATGCAAAAATATGCCAGAGATAAGTGGAAAGCGAAACAAATTAGGTAGCCAATACGAATGGAAAGCTCAGAATTAACACGTTATTCAAGATTTCCTATATGTTGTTGGGAAATTGACTTTAGAATGATTTAAACGCAGACAATAGATAAAAAGATAGAGTCTAAGAATCAATTTTGTTAATGATCAGCTTTGGGAGTTTGTTATAGAGTTGAGTAATTCAACTGATTCAAGTTTGATGCTTTGAATGGCTATCAATTCGATAAATGCGTATTTTAGCATCGAATAATTATACTATTTCATTTATAATAAAAATTATGAATAATACACAAGAATTCATTCAGCTTTTACAATCAAGCATTACACCTGTGGCCATGATATCTGGTGTAGGCTTGTTGCTACTGACAATCACCAACAGACTTGGACGTACTATTGATAGAGTACGACAGTTGGTAAGTGAACTGGATAAAGAGGATGTAAAAAGGAGAAAAGAAAAAGAAGATGAGGTAAGAATACTTTTCAAACGAAGTCGATACCTACGAAACTCAATTGCAAGCATCGTAATAAGTGCCATGACCAGTAGTTTGATCATACCCGTATTGTTTTTCATGACACAAATGGATGTTGATCTAAGAGTTATAGGTCAGCTACTATTCATTATATCTATATTTTCTATACTCGTTTCATCCATTTATTTTTTCCTAGATGTACTTTTATCACTGAAAGCATTAAAACTTGAGATTAAAGAGTATCATTAAATGAATGCTGAATTAGTTAGTAAACTAAAGATGTAAGGTAATAAATTGGTGTGTGTGTATGCAGAATAGCATACAGTGAACTTTCAAAATAGACCTTGGCTAAGAGAGTAGATATTAACTGAGAATTATAAATTAGATGCAATCAGCCATCTCATAGTTTCACGAAATGCCTATTTTTTTATCCATAACAAAACCTTTTGCATTGAAAGTATCTACAAGGTTTTTGGGGAATTTTGTTTAGCAATTAGTCCACTGAAATTCATAAACAAAAACTCGCTTTACCTCACTTCAACTAAAAGAGCATTCCCAGAATAGCAGTCTTACCTAAGTAACCTAAATAGCTGCATCACTAGTTAATTAATCATCTATACGCTGAACAAAATATTCTGTGAATGTCTTTAAAGAATCCTTACTCAAAAATAATGTCGACTTGTTCTATAGAACTCTCTATACCCGTTCTACTTACCGCAGTTACACCCAAAGAACTAAGGTCAACTTCTTGCTTCGCTCCGTACACTTTTGGTAGTTTTGTAAACGGTATCAGCAATTCATTTATTTCACTAGAAACTACGGTGTGGTAAGTACTTCCGGCATACTTGGTGTAAACAACATATTTAAATATTTCGCGCTTGGTTCTGGTCGGACTATCCCAGCGTAATTGCAGCGTACTATCAGATAGCACTGCTGTTCGTACATTTTGTGGCGTTGCTGGTTTAACTTTATCCAGCCATGGCGATTCTGGCACTAAAGCTGGTTCTTTGTAAGGCCCTTCCTTTAAAGAGCGCACCAACAGGCTGTCTTTCATCAACGGTGCAATACTCCAATGTACCATTCCTGGTGATTTTGGCAACATTCCACGGTTAATCTGAATAATGTTAAGTACCTCATCTCTTCGCTGTTCTCCTTCAAACCTAGCAATACTAACACCAGGCCATAAGTGTCTACCTAGTGTATTTTCACTTTCCCACCAAGAAAGCAATACCGGATAACTTTGAGGGATTTGATTAATTGGCCAATACAATTGTGGGGTGAAATAATCAATCCAGCCTTTATTAAGCCATAATTTTGCATCGGCATACAAACCTTCATATTGATCAAAACCTTGAATTGATGCAGGGAAGCCAGGTCGCCAAATACCAAAAGGACTTAAACCAAATTTAACTGAAGGCTTAGCCGTTTTTATTCCTTTGTATAATCGTTGCATTAAGGTATTAACTGCATCTCTACGCCAATCGCCTTTGGTTAGTAAGCCGCCTGAAGCTAAGTAGGCTTGATATTCTTTGTCATCCGGGAAGTCATCTCCATCATTATAAGAAGGGTATGGATAGAAATAATCGTCGAAATGAATGCCATCTAAATCGTATCGCTCCACCAAGTCCATTACAACAGTGTAGGTTTGGTCTTGTGCTTCTTTTTTTGTGGGAATAAACCAATGGTAGCCATTACTTAGCTCAACAACCCAATCAGGCTGAGTGCGAACAATAGATTGCTCGGAAATAGAGTCTCCGGAAATATGATGCGCTCTATACGGATTTAACCACGCATGTAATTCAATACCGCGTTCATGAGCTTCTTCAATCCAAAATTGAAGCGGGTCGTAATATGGCGAAGGTGCAACGCCTTGTTTACCTGTTAGGAAGTACGACCAAGGTTCATGCTCACTTGGGTAAAGGGCATCGGCTTGTGGACGAACCTGAAAAATGGCTGCATTCATGTTGAGCGAAGCTAAAGTATCTAATAATGCACGAGCCTCAGCTTTCTGCGTTTCAACGGGTAGACCAGGTTTGCTTGGCCAGTTAATATTTGCCACGGTGGCAATCCATGCCGCTCTAAATTCTCTATCTATAGGTTGAAATTCGGATTTTGCATACACAGCTTCCGTCTTTTTGACGGGCTGAATGCTTTCAAAGGTAGCACAAGAAACGGCTAGGATAACACTACAGAGTAGTATTAGTACCAAAAGGACTCGGTTGAACATAAAGGATTGGGAAAGGAGTAATTGCGTTTAGCTAGTTTAACAAATTATCGGCAAACACTAAGACAAAATTAGTGCCGATTTAGGTTGTAAACCTTTTCCCCTCAAGTATTGCTTTACTCCTACTAATCTCGTCGGCAAATACGGTATGCGGCGCATTCGGGTAAATTTGCTCATCTACCACAGCGCCCATTTCACGTAATTGAGCTGATGTTTCTTGAACTCTTTTTAAAGGAATGTGTGCATCAATATCACTACAGCCTATCACTATTGGTGTTCCAGCAAAAGAATTGTGATACTTGGCAAGATCTAGCTTTTCCCCAATAAGCCCCCCACTGTAAATGAAAGCTCCACCATATTTTTTGGCGTTTCGTGCGATGTATTCAGCGGTTAAACAGGCGCCTTGAGAGAAACCCAAAAAGTAGATATTCTCACTAGAAATACCCATTGAAATCACCTCTTCTACTAACTCGTTTATAAGCGATAAAGCCGAGTCTAAATTTGGTTGATTTGCCTCAACGGGCGCCATAAAAGAATAGGGATACCAAGAGTTGGCCGTGGCTTCAGGTGCCAATAAAGCCATCTGTTCAGGAACGCCTAACTCATAAGTAAGTGGCATAATACTGGACGCTGTTGCCCCTCTACCATGAATGAGAATCATAGCTGAAGTAGCTTCTGAAAGATCTTTGCCAGCAATTAGGGTATTAGTTCGTTGGTGAGACATATCGCTCTGTATTCAAGGTGATTGGTTCTAGTAAGGATTCTATCCAAGCTCTACGGTTTTCATGCCACTGTGGGAGTTTTAGACCCGTTCCCAACTCAGCAAGACTTTCATCTGCACTGAAACCTGGAGGAGTTGTGGCTACTTCAAAAAGTACGCCACCTGGCTCTCTAAAATAAATACTATGAAAATATTGACGGTCAATAACTGGCGTTGGATGAAAGCCTGCCTTTTTTACTTTTTCTCTGATGCTAAGCTGATCTTCATCAGACTCGGTATCAAAAGCCACATGATGAACGGTTCCAGCACCGGATAATCCAATGGTTTTATCCTTATCCCACAGAACATCAACTATTTGTCCAGGAATAGCTTGGTTCTTGGAAGCATAACGTCGTCTAGAGCCACTTTCTTGAATAAATTGGTGGTTCAATTGACCTGCCAGCATAGCTTCTGTGGCATGGTAAGTTTGTTCCCAAAGCTCTACGCCATAAAAGCCTAAAATACTATGCTCTATGGGAATGTGTCCGTAACTAAAGGGCTTTCTAGCATCTCTATCATTTGCAACTAAAGCCAGTTTTAGTCCATCAAAATCTTCAAAATAGATTACCGATTCGTTAAAACGCTCTTGAGGTAGACGGTGATTTATTTTGAAATGCTCAAAGCGTTTTAACCAATAAGCAATGGCTTTTTCGGGAATAGAAAAGGCGATGATGGCCGCTTGACCTAAGCCCGCTCTGCCTAATTGCGCATCGGCACCAAAGGGGAAAAAGGTCATTATACTACCTGGAGAACCACTTTCATCGCCATAATATAAATGGTAGACGTCAGGTGCGTCGAAATTTACCGTTTTCTTGACCAACCGAAGTCCTAAAATCCCTGCATAAAAATCTACATTCGCCTGCGGACTGCTAGACATAGCTGTAACATGATGCAAGCCTCTGATTAAATCCTTTCCCATTTCACCCTCGCTCATTACTTTTTTTGAAACCAATTATTTTATTTACACTTGTAATATATGTATATACACATAATTTGATAACTTCATTTGGAGGTTGGAGGTTGGAGGTTGGAGGTTGGAGGTTGGAGGTTGGAGGTTGGAGGTTTCCCTAAAAAATTTATGTTCTTGTTGTACAAATAGTTACAAATTTTTTTAATTAATTTTTTTCTCATTGCTTGGTAGAAATTAAAACCCCTAACCTGAGCGAAGCGTCACCTCTCACCTC
>Ga0306872_100782_pt1 | contig 11110 bp, 11 predicted proteins | sample AntRauMeHopE1498_FD_190455 | JGI IMG/M metagenome (GOLD analysis project Ga0306872, IMG submission 190455) | Saline lake microbial communities from Rauer Islands, Antarctica - Metagenome Hop E1 #498 (v2) (version 2) | ecosystem: Environmental > Aquatic > Non-marine Saline and Alkaline > Saline ...
TGCGGGCGATGCTTGGACCGATGTGCTCTGGCTCGTGCTTCTGGTTGTCACGGTTGTGCCGGCGCTAATAACCAAATCGCGCCTAGTCGCTTTGATCTTGGTGGGTGGAGCTGGGTTTGTAGTAGCTCTATGGTTCTTTGCGCTTGGCGCAATTGATGTCGGATTAACACAGCTCTTAGTAGAGCTGCTTACGGTTGTGGCACTGGTGCTGATTTTGCGTCGCCTGCCAGGGACTTTCCACCCTGTGGCAAGGTCACGGCAGGTTGTCACCGCCATAGTTGCTATCGGAGTTGGTGTCGTGGCAACATTAGCGACACTGGCCTTCACCGGGCAGCGGGACATGTCTGCAGTTGGACAGTACTTTTTGGATGAGGCCCCCAAGGACACCGGTGGCACAAACGTAGTGAACACCATTTTGGTTGACTACCGCGCACTAGACACCTTCGGTGAGCTCACAGTTATTGCAGTTGCCGGCATCGTGCTAATTGGCATTCTTCGCTCTCGCTCAATGCTCAGTCAGCGAACTCCAGATTTGGCTAGCTGGAGCCAGACTGCTCTTGCCCGGACGGAAGACAACACTCTTCCGATCCGAGTTGTCGCAAGGTGGGCAGCGCCGGTGATTATTCTTTTGTCTTTCCACTTATTCTGGCGCGGCCACTACGAGCCGGGCGGAGGATTTATCGCCGGACTGGTGGGGGCCACCGGATTCGGCCTTGTCTACCTTGGTGCGCGAGAGGATCGGTCAGCACCGGTGAAGTGGCCGTATCAAGGTCTATTGGCTGCGGGGGTGATTGTGGCTGTGCTCAGCGGTGTTTGGGGTTACGCTGCCGGTTCATTCTTGAGACCGGTGCGTTTTGACATTCCTTTGCCATGGGGTGGTGAATATGGCTTTACCAGCGCGATGGTCTTTGATCTAGGGGTGTATCTTGCCGTCTTAGCAATAATCATTGCCGTGATTAATGAACTTGGCGGCGTGAGTCCAACTGATGTGGAGCCAAGGAGTTACGCCGGGGCAGTTCTGGTTGCGAGCCGTTTCGACAGGTTTGAACGAAATTCGTCGCGCCCAGTGCAGCTAAATGAAGGCGGTAGTTCTGCCGGCCAAGCAACTGCAAAAACCGGTAGCTCAGCGGTTTCGGATTCGCCAGACAGAGGAGCGTCATCATGAGTTTGGCTCTCAGTATTGGATTGTTGGCAGCGGCCGGCGTCTTTTTGGTGCTGCAGCGCGGGATGATTCGAATCATCCTTGGCTTTATCCTTTTGACCCACGCGGTCAACCTGTTGATTATCGCTGCCGGCGGAGTTGCTCGTCGAGACGCCCCATTTGCGAATGGAGACACATCGATGGCAGCGGACCCACTCCCACAGGCCTTCGTTCTCACTGCGATTGTGATTGCGTTCGCGATCACCGTTGTTTTGGCGACCCTAGCGGTGGTCAGTAAGGGCGATGACGATACTGAGGGAGGGCCAAAGAGCAAGGCTTTGGACAATGAAGCGAACAAAGGTGGTGATTTGAAGTGATGAACCTCATGGAAGCCCTCTTGCCACTATTTGTTGCTGCGCCCCTGTTTTTAGGCGCTGTCCTACTTATCTTGCCTCGCACTCACCCGCTTCAATACATAGTGGCTACTGGCTCACTCTTAGCTGTTTTGGCTGGTTCCATCAGTTTGTTGGTAACGGTATCTGATGGCACCGTGCTTGCTCACCAAATCTCGCTTTGGCCCGAGGGCATTGCGATTGCGTTTGTAGCAGATGCGTTTTCTGCGTTGATTTTGACTGCCGCTTCGCTGGTGGCTCTACTTAGCTTCCAGTACATGGCCGTCAGTGGAGAAAGCCGAAGCCCGTCGATTCCCGCGTTGGTTTTGATTTTGGTTGGCGGCGTTTCTGGAGCGTTATTGACTGCAGATCTATTCAACCTCTTTGTTTTTATTGAAGTGATGCTCTTGCCCTCCTACGGGTTGTTGATCTTTCTTAGCCGTCGAGAGGATATGGCCGGCTCGAGGCTTTTCGCGGTTGTGAATTTGCTTGCCTCGACACTGTTTCTGGCCGGGATTGGTTTGATTTACGCAATCCAGGGAACTGTCAACTTGGCAGCCCTGGCAGGCACAGGTGCTGATCCGGCTACCGCAATAGCCACTGCGATGTGTTTGTCAGCGATTGCGGTCAAGGCAGCTGTTTTCCCGGCGCACGGTTGGTTGAGCAGGGCCTACGCATCAGGATCTCCAGCGGTTACAGCTTTGTTTTCTGGGCTCCACACTAAAGTCGCGGTATACGTGATATACCGAATCAGTGCGGTGATTTTCGAGGGTGATAGCGCCTGGATGACCGCAATCTTGGTTGTTGCCTGCCTAACGCTGGTGGTTGGTGCTCTTGCAGCCCTTGGGGAGTCAAACATTCGCTCCCTCTTGCTGTTTCAAATGGTCAGCGGTATTGGGTTTATCCTTGTTGGCGTCGGCCTGTTCACACCCGAGGGGTTGACGGCAGGCATCGTTTACATGGTTCACCACATGATTGTCATGGGCTCATTGCTATTGGTATCAAGTGCTATTGAGCACACCTATGGCTCGGGACAACTCGAGAGAATTGCCGGGTTGCGAACTCGAGAGCACCTGCTGACAGGGGTATTCGTGATTGGATCGCTGTCACTTGTTGGCTTGCCACCCTTCTCAGGGTTCGTGGCCAAGTATGCGCTGGTCTTGGCAAGTGCTGACGCGGGCCTCGCCATTCTGGCCGGTTTGCTTTTGATTGTCAGCCTTTTTGTCTTGATGGCGATGATGAAGGTTTGGGCGAACATGTTCAACGGCAAGCGCCACCCTGATGTCGAGATTCTGGCTGCCGAGGAGCGCATCCGAACTCGAAACGGACTCTACGATCTAGCCGTTCTCGATCCGGAAGAGGTGGCCCAGGAGGCCGCCCGCGCAGTAGAGCATCTCGAACCTCCGCGAGGCTCGCACAGAAACGAGAGTGACCCGCACCAAAACAGAGGAACCCGTGTTCCCGTCGCGCTGATTTTTCCTGCCTTGATCCTTGGGGGATTGTCTGTGGCGCTCGGATTTGGAGGAGAATTCTTAGTTTCCCTGGCCGAGCAAGCCAGCGCTGGCCTGATTGATACCAGTGACTACGTAAAGTCGGTGATGGGAAGATGACCGACTCTATGAGTGCTTCAGCATGGAGCTTGCCATGGAGGATAACGAATTTCATTGGTTGGTTTATCGGCCAGTTCATAATTACCAGCCTCCAGGTTCTCGGGCTCATTCTTTCACCGGGCAAAAAGCCCGAGCCGGGGATTGTTCGGATGCGCATAGCTGATTTGAGCGAGGCCGAAGTCACAATTTTGGTCATATTGATTACCATCACACCAGACACTTTGGTCATCGCAGTGGACCGAGAGCAGGGCAGCATGTTTGTTCATGGAATGTTCGTTGCCAAAGACCCAGAGCGTTTCCGCGAGTCCTTGCGAGTGACGCACGATCGACTGCTTTTTGGCACGAGGTTGAGGCCAAACTTGAATTTGAGAAATGGGGTTGTCAAATGATTCCCGATGTTGTCGCTTTCGTGGTTCTAGGGCTCTTAGCTATCTCGGTCGTGTTATCTGTGATTAGGGCATTCAAGGGCCCCACCGCTGGTAATTCGGCGGTTGCCGGCGATTTAATCTTCTTTGTTTTCATTGGTGCTGTTGCAGTTTTGGGTGTGATGCTTCCAATCGAGGCGGTTATGGACATCATCTTGATTTCAGCGCTACTGGGTTTCCTTTCAGTCCTGTCGCTGGCCCGACTGATTCAGGGAGGAAAACGGTGAGTGCCGAAATGGTCATCACGGTGTTAGGCAGTTCCTTGTTGATTCTGGGGGCCGCAATCATGGCTAGCGCAGCTTACGGTCTGATAAAGCTTCCCGATGTTTACACGCGCACCAGTGCAGTTGGAACTGCGGCAGGTTTAGGTGTTGCACTGATGATTCTTGGGGTTGTGGTGATTGACTTCTCAGTCCTGAACCTAATTAAAGGCATCGTCGCTATCGTGGCGCAATTAGTTACAAGTGCTATTGGAAGTTTCGTTCTTGCTCGAGCAAGCTATATGACGGGCAGCAAGCCTGTGAATACGACAATTCCAGACGAATTAGCCGACCAGGCAGGCAGGTCCAGCACTTAGGGTCTGGTCTGCAAAATACTGGTGCTATTCGGAAAGCGTCGAGTTTTCGGCGTGGTTGCGTCTCTGAGTTGGCTAGCTCGACAGTGCGATGTGGGTTCGATTCCTACCGAGGTCACCAAAAATTCAACAGTCTCGAGACTGAGCTTGATCACTAGCGTGGCTATGTCTCCGACCGTCAGTTTTCCCGGCATCCTGATTGATGTTTTAGCGTCATAAGGCAGAAGGTCGATTCGCCACTTTGGAAATCAACCAAAAAATAAGTCAAGTGCAATTATCCAAAGTTCTCGAATCCCGCAAACTTGCGAGTCATAAATAACAGCGCGGAAATCCGAATTCTTGAAAAGACTCACAGCTTGGCGAAATTCCGGCTCGAATGTATTGGCTTGGCATAGCCACTAGCATCTAAATATGCGAAAAATTCTTGGTCTAACTAGATATGCGGTGGTTGTGCCTGCCGTTGCCTCAATTATTGGAGCTTTGCTATTGATGGCACAAGCCTCACTGGCGATGATCATGGCCGTTTTTGACACCTTTGGTAGTCCAAACTCCCTCAAGGACACAATCGTGGAGGTGCTGACTGCGGTGGACGCCATTTTGCTTGGGACCGTGTTGCTGGTTATTGGGTATGGCCTCTACGAGCTCTTTGTTGACACCGAGATTCAAGTGCCACCGTGGTTGCAAATTAGAGATTTGGACGATTTAAAGACCAAACTAATTGGCGTCGTGGTGGCCATTATTGCGGTTATTTTTGTCGGTGTATTTGTTGACGCCAATCGTTCGGATGATGTTTTGTCCTATGGAATAGGAGCAGGCGCCCTATTGATTGGGTTGGCAATATTTGCCTATGCGACCAAGAAGTCTGAGTCAACCAAAAAAATCGCTGCCAAGAAAAATAGCTCCTTCGAATCCGGAACCGGAAAATCTGCTTGAATTAGGCGCTTTGCTGCGGCGGTCCGAAAGAATAGAAATCAAAAGGACCCACCGGCCGGAAAAACCTAGTTTGTATCCAATCCTTGCCTCAAAAACTCGGGGCTCGCGGAGGGGTTCAGCTCGATATTCCCGTTCTTAAAACGAGTCGAGACCCGCCAGCGTCTATGTGCGTTAGCTGCCAGTGTTTACCGGCAATGGCATTAAATAGCTCTGTACCAAGCCCGGGGGCGAGATCTAGGACCGATGCCATCATCGGTTACGACCGACAGAATTCCCGACTACCTGAATAAGTTGAACCGTTATCTTTGAGGCGAGTCCGTGCCGCACTGCATTCGATACCGCGACCTGGAAGCGAGATTCAGGCCCCACGGCCCTAAAGATGAATCTGGGCTTTGCTCTCATCAGTTTCTAAAGTCTCCCTGCAACTTCCACTAACGTTCAGGGAGAACGGCTTTGTTTAGAAAAACAGCCGCCCTAAATAAAGGCAACTGCCCTCGTAGCTCAGCGGATAATGCCAAAGTTGGCTAATTTCCTGGTGATAAGGTTTATTCTTGCCTACAACACCATTGGCTTGGCAAGTCAGCCAGCTTTTTATAAACCCCAGTCACTTACCGCGAACGCTGCCTTGAGCGCTGACCTGGAGCCGCAGGCCTTTGGCCATTGCCTGTTGGTCTGGCTGTGCGACCTGCGTTCGATACTGGCCTAGCGGTACGCTCACCAACTGGCTTGGCGGCACTGTTGGCCTGTCTGGAGTCCGAACTTCTAGAACTTGGCTGAGTACTGGAGCCCTGCTCGCGCTGATTACGCTTGCGCTGGGCATTTTGACCGTTTGACTTGCCGCCACCTTGAGCTGGCTTGGCAACTGGCTCAGGCTTCACATAGGCAGCAACTTCGCCAATTAGTGCAACAACCAATGGAGAGCTTGCTGTGACCTTGGCTGGCACAACCGAGATCTTGGCTTTGCGAAGTAGGTCCGCTAGGTCATTGCGCTGAGTTGGTAGCGAAATTGTTACCACATCGCCGGCGGCTCCGGCTCTGGCAGTTCGGCCCGAGCGGTGTAGGTAGGCCTTGTGTTCTGCCGGTGGGTCAACGTGAATCACCAGGTTAACATCATCAACGTGGACGCCTCTGGCTGCAACATCGGTTGCAACCAATACTTTTACAGCTCCGGCTGCAAAGGCTGCCAGGTTGCGGTCTCGAGCATTTTGAGAAAGGGCACCATGGAGATCCACCGCTGGAATACCGGCTTTGGTTAGGTTTTTAGCAAGTTTTTTCGCATGGTGCTTGGTTCGCATGAACAGAATCCGACGGCCAGTGCCCGAGGCCAAGGCCTCAATCAGAGCATTTTTGGCTTCGGGGTTACTTGCTTCAAAAACATGGTGGGTCATCTGAGCTACTGGGGAGCTTTCTTCATCCACAGCATGCATAACCTGATTGTTTAAAAAGCGATCCACAAGCTTATTAACCCCGTTATCCAGGGTCGCCGAGAACATTAGGCGCTGACCGGCTTTGGGTGTGGCGTTGAGAATCCTGGTGACTGAAGGCAAGAAACCTAGATCTGCCATGTGGTCCGCTTCATCAAGCACGGTAATTTGAATTGAGTCAAGTTTTAGAAGGCCCTGCTGCATTAGGTCCTCAAGACGTCCCGGGGTGGCAACAACGATTTCTACACCGTCACGGATTGCTCTTACCTGGCGGGTTTGTGAGACACCACCAAAGATGGTGGTGACTCGAAGGCCCATTACTTCAGCCAAGGGCTGCATGGTGCCCGCAATTTGAGTGGCGAGCTCTCGAGTTGGCGCCAGCACAAGCCCTAATGGCATTGCGCCGCGGACGCTTCCCTTATGGTTCTGAGCCAACCGGACAACCATGGGGATGCTGAATGCAAGGGTCTTTCCCGACCCGGTTTTACCTCGGCCTAAGACGTCCTTGCCGGAAAGGGTATCCGGAAGGGTGTCAATCTGAATCGGAAACGGTGATTCGATTCCTTGCTTGGTGAGTTCTAAGCAGATGTTGTTTGGCACGCCAAGATCTGAAAATGTTTTTAGAGACATGTTTTTAAATAACTTTCTGGTGATGAGTGCATCACGATGAGACCAGACAACTTGTTTGGCTTTGGGCAAACGCGTCAGTTGACGCATTCGTTCGCCGCAAGAAAAAATCAACCATATGTTTATGGGGAGCGTTCTACGACGCAGGAAACAAATTAATGTTTCAAGTGAACTTATTGTAACGCGAGGGAGCAATTCGGCGCTGGTTTTTTTCTTGAGCTTGGGGAGTTGAGTGGCAACCAACTAAGTGCCTGCGGGTTTAGCTTCGAATCGCAGTTCCCATTCACCGAACCCAAAAATACCGCGTGGGCTTCAAATCAAAGCGCCCAGGCCTCAGATAATCGGAAGACCTCAAAGTAGTTGGAGCATCTTCAGGTCAAACTACGTCTAGGCGAACAAACTGTAATAGTGTTAGACAACTAATGAGCACTAAGGCGGCGGTGAGTAGTGATTGGGATTGAAAAATCTAACCGCGTCGTTGCTCTTTTAGCTACGGTTTCACTATTTTTAGCTGGATGCTCGGCAACGAGCGTCGAGTCGAATCTGGATGCGGATCTCCCGGTTGTGCTGACCACCTTTACGGTGCTGGCGGATATCGCCCAGAATGTAGCTGGCGACAGACTGAGAGTCGAATCAATCACAAAGGTTGGAAGTGAAATCCACGGCTATCAACCAACCCCGGGGGATTTGATTCGAGCCCAGGATGCTGATTTGATTTTGGATAATGGCTTGAATCTTGAGATTTGGTTCGAAAAGTTCGTTGTTGATTTGGATGTGCCTCACGTTGTGGTTAGCCAAGGTGTGGAGCTAATGGAAATCGCGGAGGACTCCTATCGGGGTCTTGCGAACCCGCACGCCTGGATGAGCCCATTGAATGTGATGATCTACGTCGACAACATGGTGAAAGCATTCAGTGATCTCTCGCCCCAAAACGCTGCTTATTTTCAGGCCAATGCAATTAGCTATAAGGCTCAACTTCAACAGGTTCAAGACGAACTAATTGATAAATTGGCGAATCTCGAGGACTCTAAGCGGGCATTGGTTACCTGTGAGGGGGCGTTCTCTTATTTGGCCCGCGATGCTGGGCTACAGGAGGTCTACATCTGGGCTGTGAATGCCGAGAATCAAGCAACCCCAAGACAGATTGCCGGGGTTATTGAATTTGTTGCCGCCAATCAAGTTCCTGCTGTATTTTGCGAATCAACAGTGTCCGATGACGCCATGCAACAGGTGGTTAGAGCAACTTCAGCAAAATTCGGGGGAGTGCTCTATGTGGATTCGCTTTCCGAGCAAGATGGCCCGGTGCCAACATATTTAGAACTAATTAGATACAACGCTACAAAAATAGCCGCGGGTCTAACCGGTGTAATAAATGACTAACCCCGCGGTTTCAATAAAGGATCTTCACGTGTCCTATGGCGAAGTAAAGGCGCTGATTGGCGCCAGCTTTGAACTTGAAGCAGGCAAAGTCGTGGGATTAGTGGGAATGAACGGATCGGGTAAATCCACTTTGTTCAAGGCCATTATGGGCATGATTAAAACTCAGTCCGGCAGCATCGAGATTTTCGGGGAAGACCCAGTGTTAGTTCGGCGCAAAGGGGGAATCTCCTATGTTCCGCAAAGCGAAGAGATTGATTGGAGCTTTCCAATCTCGGTGCGCGATGTGGTGCTAATGGGTCGGTACGGCAAGATGGGGCCCTCGAGAAGGGCCGGCTCCGAAGACCACTTGGCCGTAAAGGAGGCCTTGGAAAGAGTCGAGCTTGATGAATACGCCAATCGGCAGATTGGCCAGCTATCTGGTGGCCAGCGCAAGCGAGCTTTTTTAGCCCGAGCAATTGCCCAAGAAGCAAGAATTTTGTTACTGGATGAGCCTTTTTCTGGTGTGGACAAAAAGTCCGAGGCCACAATCATCAAACTCATTAAGGGCTTGGCCAGTCAGGGCGCGACCATCTTGGTGTCCACTCACGATCTTCTCGCACTACCGCAGCTAGCCGATGAGTCCATTCTTTTAATGCGCAGGGTTTTGATGCACGACACCACTAAAAATATCCTGCAGCCAAATAATCTGGCTTTGGCATTTGGGATTGATGTCTTGGCTAGGGGGGATGAGTCATGAACCTAATCGATTTGATTCTCGAGCCTTTGAGCTACGACTTTATGATTAGGGCTTTAATAACGACCTTGGTTGCTGCAATCGTTGGTGCGGTGTTATCGACCTGGCTGGTTTTAATTGGCTGGTCACTGATGGGTGATGCCGTATCGCATGCAGTTCTGCCTGGGGTAGTGATTGCCTACATTATCGACATCCCCTTTGCTATCGGCGCAGCTTTATTTGGCTTTTTAGCAGTTATTTTGATTGGGGTCGTTAGGGACACCAGCCGAGTAAAAGAGGATGCAGCGATTGGGATCGTCTTTACGACCCTTTTTGCACTTGGTTTGGTATTGATCTCAGTTACCCCATCCCAGACCAACCTGACCCATATTATTTTTGGAAACCTGCTGGGTGTGTCGTGGGCCGATGTGACTCAGGTGATTGTGTTGGGCGCCTTTACCCTCGGGGTGCTGATTTATAAAAGCAAAGATTTCACACTCTTTGCCTTTGATCCGAGTCACGCTCGCGCCATTGGGCTAAATCCAAAACTCATCGGCGCGGTGTTGCTTGCGCTATTGGCACTGACCTCGGTTGTTGCACTTCAGGCCGTGGGGGTTATCTTGGTGGTCGCGATGCTGATTATCCCGGGAGCAACCGCATATCTTTTGACTGATCGGTTTTCCAAGATGCTGATAATTGCTCCGGTAATGGCCTCAGTTGCCGCAGTTGGCGGGGTCTATTTGAGCTATTACCTCGACACGGCATCCGGTGGGATGGTGGTTTTATCGCAAGGCGCGATTTTCGCTCTGGTATACCTATTTAGCCCGCGCCAGGGAATCATTGGCAAGCGAGTCAGGGTGGCAAGCCTTGCCAAAATTGCAAGGAAACTGGAAGCTAAAGCGCTTTAGCTAGTTCTTGACTCAGGCTAAATGATTTCCACATAAAGCGCTTGAGCTGCCGCTTTGCCAAGGGCAAGCGGCTTATCTGATCCTGGAATCTTGATACTTAAATCATTGGAATATTGCTCGGGTTCAAGAACCTCAAGCTTTGTATCCAGGCCAATTTTATGCTCATCAAAAAACTTCAGGAGCTCTGGGTCGGCATCCGAGATGCGCCTGACCTGTGCCTTGGACTCGATAGGAACTAAATCCAATTGGACTGCGTTTGGGATCACAATGGTGCCATCGGCGCGTGGAATCGGGTCACCGTGTGGGTCTCGAGTTGGAAAGCCGAGCTGTTTATCCAGTTGGTCAATCATGAAATCCGAAACAGCGTGTTCGAGGTTCTCCGCTTCATCATGGACTTGATCCCAGCGATAACCCAAAACCTCAACTAAAAAAGTCTCAATCATTCGGTGCCTTCGCACCATGGCCAGTGCGTGCTTTCGGCCTAGCTCTGTTAGTGAAATGGCAGCGTATGGGGAGTAATGCACCAGCCCGGCTTCGCCTAGTCTTCTCATGCCATCCGATACAGAGGAAAGCTTGAGTCCGGTTTTTTGAGAGATTTCGGTCACAGTTACTGAGTTCGATGACCACTCGGTGAGGCCCCAGATTGCCTTGAGGTAATTCTGGGTGCTGGTGGTGAGCTCTGATACGGACATCTCTCAAGGATAGTTCTTGATGTTCACAGCGGGCTGAACGTAATTAGTGAATCAGCGCCTCGTAGAGCATATAGAGACCCAGGAGGGCTAGAGCTAAACCGCCAATTCCTCTGAAATTGGCTAAGCGCTTTTCGGAGTGGGCTAACCAGGCCCTGGCTTGGCCTGCCGCAATGGCATAAGCGCTATCCGACACAATCCCGATGCTGGAGAAGATCACACCCATCACTAGCATTTGGGTGATTGGGTTGCCGAGCTCTGGAGAGGTTAATGATGGAAGTGCTGCGATAAAGAA
>Ga0306872_100792_pt1 | contig 10955 bp, 11 predicted proteins | sample AntRauMeHopE1498_FD_190455 | JGI IMG/M metagenome (GOLD analysis project Ga0306872, IMG submission 190455) | Saline lake microbial communities from Rauer Islands, Antarctica - Metagenome Hop E1 #498 (v2) (version 2) | ecosystem: Environmental > Aquatic > Non-marine Saline and Alkaline > Saline ...
AGTCTAAACTCATTCCATGACTCGTCTGATTCAAAGACTATACTACTTATATATTCACTCTTTTCAATGAATAGAAAATCTATAATACTATTAATTTTAGTACCTAATTTAAACTTATCTTGTAACATAAAGTAAACTACATCATGTTCCATTAAATTATCTCTGAATCTCTTCAATATCTTTTTATTATCAGTACCTTTTATCATTAATTGCAACAAATCATTCTTTATTGCATCTGGATATTTATTTAAGAGCGATATACACTCCATCATTGAATCCCATTCACTCATACTTGGTTGTCTTAATAATCCATATCTAGTGAGTGTTGGTTTTCCATTTACCCTTCTGCCGAAACTATTAATTTCTATCTCATTATCGTCTTTAGTTTTATAAATCATTTCATCACTGCTTTTAAATCCAATGTATATCCAGAATAGCTATCGTTAAAATATTGCTGCCTACCATCTGTAAGGTCAAATGTTGCAGAATTTATCATTCCATCAACGTCTTCATAGTCTATACCATTAACAGAAGTTAATATCTCTTGCATCATTTTTATTAATCTTCTACCACCATTTATTAATTTTAAATTATAATGAGTAAATATTTCAAATCTCATAGTATGACTAATAAAATGTTCTCCATCAAAACTAAAATCATACGGATATAATCTAATCTCAGTATGTTCAGCTGTTATTGTTTGACCACTTTGAAATGCTATCAATTTGAATGGTTTTGCTGACTCTTTATTAGTACTCACAAAAGCTATCAGTTTTAATTTTTCATTCATAGTTAAATCATCTTCATTCAATGGGTCATTGGTATTATATTTCAATAACTTCCAAAAATCCTCTGAACCATTTAATAACTTTGAAATTATTTCAGACTCGAATTTTGGTATTGTGGTTAAGTTATATTCAAATTGTTTTTTAAAATCATATATACTCATTTAAAATAACCCCCTCAATTCTATGTCTATATTAATTAATTCCAATGTTGCATTGTCAGTTATTTCTAATATACCATTTCCACCATCTTCAACTGACTCTAATGTCAAACCTGTATTAGTAACATCTATTAAGTTATATGAACTAGCTAAAACGCCAGTAACATCAAAGTTAAAAGTGCTTGATATAATTGTATCTGTATTATCATAATGCTCTATATTGTACGTAACAGAGCTATATAGGCGTATATTAAAGTCATCTGGTGTTATAATATAATAACTATCATCTAATGTTGAATCAACTCTTAAAATATTATCTTCATTATTTGGGTTATCAGCTATATTATTATCCAAATCATCTGACACATTACTCTGTACTAATTCCATAGTTACTATTGCTAAACCATCTTTTGCAGAATCATTTAAATTTAAAATCTTATATACATTTTTAAATGTTTTACCAAATACAAACTCTTGATTTACTTCTAGGTTTGATATCTTGTCTGTTATTTGTGTGTATATAATAATTCTATTTGATGCGAACTTAGTATATCTTCCACTGTCGTCTGATGTAACACCTTTGTAATCTATAAAACATTCCTGTTCAAATATATCTCCATCATCTTTCCATTTTAAATTATCATTGCATTTATAAACCATGCCATCTTCACTAATTCTATTATCAGAATTTAACTCAATAACTATTACCTTTGAGTTGTCTAATTGAAATACATCACCATATGTTATTGTATTGTCTGGGTGAGCTATAAAATTCATATAACTATTTTGCTTATTACTACTCTCCCATATGTGTATTGGAAAAAATTCTGTAATAGTACCATCTGCCTCATACTTATCCAATTCTCTATATGCTATATTTCTTTCAAATGTTCTTCTCAGCATATCCTGTCCACGTTTTATTTTTCTATCCGCAAACCCATCACTTGAATTAACACTGTAAATAGGCATACCTTACACCTACCTAACGTATTTATTTACTGTATCTAATAAGACTTTCTTTCTAAAGTTATAATCAGTAACTTTATCTAAAGTCATTAGCTTTTTCCTGTCTTCTTTATCAATATCATACCTTGATAATAAATCACTTACTAAATCATTAATTTGATAATTTGCAGATTGTTCCGTAACCATATTGTTTAATGAGTGTAAACAATTATTCAATTTTCTTACTATCTCTTTATCCATTATAATCACCCTAACCTGTTATATTTTTTACGAAATGAATACTTAGTCTTTAATCCATCAGCTCTGTCTTTTGATAACTTGTTTAACTTTTGAACTTGTGCTAACTGTAAACTTTGGCTACCAATGCTTAAACTGCTAACTGTAATGTATTGTTGTAATAAATCTTGATTTTGTACATATGGTAATGACCATTCATAAGCCATATATAATGCAACTGTTAATTGCTCTGTATCAGTTAAATCATCTGTGAATGTTTCTGCTGTATCATCTTTATCAGATAAGTCGCTATCACACGCATAATCAAAGTGCACTACTGCATTACTTAATATCTTTTTATAATTTGATTGTTTATCTACATCTAACATGGTAAATAAATCATAATCTGTAATTTGTCTTTCAAATCTATCAAAAATTTCACTATATGGTGTTGACATTTAAACACCTACTTCCTATATCTTAGTGTCTTGTTCTAACATAAAATCAAGTTTTTCACTTAAAATTTTAATCTTGTTAATATCATTTAATGTACCCTTTTTAATTGAAGCTAGAGAAGCACCTCTTAAAAGTTTCTTTAAATTTATATCTGCTCCATCAATTATTTCAATCATTTCACCCTTTGACTTATCAAAGAATAAATCGAAATCTTCTGGTTTAAATAAATCCTTATAGATTCTTTCTAATCTAAGAGATTTAATTACATTTTTATTTGCTATATATATAGCTGGTCTTTCAATTGCTTTTCTACTTTTATTTCTAAGACTTTTTAAAAATCCATAAGTTACATACTGTTTTTCTAAAAATGAATTAAATGTGTAATTATCAATAACCCTAGGGTCATCAGACTTTAAAAATAATTGACCATCAACATAACTATAAACTTCTATTTCATCAAACTCATTAAAATCAATTTCTTTATTATCTTTTTTAACAACTTTTTCAACTTTATCTAAATTTATAATCTTTTCTTTTTTTACTTTATCTAATAAACTCATATAAATACTCCTTTTCTATTTTGTAATCAATATATTAATTTTAAAATAGAGGGTATATAAATACCCTCTATATACTTTTTATTACTTATATTTTATGCTCCTGTGAAGTCGTACTTACCCCAAACAATTGCATTTGCTAAAGCTACTCCAGTATGTCTATAAAATAATAATTCTTTATCCATATTACCCTTCATGTTCAAGTCGCCTTCTAACATTAAGTCTTCGCCCTCTTCTACAATTTTAATAAGACTAACATCAGTTGCTGGTAATACTAATGCAGTTAAATTATCAAATGTAAGGTCAAATGAATTATGTTTAGTAGTTCTTTGGATAGCAACTAAAATATTTCCATTCCACATTTTAACGTAACCTTTGTCAGCTAATTCCTCAGCTTGACCATCAGAAAGAGTACTTCCAACATATCCATTTAAGAAAGTTTGTGTAGCAACAATATAAGCTTTGCCAACGTTATTCTTAGCTTTAACTTTCTCTGCAAGCTCTTCTAATTTAGTTGCATCAAATGCACCAGTAACAGTAACATTCAAGTTAGAATCGCCATTATAAGCACTAGATGCTAATAATACAGCGTGTACTTCTTCTCTAATAGCTGATACATAAGATTCCATTACTTTAATAGCAATACTTGCAAATGATACTTGACCACTCATATATTCTAAGAAAGTATGGTATACTTTAATTTCCATTGCATCTGTAGCTACTTCTACCATTCCATTTTCTAATCTTTGTCTCTCACCATTACCATTACCCTTTGCAACAATAGCAACGTTATAAAGTTCTGGATTTTCTAATCTAAATGTTACTTTCTGACCCCAAGAAACTGTTTTAACAGTAGCAAAAGGGAATGCTTCACTTACTTTTCCTTTGATATTATCGCTCAAAAAGTCTTCAACAATTTCAAAAGCTTTGCTTGTATCTGCTCTTCGCAAATCTTTAATAGTAGGACTATCTAATCCAACCTCTTTCATTAATTTCGCTCTTAGTTTTTCCTCTAAGTTTGACTTAGAGAATTTTGACGATAATTCACTACGGTCGTAGTTAACAACGTCATTCATTAATTTTTTGATATTTGCTCGTTCTTCCATTATAATTTACCTCCTGTATTCTTTATACTATTATGCTACTCTGATTTCAATTTTGTAAGCAACTGTTTGGTCATATCCGATAGTTGTTTCCAATAATACTTTACCATATACTTTTGTTGCTCCTGTTAAATCTGCCGCTGGAGCGAATAAAAACGAACCATCTGCTGGTACTACGAATTCTCCTACTGTTGGAGCACTAGAAAATAAATCCTCACTCATTACAAATCTTTGTCCATTTTCTGGAATTACACCTAAAATGATTTCACCAATAGCGATTTTATAATCTGATGCAGTTGTTCTATCATCATAACCGAAGTCATCATTAACAGCGATAAGATATAACTCTGTTTCTAAATCAGCTGTTGCTGGCTCTACAGCAGTAAATACTTCATCACCTAAAATTGTTGCATCTACAGCACCCTGTCCAACTAAACTACCGTTTTCTAATTCTGCTGTGTGTACCAAGTTAACATATTGTGCATAGTCTGAACCTTTTACGAAATTAATCATTTGTTATCCTCCTCATTGTTCTCAATCCATTGCATATATCCAGCGTCATCATCATCTTGAATTTCTTCCTTCTCAAAATTTGTAACTGCTGAAATTGCTATTTCATCTTCATTTTTACTATAACTCATAACCTTATCAGCTACGAATAATTTAACATTTTTAACTAATTCTTCCATAGTATATTCATCACGTTTATCTAAGAAGTCTTGTTTTTCATCGTCAGTTAAATTTTCAACTGTTCTAACAAAAGACGCTTTATCTTTAGATAACTGTTTTGACTTATACTTTTTAAGTTCTGTAATAGTTTTTTCATATTCTTCTTCTTTAGTTTCAAAGGTTTTATTTAATTCATTTTCCTTTTCTACTAAATTAGTCTTGTATGTTTCTTCTAATTCAGACTTCTCAGTTTCCAATTTTTCATGGTTACTCTTCATAATACTATTTACAGCTTTGCCAATTTCTGATTCAAATACTACATGTTCAGTATCATCATTTTCAAAAGCATCTGACATAGGAGTCCAACTAGCTATTGCTTCAAACATGTCTGCCATATCAATTTCAATTTCTTGAGTTTCTGCATTGATTGCGAATTTTACACCATAATCTTTCCAGTCTTCCCAACTTTTAAAATATACAACATCGTCTTTTGTATCAAGATACATATATTTATCATATGTATCACCCCACTCATCTGTGAATGTTTCAAGCGAGATAATCTTTTCTACAAGCATTTCTCTTTTCTGTTCTAGAGATAATTCAAATTCATTTTCTTTATTTTTTCCCATCTGTTCACCTCCTTTATCTTCAACTTTTGAATATTCATTAAACATTTGTTCAAATTGTTCTTTGAATCCAGATTTCTTTGTAAATTTATGTGAGAATTTCTCGATCATCGAACCAGCCATAGCTGGAGCATGATTATCACCTAGTGCACATAATGCGTCAAATGTAGCAGTTGTTATCTCCCAACCACCACCACCGTCTCCTCTATCAATCCAAACGCCATCTAAATCATCTGGTAAGAGTTCCATAGAATGGTTCTTATCTTTATCGAATAACTCAGAACCTTCAAATTTATTCCAAACATATCCATATGTTACAAGGTACTCTTTTTCACCTAGTTCAGTATCAACCATTTCAAAATTAAATTCTGGATTGGGAGGTATAAACCCGTATGGTACTCCAAAATAAACTAACTCTAGCGACTCTTCACCTTCACTATTCTTAGTAACCTTAAAGCCTTCCTCATGTCCAGCAAAATCCATTCCACCGTCTTCATCTGTTGTAAACCCAACGATTGGTATCTTACCAAGGCTCTCATTTGCCATCTCTTCTAGTATTTCCTTAGAAAAGAATGTATTGTTATAATTCCACCCTGTATGAGCAACAAGTATCTTTACCTTGGAAAATCTACCATCTTCTTTTTCATCTTCTACAATTTCAAAATTACATTTTACACTTTTAATATCTAACTTGCTTTCCATTATTCACCACCTTATTTCTTTTAGTCTCTGGCTTCAACACCATCATCTGATAAATCAACTTCATCTTTCTTATTTGTATCGTCCGCTGATTGTTGATATGACGTTGCTAATGGTGTATCCCATGCATCATCAAAACCAACTATTTTTTCAGCTTGCCTGCCGTATATAGCCTCTAGCTGTGTAATACCAACAGAAGCCGATACATAAGAATAATTACCACCATGTTCAGCTATCTTCATATATCTATTATAAACCTCTTCTTCATTATGAACAGTTTGGTTTATGAAGTTTACAGAATAAACGCTCTTGCCTTTTATGTTATTAGCGATTTGTCTATTGAAAAATGCTTCGTATTGTCTGAGTAATTTGAACATCATATTCTCGTCCATTTTAATACTTGCTTTTATACCAGTACTACTAACAGAGCTTGAATTAAATAACATTCTTGATACACCTGCTGAGCTTAATAAATTACCAAAGTGTCTGTCTACTATATTTGAGCTTTGTTCATTATTATCTTTTAAATTCAATACTTCAACATCAAAAGGATTAGTAATGATACCAAATAGACTAGGTAAGTTCGCTGATGCATTTTCATGATAGACTTCTACACCTTCATCAATTAAATACTTATCTGCTTCGCCACCACTTTCATCAATCGGTATTTTCATGTGTATCAATTTATAATTATCACTTCTACTTGCATCAGTTTGTATTTCTTTTATTTCATGTAATCTAACCATGTCTACAAATATACCACTAAAGAATGGTAGTGAATAATTAACTCCAGTATCTAACTTAAATGCAAACTGTTTGTTTACGTTCGGAGTATACCAGTTCGCACTTCTTTTATTATTGCTTAATCTGTTATATGCATTTTGTATCTCTATTGGAAAATTAGATATTGACTCTTTATGATTATTAAAATAACTTAAATCAAACTTATATATATAAACATCACTTTTATCCTTACCAACTATCTGACACCAATCAAATGGAAACTCCATAAGTGTTTTTTTAGTTGTTCCATTGTATGATAATTCATATCCGAAATAAATATCTTGTAATAGTAATTTCTTTGTTATCTCTCCAAGTTTGAGCTTATAATTATAACCTTCAAAATATTCAAGTGTTTTAATGAAATCTTCTTTATTAACACTCTCTTTAGGATTTATAACTGCTCTATAATATAACATATCATAATAATTAATTAATTTTTTATATTCTTGTACATAATTATATAATTTATATGACACATCTTTTATAGCATTTTTATTTTGTTCTGGCAATTGTATTAAGTCTTGAACAGCGTTATCTTTTAACAACTTACTTGAGTTCACTGATGTTCTATGAAAATCACCTACGCCATTTAAAAAATTTGATACATTGAAGAATTTCTTTCCATCAACTTCCGTAATATATTTTTCATAATTTTCTTTTTCAAATGTGTACATCTTATTTGCATGTTGCTCTATATATTCTTCATTCTTATCTGGGAACTGTTGCATTAATCCAGAATATATGTCACTGTATTGAGGTTTTTGAATTTTGCTTGCCAATTCCTCACTTTTCTGTTTCTCTTTAATCTTTTGTTTAATATATTTTTTCGACAAATTCATTCACCTCCTTTACATTTTACCTCTTCCGACTAAACCTAAATATTTCTTCTTATTTCCAGTTTCTTTTTTCTTTTCTAAATGATTCTCTACAAAGTAACACATATATGCTACCGTCATGAATATATCTTTTTTAATATTCGAGTTTGATTGATTGAATGTAAACTTATTTTTAAATTTACCAACTGTTTTACTCTCAATATTCAATGCTTCTATTACAAATTCATTAGCCATAAAACTTGGTAATTCTTTTGTAAGAAATTTATCTTTATCTACTTCACTATAGTCAACTTGTGAACCATTTAATATTCTAACTTTATTCTTCTCAAACATATTTATAACACTTAACGCTATTTGATGTTGTTGCTCAGTCGTTCCATGTATACTAAATACATGTTGTTTATAATTCTTTACATCTTTTGGAATTTTTTCGTTTATATTATAAGCAAAGAACGGTAAGTAGTCAGAACCATCATCGCCCAAATGTCTTTCTGCCATTCCATCTAAGAAATTCCTACCCATTACATGAGCGTCTATTACAATATATCTTGGATTAAATAAGTCATCTATTATCTTTAATTTTAATACTTGTTGTTGCTGTGTGTCAGTATTTGGTATCGGTATCATATTAACTATGGATACTGACTGAACTTGATTATTACTATTAACTGCCACTCTACCAACCGAGCATACAGAGTTATCATTTTTGCTATTATTACTTCTAGCCCAATCGACTGACAGAATATAAAACTCATCTTTGCCTAAATCTTTAGAACGTGAGAATTCAGCTTCTGATATCGTTTTAGCTCTCTCTAATTGGTCTATTGATATTATACTATTTCCAGACCCACCAGCAAATATTGTTTCGTAGTTCATATCCCAAGCAATCTTACTTATTGTATCTTTCTTATTTGCTAATTGCCTTTTACTCAAACCCCTATTCCCAAATACTAAAGGTACTTGGTGGTTATGAGCTATTGAGAATACTCCACTATTTAAATTAGCCATAGTTTCATATGATTTCTTTAGTGAGTGGTGTCCAGATGAATTATAATATCCAGCTGATGATATTGACTTTGTAGATGGGACTATAAATCTATCTGGCTTTAAATCCTTCAAATTCTTTCTAGGAGTTAAAGTAGGAATTATAGTGTCTTCTAACACCTTTGTTGGAGTAAACATTCTTTCATCAAGTATAATCTCCCCAGTCGTAGTTGTACCTCTTGATGATTCTGGTGTGGTATTAGACATCTTGCTTCCATTTGCAAAAGTAATTAATGTATCTTCACTGTCGTGATTATGTTTTATTATTTCATCTTTTAAAAATGAGAACATGTTTATTAGTTCAATAATTTTTTCGTTCAATATTTTAGAGGAATTCTTTTTTGTTAATGCTGAATACTGTACGGAATAATTTGGGAATATGATACAGTTCAAAGCTGCAACTGCAATCGTCTCAAATGTCTTTCCAGCTCGTCTATTCTTTATAGCTGTATATCCCATTCTATATCTATTCATAGCTCTCATTGATATTGCTTGGTCTGGGTCAAACTCGAATTTCTTTCCATCTAATTTAGCCATCAAGCTATAAAATTTATCTGGATAAAAGAAAGCCCAAGCTCTGAACTCTTTTAAGAACCCCATGTGCTTTTTCTCCAATGATGTATATTTCATCGTATAATGTTCCCATACTTCTCTATCTTTTCTTGATAATTCGTCCCACACTTTATCTCTAGCCTCGATTAATTCTTTATCGTATTTATTATTCATAAGCTATTACACCTCTACATCTTTAAGAGATATCTTTCCATTATCTAAAGCATCTGGATATTGTTCTTGTATATCTTTAAACTGTGCAACTATATCTTCATATTTAAGATTATTGACATCTTTATCTTGTACTACCATATTATGTCTTACTATTAGAAATAACATTAAATCTATCTCATCTTGCGGATGGTCAAATCCGAAGTCTAGAAAATTTATTGAACCATTTTCTCTTTCAACTTTTTCCCATAATTTAGTAAGTGTTTCACTACGAGTACCCTTGTCAATATACTTTAACTTCTTTTGAGCGGCGAAAAAGTTACCTTGCATTCTTTTAACATCTAAACTAGCTTCGTCATCAGATAATGCTTTATGATATCTATGTCGCTCTATTGCCGCAAATACTAAATTGTCAACATCTCTACTTGACTCTAATTCTATTGATGGAGCTTCTTTTATAAAATATCTCTCATACTCAACTAGCTCTCCATGATTAAATCCCTTACCATATTTATGTTGTAAGTAGTCAATACTCTTCCATAATCCCGGCAATATCTCTAATAAGTCGTCACCAGCATCATTTATCATCATGCCTATTTCTGTTTCTGATGCAGTTTTAGTTATAAGTGCTTCATTTTCTATATCATCTTCTACATATTTAGAGTATTCATGATATGGCTTTATATCCTTACGCATACCAGCTAACACATTAAAATACATTCCAATTGTAGAACCTCCTGCATTATATGCTGAACGCCATACGTCAATGTGGAATGGTAAATCCATTTTCTTTAATATTCTTTGAAAACTTTCAACGTCCTCAGAACTATTTATACCATTTTTATAACCATATTTAGTCAAACATTCTCTGCATATAGTTACTCTATATCCACGTTTGTCTAATTCTGGTTTTCTACTCATTTTATAAAAATCAGCTGGTTTTAATTGTTTGTGACATTCTTCACAAAAATATTCAATTTTTCGTGGTCTTCCAATTTTTTTTCTTGCCATACTATACATCTCCCTTTTGAATTAATATTAAATCGTATCACACATAAACCTTATTGTCAAGTATATGCACAAAAAAATTTAGATTTTTACAAACCTAATATCAACTACTGTGTACATTATACCATACTTTGTATGCATTTGTCAAAAACTGTTTTTATATTGGTTATTTATAATGCAGTGAGGACTTTTATAAGATATAAAAGAAGTTATATAAAATGAATTTAATATGCCTCACTACACATAATCAAAATGGACACACATGGAAAAGGAGTTTTGAAAAACATGTATGCCCACTGGAATTACTTGGTTATTTTATTTTT
>Ga0306872_100796_pt1 | contig 10927 bp, 5 predicted proteins | sample AntRauMeHopE1498_FD_190455 | JGI IMG/M metagenome (GOLD analysis project Ga0306872, IMG submission 190455) | Saline lake microbial communities from Rauer Islands, Antarctica - Metagenome Hop E1 #498 (v2) (version 2) | ecosystem: Environmental > Aquatic > Non-marine Saline and Alkaline > Saline ...
CGTTGGGGCGGTGAAGAAATAGTAATATTACTGCCCAATACTTCTTTAGATGACGCTTATATTATGACGCGGCGCTTGTGTGAAGGACTCAGCCAAAATAAGATGCACATAACGCGCTTTATTTAGCGCTGGTGATATGGGGGGAATTCGGTAATAATTACGCCATAGTCATGACACGAGTGCTTTATTTGAATTACCTAAATCTTAACGACAATGCCGCAACGTACATACAAAGCTCATTTACAGGCAGTGTGTTAACTATCATGATGAACAAACCAAAGAAGTTAAACGGTTGGACGTCAGAAATGATGGAAGCTATCGCAATTGCGTTTGAAAAAGCCACGCAAGACGAGCCAACTAAGGTCGCTATTTTCACCGGCACCGGTGATTACTTTTCAGCTGGCGTGAATTTGAGTGGCACAATCAAACTGATGGCACCTAAAAAGCTGCATCGTTTGATTGTGCAACACAATGAAGAGTTATTTGATAGGTTTTTAACCTTCCCAAAACCTTTATTAGTCGCCATTAATGGCCCCGCTATTGGTGCAAGTGTTACCTCAGCAAGTTTATGCGACGGTATTATTGCGTCTCACACCGCTACCTTTTCAACGCCTTTTGCTGCGTTGGGCGTTAGCCCTGAAGGCTGTTCAAGTGTTCACTTTGCTAGGCTAATGGGAGAAGACAATGCCCAGCGTATGTTGGCAAGTGAGGGCTGGAAGCCAAATGCAGAAGAAGCATTGACAGTAGGCTTGGTTCAATGGGTAGTCCAAAAAGATCGACTTCAAGCAGAAGCCGAAAAAATAGCACAAGCTTGGGTCGCCAGTGGCCGCAGTCGGACCATTTTAGGGGGCAGTGAGTTAGTAGAGCTACAGCTTGTAAATGCAAGCGAATCAATCGAGCTTGCTAATCGATTTTTAGGCGCTGATTTTTTACGAGGACAATTTACTTTTCTATGGCGTAAGAAGAAGCGCCTAGCGTCGCTTATGTTTCTATCGCTGTGGTTGCTTCGACCGTTATGGAAACACCTCTTATAATGAGCATTTAAAGAAACAGATTAATGAAATTTAGGGAAGTACTTAATCGCCGCCGCGAGGGCCAGAATAATTCGTCAAGTCACTGGCTGCGGCTTTTTCAACGCGAACAACGCCGCGTCCTGAGTCGCGTCGCGCCCAGACATCACCGGGCCCTTTATTGGATACAACCCGACCAGCAATACCCTGGCAGCCACGCTTAAAATCGCTGGGATTACCCCTCTGTTCTGGCGACGTGCCACTGCCTTTATCATCAATCGCGGCTCGCAAGATATCTGGATTATTCGTAAAAATGGCATCAACACCTAAAGCAAGCAGATAGTCCATTTGCGTTCGTTCATTTACGGTCCAGGTATGCACATCATGACCATTGGCATGAAAACGTTGAACGGACGTTGGATCGTTGAAAATCGCCGCAGAATTTGGCGCGAATGCGTCGATATAATCTGGGCCATTGCCGCTTGCCACCCACTGCAAGAGTTCAAACGACGTGCGCCTAGCAAACAAAAAGGCCGTCGGCAGTTCCGATAACTGTTTAATGCGTTCCAGACTAGACGCATCGAAGCTTTGCATGACGATCGTTGATGTCTGTATATCACCGGTATCCAGCAAGCCTTTGCGAGCCAGAACCTCGACCAAAACTGCTTCGGCACGGCCTTGCGCCGAATCTTTGGTTTCCACATGAAAGCGCATCAAGGGATTGTGATCCAGATAGCAATCAAGTTGTTCTTCGAACGGTACTATTTTCGCGCTGGAAAATTCAATGCCAAACCATGAGCCAAAATCCAGTGCGCGCAGCTCGTCCAAGGTAAAATCTTGCACCCGGCCAGACCCGTCGGATGTGCGATCTACGGTGCTGTCGTGAATACAAATTAGCACCTCATCTTTAGTCAGAAAAAGGTCGCATTCGAGCATATCGACGTCCATTTCCATGGCGAGGTCGTAAGCGTAAAACGTGTGTTCTGGGGCGTAAGCGGAGGCACCTCTATGGCCGATATTGAGTTGAGGCCCCAAGGCGGTGTCGATTTGCGCCAGCGCAGTGCTACTCACGGCGATCGAAGCCAAGAGCAAAGCGGATACGACGTTGGAATACAGATTACATTGATACATAGATATCCTTTGCTTACTTTGCTAGTTCAAAAAGAACTGCCAATCTATTCACAGAGTCTCGCAAAAAGTTTTGCAGAATATAGGAAAGATAATACATATACCTTTATAAATCCAGAGCTTGCAACTTCCTCGCGCCCAGTCTCAAGGTTGCGTTTGTGGAAACTTAAACTATGCGCTTTAAGGTCGTGCTTTTTACAATATTATGCCTAGCTTAAGGTAGACTTTTGCCATAGGCTAACATGTTGCTGCCAATATGATTCTATTTGGTCTAGGCAGAATTTTTTCAACACTTACACTTCCTCAGAAAAAAGAAAAAAGAAAAAAAGACAAGCCGCGGCTCTGGTTCAGCAAACGCGCTATACAACGACGTGCGTCATCAACATTAAGTTACTTGCCGCAAAGTGGGGAAAAGAAACCTCGCAAGTAAACTTAAAAATAGATGCTACTAGGGTAATTGCTGACGGCCTAGGCAATGAAACTCCGGCTGTATTTGATGATGTGGTTGATATTGTGGTCTTTGCCAGTGACCCCAGCGACTTTAGCAGCGAAACGGTGAAAACGAACTTGTTATACGCCTTGATGGCAGTCTTAATGATGGTTCACAGTCTGCTTATGTGGGTGTGGATCCTTTTGTTCGTTTTATTGACACAGATGTTAAAGATAATGTATTGCGTATAAAGACTAAAGCCGAGGAATAATGTTTATTGCCCCATTTTCCACTTTTAAATCTAGAGGAAGTTTACTCAGCAATACTATTTTTGGGTCATTGCTGTTCAAGGTATACACAGGGTTTTGTGCTAAAAACGCATTGATAATACTTATTGCCTCGTTGTTAAGCGTACCTAAGTTGCCCCTAAACCGGCCCGCATCGATGCTTGAGTCGAGTAAGCTTACGTCGCGTAAAAAAATTGCTTTTTTCTGACTGTCATAAAAAGGACTGCCTTGAACTTGCAGTTTAAGGCCTACTGGGTAGGTAAAGGCGAAGGCATCAATTATAGCGCTAGTATCGAGTCTTATTAACACTACATCGCGATTACCGGGACCGATAACAACATCCAAATCGTTTACAGCAAACTTTACTGGTAAGCCCATTAAATTCACATTTTCGCTCAATTTAGGCAATTGCTTAATGAGTACGGACTCGATATCTTCATTGCTAAATGAATAAACTGACAGGCCTTGTGTGCTGGTGCAGGCTGATAACATGAGCGCGCTTAGAATGAGTAAAATTCTCATATTTGTCCTTTTGGTGTAAATAATAAAATGGTTACGACGCTAAATATCTTAACAGCCAACTATTAACAAGTACTAGCGACTTAATTACTAGGGCTACATTTTAACGCTATCAAGAATGCTTAACGTGGTGAAGCAAAAAATACACATTTGCGAAGTAAATAGTAGGCCTATGGGGGTGCTTAAAAAGAGTGAAAAAACGAGCATGCTGAGCAATTTATACCACTGTGCCTAATTACATTATGCGAAGCCGCAACGATTGCGCCGCTTGCTCTTTCAACGCAAAGCGACCAGTTCAGCATTGACGGGTTGCACTGTTAGGCGAGATCATGTTAATTAGCCCGTGTAGCCTTATATATGACAGTATTCACTATTATATTAGCGCATCAGGCAGCGGCTCAATATAAAAACAGCATCGTTGTTTACCGAGCATTCTATCGTAAACTATAGCGTTAGTGAGCATCTAAACGCTGAGATTACGATGTTATGCGAAGTCTGTGCTATGAAATTGCGCATCTAAATTGGGTGTTTATTTTTGCTCACATCAGTACCAATAGCCTTACGAATGTTCAGTAAGCTTTCCTCCAAATTGGCCTTAGTAAGATGGATCTACGTAAATATGGTAAGCTTCTCGCATTAGACGTCTACACGCATTTGAATACAGTTTAACAAAACTTGTATTCATGTGAGTGTTGTCAATTATATTAATCACATAAGATAGTGCTGCTAACTTCGTCATGGCCTTTATGCCCTTTTATCATTTGAAACGCTTTACTTTGAGTATCTACTTTGAAACATAGCCCTACAGAAAAAGATTTATGGTTTGTACCGCTAGGCGGAACAGGCGAGATTGGCATGAATGTCAATCTTTACGGACACAACAAACAATGGTTAATGATCGATTGCGGGGTAACTTTTAATGTGCCGCTGGATCGCGAGCAAGATGAAAAAGTAGGGGTCATGCGCCATAATATGGTGACTGCCGATTTATCTTTTATTGCAAATCGTCGCGACAGTTTATGTGGCATTGTATTAACGCATGCGCACGAAGACCACCTTGGTGCGGTGCTAAGCCAATGGGAGCAGCTACGGTGTCCAATCTACACGACTGCTTTTACCGCAGAGGTGCTAAGACGTAAAGCTTACCGCGCAGAGATCCCCTACGAGTTACCCATAGTCGTAGTAAAAACAGGCAGTGTGCTCGACATTGGTCCATTTACAATTGAATGGATACCCACCACACATTCTATTCCCGAAGCTAACGCACTGCTTATTACTACCGCAGTAGCGCGCGTATTACACACCGGCGATTGGAAAATTGATGCAAGCCCTGTGGTTGGCGAAGGCTTTAATAAAGAGTTGTTTAAACAGTTAGCCAGCAGGAATATTACGGCTATGGTGTGTGATTCAACAAACGCTAACCGGCCCGGTCATTCAAAGTCAGAAAAGGACTGTGAATTAGGCTTAGGCACGGTCATTAGCAAGGCAAAAGGCAGGGTAGTGGTAACCTGTTTCGCCAGTAATGTAGCGCGTTTAATTACGCTAGCAAAAATAGCGCAAGCGACCAATCGCTACATGTGTTTATTAGGCCCTGCGCTTGAAAACATGGTTAGCATTGCCAGAAGCACAGGCTTTTGGCCCGCAGAGTTTAAAATTACGCCACGTCGTCATATCGGCTATCTGCCAAAACATGAAGTGCTCATTGTAGCAACGGGAAGCCAAGGAGAGCCTCGTGCAGGCTTATACAAACTAGCATTAAACAATCACAGAGACTGCGATCTTGAAAAAGATGACACCGTTATTTTTAGCAGTATTGTCATCCCTGGAAATGAAAAACCCATAAAGAGATTAATCACTTTGCTTGAAGAGCGTGAAATACACGTAGTAGAGTCTGCAAACTGCGAGCATATTATTCATGCTTCCGGGCATCCGAATGAGGGAGATTTAGCCCAGTTGTTTAATTGGGTAAAACCAAGCTGTATTGTGCCTGTGCACGGAGAGCCTAAGCACCTGCTAGCTTGTTCGCAGGTTGCAAAAGCGCAGGGCATAAACCAGCAGCTGGTGGGTTTAAATGGGGATTTATATAGTCTTGCGCCGCGATTTTCCATAAAGCGTGGTGAAATAAGCGCGCCCCGAATCGCCTTATAAAAACGTGTTGTTACAAAGTCTAACGTAAATTCGATTTGACTAGCACCGGCAATAGCGCAGAAAATCAACACAAATTGCTGTCAGATCGGACCACCAACTTTTTTCTTGATATTTCTTGCAGGGGTAATTTCCTCAGGTAAAACCTGTAAACTCGGGCTCATCGTATTTAATTGATGAAATCTTGTATAAAAAACAGTTGTTAAATATTACAAATACCGCATTATTACATGTAAAAATTATGTAAAGACTTTAATTGGGATGAAATATGTCGCTAGATAATAACGCCGCAGTAACGACTCAGGTAGTATCGCCATTAGCTATGCTCTACAAAAGAGAATCTGAAACACCAAACGACCATTACATGACACAGCCCAGTGCTGAAGGTCCAAGAACATTTACTTGGGCGCAAACGATGGAGCAGGCGCGCAGGGTAGCTGCCAGAATCAACACTTATCGCTATCCTAAAGGCACCCGCATTGCTATTTTAGGCAAAAACTCCGCTGAATGGATCATTATCGATATCGCCATAATGCTATCAGGAAATGTGTCTGTGCCTATTTTTGCCACTGCTGGCAAAGACACCATTAGCTATGTATTGGAGCACGCTGAGTGCCCAATGATGTTTGTGGGTAAACTCGATAATTATAAAGCCGCGCATGAAGCCACTTTCGATGAACTCGTCACGGTGAGCTTTCCTTATCCTGGTATAGAGACGAAAGTAGCGTGGGACGAATTTACAGATATTGAGCCCTTGGATAAAAGCCCTATTCCTGATTTGAACGATATTATGACCATTATCTACACATCAGGCAGTACAGGGCAACCCAAAGGTGTTGTGCACACCTATCAAACTATATGTTGGGCGGCGCAAAATTCCTTGCATGCAATGAGTGTGACAAATCAAGATAGAGCAATGAGCTATTTGCCCCTTGCACACATAACTGAGCGAGTATTAGTAGAACTGGCCAGTATCTACAGCGGCATGACCCTGCACTTTGTAGAGTCACTTGACACCTTTACGCGTGATGTAAAATCGTGTCAACCTACCCTGTTTATTTCGGTACCTAGGCTGTGGACAAAATTTAAAATGGGCGTGCTGGCAAAAATCCCGCAAAAGAAGTTAAAATTTCTGCTCAGCATTCCTTTAATCGGTAAGAAAGTTGCTAAAAAAATACGCGAAGAACTAGGCCTAGGTTCAGCTCGGCTATGGGCATCGGGTTCGGCGCCCTTAGCGCCCTCTACTATTGAATGGTTTCATAAAATTGGCATAGATATATCAGAAGGCTGGGGTATGACCGAAAACTGCGCATACGGAACCAGCAGTGTTCCCTTTAGAGTGGATAAGATAGGCTCCATTGGATCTGCCTACGAGGGCGTCACAATTCGAATTGCTCAAGATGGCGAAATACAGGTAAAATCTCCGTGTAATATGGTTGGCTACTACAAGGATCAAGAAAAAACCTCTGGGGTATTTACTAATGATGAATATTTGCGCACAGGCGATAAAGGTAGGATGGACGAAGAGGGCTTTATTTATATTACCGGAAGACTTAAAGATATCTTCAAGACAGAAAAAGGCAAGTATGTTGCGCCTGCGCCGATTGAATCTAAAATAATGGAAACTTCTATTGTTGAGCAAGTATGCGTCACGGGTACAAGCTTGGCCCAGCCTATTGCACTTTTAGTGCTCTCTGAAGAAGCCAGAAAACATTCCAAGGAAGCGGTAATACAAACACTTACCGCTATGCTTACTTCTATTAATGAAACCTTAGAGAGCCATGCGCGGCTTGACCGCATCGTTATTTTTAAAGAGGAATGGTCAATTGAAAACGACTTGCTTACACCTACTCTAAAAGTAAAAAGACATATAATTGAAGAAAAGTTCAAATCGGTGATAGTTGGGGAACACAGCGACAAGATTGTATGGGTTGATTAAGTTTTAGCGCAACTTTACACTGTAGATTGTTATCATTAAAAGGGCTTTACGCCCTTTTATTTTTTTTGTAAAACATTAGCGCTTTATTGTTTGCTTACATACCCTATAAGTGAGGATTGCTTGCTTTATTTGTATCCTTCTAATCGACTAGAAGATTTGGCGGTGTTGTTAGCCGAAGTCGTTAAAACACGCCCTAGGAACATTCTCAGCCCTATTAGTGTGCTGGTGCCTAATCCCGGCATGCAGCATTGGTTGAACATGCAGCTGTGCGACTACTTAAGTATATCAATGAATATTGATTGCCCTATGCCCACGCGCTATATATGGGATCTATGCCGTGACGTGCTTGGCGCTGAGAATATTCCGCAAAAGAGTCCATATAAGCGCGAGGTACTAAGCTGGAAAATATATCAGCTTTGCCAGTCGCCGCAGTGTAAGCAGGCTGATTTTTATCCTGAGTTAAGTCGATATTGGCAGCAGGCCAGCACCGAGCTTGACCGGCGAAGACGAATATTCAGTTTTAGTCGCCAGTTAGCCGACTTGTTTGAGCAGTACTTAGTGTTTAGACCCGACTGGCTTGAGCAATGGGAAGACAATAAAAACGTGGACTTTGTGTCACCCCGCTATCAGCTTTTTGAGCAATGGCAGAAATGGTTCTGGCTTGAGCTAATAAAATGGATGCCAGCACACCCAGTGAGTCTTCAGTTTGAAGCTATCGCGTCTTTTGCCGAGCGAAAACCAATGCTGCCAAACGACATATATATTTTTTCGATCAACAGTATTTCGCCTATTTACCTAACTTTTTTTGATGAAATTAGTCAGCACACCAATGTACATTTGTTTCAGCTTAATCCATGCGTGAATTACTGGGGCGATGCGCAATCAGATATTGCCATAGCAAAGTTTCAGCGCAAGCAGGCTTTGGACCTTTCTTTGGATGAAAATACTGTTCACCCACTGCTGCGAAATTTAGGCGCACAGGGTCGTGATTTAAATAATTTATTAGTGGATATGCAGCATCAAGAAATAGCAGCCTTTGATATTGATAGCAATGAAGCGTCAAAGCAAGGTGCGCCAAGTGTACTGCTGCAGCTGCAGCGAGATATATTGTCTGGCAACACCCAAAAGCGTGATCTTGAACACGATAACAGTATTGCCGTGCATGCTTGCCACAGTGAAGTACGTGAGCTTCAGGTACTAAAGGATGTATTGCTGCAAAAGTTTACACACATACCTGACTTGCAGCCAAAAGATATTTTGGTGATGTGTCCTAGTATTGAAGTTTATTCGCCGTATATTCGCTCGGTGTTTACGCAGTCGTCGCAGTCTTCACAAAACTTACCCGTGAGTATAAGTGATCGACAGCCAATAGAGTCACAGGCTTATATTGTGGCTTTTATGCAACTCTTAGCACTGCCTACCACACGCTTTGACGCCACCAGTATTGTTGATTTAATTTCACTTCCTGCACTGGCGCACAAATACCAATTAACCCCCCAAGACATAGATATTTGCGCAATTTGGTTAAAAGATGCCGCAATAGATTGGGGTAAAGATTCAGCGCATCTTTCGGAGCAAATTGGCGAGCCGGTGTTTGATGAGATGCACACTTGGCACTGGGGGTTGTCCAGACTATTGATAGGCATGATAAATGCCGTTAACGACACTTTGGTAGATGGCTACTGTGTGGTGAATTATGTAGAAGGAAATACGACCGTAGTGCTGGGTAAGTTTTTGCAAGCCTTAGAGTCACTTGAAAGCGTGTCGCAGCGTCTTAAAGTAAGTCAAAACATAGCACAGTGGACACGCGTTTTATTAAGTGTAATAAACGATCATCTAATAGCAGGTGAAAGCGACAGCTTTGCGCGAAAGCTACTGGTAGACGCGATATACAGTCTTGAAAAGAATGCGATTGTCGCCAACTTTGAAGACCCTATAGAACTGCCTATTTTACATGAAGCTTTAAGCAGTATTTTGAGCATTCCTGAGGTAAGGTCGCAATTTTATTCAGGCAATATTACCTTTTGCTCTATGCTGCCTATGCGCAGTATCCCTTTTAAAGTGATTGCTATCTTAGGCTTAAATCAAAGCGAATTCCCGCGCCAAGACACGCCTGTTGAAATTGATTTGATGCAGGCAAGTCCAGCTCGGCGGGGCGATCGCTCACGCCGAGGTGATGATCGCTACTTATTTTTAGAATCGCTGGTGTCGGCAAGACAGTATTTACATTTAAGCTTTCAATATCGACACATTAAAAACAACAGTGTGCGAGAACCATCCTTGGTCGTTAAAATGCTGCTTGACTACTGCCATCAGCATTATTCACAGGCTTCAATTCAAGTCGTTGAACACGCCTTACATCCTTTTAGTGTTGACAGTTTTCAGCCTAGACTTGGCTATAGCGGCAGCTTTGATGCGCGCTGGTTTACTTGTTTACAAGACGTGCAAAAGTCATTAATTAAGGGTCACGTAGGCGACAATATACTATTGAGTAAAGCTGCTCAAGAGCACACTAAACTTGACTTAAAAACGATCAATATTCAAGAAGTCACTAAATTTGTTAAAAGCACATTGACCTATTACGCAAAGCAAGTGTTAGGGGTATATTTAGACGAACCGAGCGCCCGAGATTATGCGCCTGTTTACGCAATAGATAGTCTTTCTCAGTATGCGCTGCGGGCAGAGGTCGCGCAGCTATTTAAGCAGTATAAAAAGTCTCAGCTTGCTAAGGACTTCGTCGTTCAAAGCGTTTTAGCCAAGCCTAATGATGCAAACGCTGCTCACGCTAGTAATCCCAACATCAATAATGTAAAAAGCGAATTACTTAACGATGCATGGGATAAGCTTAAAAAGAGCTGGCTGCAGTCGGGTAAATTGCCGTTTTTATTGGGTTTGGAAGATGCGCTAAATCATGCTTTCGAAGACACCTTAGCGCTTGAGTTAAGCATTGCTAATACACAGCACCGCAGGCGCGCTAAAGGTCAGTTAGTGCTTGGGCATATTACGCTAGAATACGATTTTCCCTACGACTTAGCATCAGGCATTATCTTGCTAAAGCTGAATCCCAAAGCCCCCAGCTTGCGTCACTTTATTGAGCCTTTCATTCAGTACTTAGTGCTGATGATCCATATACAAACAGATGAAGAATTTCAGCAGTTTGAAAAAACTAGACGCCCGGACGAGTGGTTGAGCGCTGTGAGTAATATTTCACAAAATGCGGATGATATGACAGACGCGCCAAGCGCTCACCATAAGAATGAATCCAAGGAAGTGCTGCCAGCGTTTGGCGTGCATATTCATTATGTAGAGCCGCCCGCTAAAAAGAATCACGTTGCGCATACGCCAGCGCAAAAGCAAGTCAATATTTGCCTGTTATTACTAGCGCAAGAAGCGGATCCAGCCTCTACACTACAAAAAATATTGTCTGTGTTTGAGCAGGGTTGTCAAGGCCCTATATTAATAGACTTAT
>Ga0306872_100797_pt1 | contig 10920 bp, 7 predicted proteins | sample AntRauMeHopE1498_FD_190455 | JGI IMG/M metagenome (GOLD analysis project Ga0306872, IMG submission 190455) | Saline lake microbial communities from Rauer Islands, Antarctica - Metagenome Hop E1 #498 (v2) (version 2) | ecosystem: Environmental > Aquatic > Non-marine Saline and Alkaline > Saline ...
TTGTTTCGATATGCGCCCGCGCGCTGGTGGTTTGGAATGTTGAGCCGCCGGGGAGCGAGCCGTTGATCGCGCGACTAAGCAACCCGACTGCCATCTCTGCTACACGATAGGCAACGTAGAGCGGGCGCGGCATGCGTATCATGGCCACGAAGCCTCAAGATCAACCGCGCTTAATTCAGCAATCGTAGTTGCCGCCTCAATCTCGCCAGACAATGCCGCTTCATTGGCAAAGCACGCTTGAACATGCGCCTCAATAGCGTCCGCCGCCGCGATGATGGTTGCCGCGTTCAAGGCGCTGAATACGCCCGGACCAGACTTCCACGCGGAGATTGTGTATTCGCTATCCGCGCTGGCCTTGATGTACGCCGCCGTCAGCTTGGTCTGCGTCGTTCGATCTGTCGCTAGGGGGTTGCCGCCGAGTGTAGTGCCGCCTTCCTCCGCCTGCCATCGACGTGTCGCCAATTCGGCCAGCTTTGACTCCTTCATTTCAGCAATCGGAATAGTCGTTAAATCCCAGCCCAAAACCCAATCATTGCCGACCAGTTCCGGGGTGGTTTTGCGTGTCGCCTGCTCACCCGGTTCCAGCGTAGGCTCGTCAGAGTACGTGACAGGGTACACGTCATAATCAGCAAGTATGGTCGCGTCAGGATCTCCGCGCACGGATACGTTAGCATCACGGCGGAATTGGATGATCGAATAGGGTACAGGTTCACCCGAGACAAGTTTGATGTAGCGCATATCTTTTCCTTCAGGTCAGGAGTGTGGAGACGGGTGTGGGTGAATTGTTAAGCGTGAGCGCCAGACCGTTGGCTTCTTCAATCGCTACTCCAGTGGGGTTGTGGATAAGGGCCAGCGTGTCTGCGTCAGGCTTGGGAGCAAAGGATGGCGCGTAAGGTGCAGTGTATTTTGCCCTCCGCGTCACATGGATGTGTGAAATTAGGCCATTAAATTCATCACCGCCTGCCGTGGTCTTTTGGCCCATTATTACCTTGGATGAAGATACGCTGAAGTTTAGGCTTTGAGTTCCGACAAGTGCGCCGTTTACGAATGTCCGCCAAGTAGAACCAGCGCGCGAAAGAGCAAAATCAAAAACCAAACCAGCAGATATTCCGCTGCTGTAAGTATAAGATAATCCGCTAAGTACAACGCGAATTTGTGTCCCGGAAGTGGTTTGTACCACAACACCACCAGACGTATTGCCGCCTATGCCACCTAGATATAGCTCCCCGTTTGTCGCGGTTCTGAACCTTCCCTCAATGGTAAGATCGCCGAACCCACCCGCCGCTACGTTTGCCGTAGTTTCAATGCTGTCAGCCTGCGCCCGATTGAACTCAATAGAACCCGGCCTTGGTGTACCAAGCGTTCCCGCGAAAGGTAAAAACATATCAGACCCCGATCCGTGCGCCGTAAAGCGTTGAACCCATTTTGAACAACATGACCCAAGTGTATCCTGTCGCCACAAGCTCCGGCGCAATGCCTCCCGCTGTCAGCCATGTGATCGTCGGCCATGTGACCGAGCGGGCCGCGCCATCGTCAATACCGAGGATAAGATGTTCACCGCTGACAAGCGTTTCTGTCGGGGTGGAGTTTGCCGTGAGCGCCCAAAGCTGCGCGATACCGTTTGAGGGGTCCAGCACTGGCGTGGTGCCTGTCAGCGTGTAAGGGGGCGTAGACATAGCACCCAGATAGGACACATCACCCGTGTATTCACCGCCCGCGTAGCCTGTAGAAACCAACCCCCACTCAGGAGCAACTCCCGGCGTCTTTGTGGTCACGTCTGCAAGGCTGCTGATAAGGTAGTACAGATTTCCGTTGTGGTTGACAGATGCAGGGATTGCCAGCGCGCCAGTCAAACTGGACCACTCGCCTTTGTAGTTTGCCGCGCCGAGTGCGCCCGTTTGCAGTTCGCCGATCTCAGCAACAACCAGATTGACCTGTGGATATGCTACCGCCTGCCACTCGACCCAATCAACCGAACGCTCGGCAAATGTAGTGGGGTCGTTGATGTCTGGCGTATTTGCCGGGGGGGTTGTGATTGTGGTCACAGGCTTTCCACTTCAATATTGATATATGATACGGCGATTTGCAGCGGCACGTCGAAGTCAGACAACAGCCCGTAAACTGTGGTTCCGAAATATCCAATGTCTTTGTCTGCGAAATAGACTGCACCCTTGGCGCGCAGGGCCGCGAGGCTTTCAATGATGTTGTCGGCGTTCTTTGGGTTTACCGCGACGGAGTATTCGACTTTTCGCTTGAAACCGCGCTCCACGATTATCGGATCACCAAAGGTGTCCCGATCCTTGCGGCTGTAATCCCGAAAGCCAGCGCGCGTTCCGGTCAATGTGGTCCCGATGTTACGGTCACGCCCTAAGACGATTTGGCCCACGCTGATCGTTGAGGCAGCAGGGCCAGTAAATTCCAGTGCAATCTCCGCACCCGCAGAAAACGGCAAACCCGTGATTAGTTTTTGGCGTTTGTATCGCGGAATTTCTGTGAAAAACAAAAACCAGTCAGTCATATGTGACACGTCAATCAAGCTGATCGTTTCGTCGTAAATCACGGTTGATCCGGTATCGGTGATTGTAACTTGGACATCTGTTGCCTTGTCGATGTTGAAGAACGCAATGGCGGACACATAGCGCGGATCGGTGAGTGAATAGGTGATCGGCGTGGTGCGCGTCACTGGGTCTGACGTGCGTTGGTCGAACGCTTTATATCGGTTTGTCGCGCCCGCATATATCCAGAACTCAGTTGATGCCGTAGTGCTAGATGGCGCGTTGCCCGTGTTTGACCCTACCGCGCTTTCATAAACCTTATGAACATCGCCGATCACGATTACGCGGTCTCCTTCGGCATATGTCGTGCCAGCGCTGTATTCCGCGTGGTCGTCTTCTGTGACGTTCGTGGCGGTCAGGGTGGTGTCGGTTATCAAATATGGATCAAGTACATTCATGCCGTGCGCTCCGCTGGTAGGCCATCGCCGTCCCATTGCTCATTGATGTCTGCTGTTTTGCGGGTGTACCGGACCAGTTGCAGTTGCAGCGTCCGGTTTTCCTCTTGGATGCTGTGCATATCAGAACGCAGCGCCCGAACCTCAGCCACCAGTTCCGAGTTGTCAAACATCTTTCGGGTTGCTGGGGCGGTGCTGACACTGGAACCGCTTGGCATGTTGACCAACTCCGGCCCCTGCTCGCCCACCATTGCCAGCCCGCCGGGATGGTTGTTGGTGCCTGTCGCATAGGACGGGATGCCCACTGCTTCGGGCGACAATGCAATCTCGGCGGCGATGTCTGCCATCGACCGACCGCCCATAAACTGCTGGTAAAACCAATCTGCGCCGGATTGATCTGCCGCACGACCCAGCGCCGCCTGATATGCCGCATCCAGTTGAGGCTGGAATATGCTGTTTCTAAACTCTTGGGATGCCAGTATCTCGGCTTCAACGTCGGCAAGTGATTTGCTGCCGCCAAGAACCTGCCCTGTGTAATACGCTGCACCAGATTCATCCGCGTCGCGGTTTAGCGTCCGGTTGTAGATCGTATCAAGCTGCTGCGCCAGCAGGCTCTGTGGTGCCTCTGGAATGACAACTGGCGCAGACTGAGCATCGGCAAGGGCTTGGATTGCCGCCTGCAACGTCGCCAGCGCGGTAGGTAAATCAGTGAGCGGTGCAAACTGATCTTGGAACAATGCAAGCTGCGTCTCAAGGATGCCCGTCTGTTCGGCCAACGTGGCGTTGATGCTGTCGATCAATGGTTGGTTAATCGCCATGATATCGGACAGCGTTACTTGCGCCGCCGTGTACTCAGCCAGCGTGGCGTTGAAATCACCCATGTGCGCGTCAATGCTGGTCAGCGTGACGGCCTGCCCGGTGGCCGTGTCATAGAGCGCCTGTGCGGTGTCTAGCTGTGCGTTCAGGGCCGCGATCTGTGCATCCCGCGCCGCCTCAATCGCTGCGATGCTTTCGCTATTCTCCGACAATGTGGCGAGATAAGACGATTGTGCCTGCCCGTATTCGGCAATAGCTGACTGCATAGCCGCAATGCTTGCGTCCACATCGGTGATTGCCGCGTCGATACCAAGGGCCGCATTGTACTGATCCCGCGCCGCCGTAAGCTGCTCGTTCAGCAAAGCAACCTGAGCGGTCGCGCTCTCGTTGAGGCCCGCAATCTCTGCCGTGATTTCAGTCTGACGGGCGTTCAGCTCGTTCTGCGCTGTGGTGTCAGCCGCAACCGCATTTGTCAGTTGGGCAACCGCCGCGTTGGTGCCAAGCGCAATCGAGCCGTTTACGTTGTTGGATTGCAGGATAGCGTTCAGGGCCGCGATCTGGATTTGGGCTTGCGCACGCAATGCGGTGATTTGCGTGTCTGTGCTTTCCTCGACGGCCTTGGCCTCTTGTGCCGTGGCTATGGCCTCCGCCGCTGCTGACTGCAATTCCGCAAGGGTGCCGTTGGCTTGTCCCTGTCCAGTCAGGATGCCGACAGTCGCATTGTACAGGTTTTCCGCTTCTGCGCGCTGCTCGGCAATGGCTTCAAGCTCCAGATCCCGCGCCGCTTCAAGCGCGCTAACCTGTACCTCCAGCAGGTTGATTTGCTGTTGACCCTCAGAGACGCTGCCCGCAGCCGCGTCCCGCAATGCCTTGAGGTTGGCGGTGGTCTTGGCAAAGTCTTTTTCGTATTGGAAACGAGTGCTGAAAAACTGCTCTGTTGGTTGAGACACTCCGCCTAGCGCGCCGGATAGCTGGTCCTGCGTATATGCCGCACCAGCCACAAAGCGGGCAATCTGTTCTTGCGCGTCACGGTATCGCAGCAACTCATTTGCCGCACCTTCGATCCTCCGTGATGACAAGACGCTTTCTATATCACCAAGCATGGCGGCGAAGTTTGAAGCCGCGCCCCCTGCGCTGCCCATCGCGTCAGTAAGTGACCCGATTTGACCATCGTAGAACTCGCTTATTTCGCGGGCCTGCTGGTCAAGGCTGTCGGTCAGCGCGCCGTACACCGCCACGAACGTGGTTCGCGCTGCGTCGGCCAATGCCCGCGCGGCTTCCGCTGTGGCTGTCAGCCCGTCAACTGCCGTGGCAAGGTCTGCCTCAATTCCGGCAATGTCGCTATCGACGGCCTGCTCAAGCGCTGCAAAGGCGTTCCGAACGGCTGCGGATGTTTCATCTGCGGTCGATTTAAGCCCGTCAAGCTCGCCCTGCAAAACAGATACGGCTGCACTGGATGCGTCTTGGATTGAGCTGATCTGCGCGTCGATGTTGTTTTCAACCTGAGAGAATGCCGCTTCTAGCCGCTCGGCAGCGTTTTCGGACGCTGCGGCGAAGGCTTCGATTTCATCCTGCAGCGGCTCAATCGCCGCCTCGGCTGTGTCGTTGGCGGCGCTGATCTGGGCCTGAACAAACGAGCGAAGGCTGTTCATCGCACCGTCGAGCGCAGACCGCGCATCGTTCGCGCCTGTCTCAGCCGCAGAAATGCCCGCCAGTAGAGGCTCAAGGGCTGTGTTAGCCTCGGCGCGCAGGCGTGCAATCTCGCGCCCTACGGCCTGCTCATAGGCTGTCAGGGCCGCCGTCAGTTCTGTCTGTGCGTCGGCTGTGGTGCCAATGGCGTCTTTGACCTCGGCAAACAGCGGCGCGACTTTCAGCAATCCGGCCACCAGATCACGATTACCCGCCGCGTCGGCTACCTCCACCAGTGCGCGGAATGCCTCCTTCGTCGCTGGTACGGTCAGATAAAGGGCGTCCATCTGCTCCGCAAGCGTCTGCGTTGCGTGGCCCAGTCGCTCGGCGTCGCTGTAATAGGTTTGGTAATACGCTGTTGCTACTTGGTTTAGCGCGTCCAGTCCGCCAAACAGGTCCGCGAAGTTGCGCGCTGCCACCGCGCCTGCAACGCTCACCTCGTTTGTGGTCAGGCGAAGCTGGCCCATGACGGCATTAACGCCCTGCAAAGAACCTGAAAGCTCGGACAGTGCCTCGCCCGCTGTCTGACCGTCGCGGATCACGTCGCCCATAATCTCTTGGAAGTGACCCAGTGCTGCATATGCGTATTCGGACGCAATCACACCCAAAGTCTCGGCAATCTTGGCTTGCGCGTCTTCCTCAGAAAGCCCTTTCAGCGAAAGATTTACTTGATACGCGAAGCTGTTGAAACTGTCCTCAGCCAGCCCCAAGACGCTACCCAGCCTGAATGTCTCGTCCCGGATGGCGTCAACAGCTTTGATGATTGGCTCTGCGTTCTCAGTGGGTGAATACGTCTCGCGGGTTTTCTTGCTCAGACCCCAGAACCTTTTGGTTTCGGTCTTGGTGAATTGATCAACCATTGTTCCCATCGCGTCAGCCGTAATCCGCAAGCCGCTGTCCAGTTCTTTGGTCTTTTTCTTGAAGAATGAGAATACAGCCGCGACTGCTGCGACGGGCAGGGCGATGGCCCCAATAGCCGCGCCAAGCCCGCCAATCATAGTTGTAGCTGAACCGATGCCTGTCACAGCAGAACCGATTGCGCTAGCCGCGCCGCCTAGCCCGCCGGAGAAAAGGCCGCTCACAACGCTTGACGCGCCACCTAGCAATCCACCAGCACCGCCGATGGAGCCTATGAAATTGCTGACGCCTGTCCCAATGCCGCCAATCAGCCCGCCACCCACTCCCGGCGCGCCTGCCACCTGACCCGCCGCCGCTGCTGTGCCACCGCCTGAAAACGCCGTAGTGAGCGCCAGCTTGATCGGGTTAGCAATTGCCGTGGCAATCATCTGCTTAATCATGTTCTTGAAGCTGTCCAGCAGATCGCCAAAACTGCGCATTCCGCCCGCCACGAAGTCGCCTATTGCATCGCCAATACCAGAGATAAGCGGGTCGCTGTTGGCAAATTCTTCGTTTAGATCCGCAACGGCTTTTTGATACGCGCCATCGGATAGGCCAGCGCCAACGAGGCGGTCCAGCTTTTCGATCTCTGCGTTATACTTTTTGATAGGGTCAGCGTCGAACTCTAGGCGCTCGATTTCGTCGGCCATCTTGTCAAGTTCTTTGGTTGCGTCTTTCGCAGCTTTGGACAGTCCCCCGCCGCCTCCACCGCCACTGCCACCAAGCGACGCCGTCATTGCCTTTGTCAGTCGCTCATTAACCTCCTGCGCAGAACTGCTGCGCTCAACTGCTGCGGTGTACTTGTTAAGTTCAGCCGTTGCAGCGGCGCGGATAACGCCCTCACTCGACCCGAGGGCCGATGCCAATTCCGCCTTCTTCGCCGCAACTAGGCCCGCAGTTCTTGCCTCAATTAGCGTGTTGCCTGTTTCAAGCGCGCGGTTTTGCGCCTCGAGCCCGATTGCCCCGACGTTGAGGTTCGCCGTTGCACTTATCACGCCAGCCAGTGCAGACGCAGCCGCACTTAGGTTTTGCGCAAGACGAGCCGCCTCCCCCGCCGCGCCCCCAATGTTAGAAGATGCTGCCGATGCATTTGCGGCAACATCTGCCGCGCTTCTCGCACCATTGAGCAATGCTTGGACAACGATGCGGGCAGACGTATCCATTTTGTCTAGCCCGCCCGAGGCTGTGATGATTTGAGCCGCAACCTCAGCCGCCGCGCGCGATTGCTCTGCGAACGAATTGGAATTGCCAATGTCAAATATCTTAAGTTGCAAGGCTGTGGCTTCGTCCGCAGACAAGCCGAGAGCATCGGACACCTCATATGCGGACGCTGCAAGCCCCTTTAGCCCTGCCAACGTGTCAGCCGCCGCTAGATCGTTCTGCGCCTGCATAACGTCCCGCACAGACGTTGCCATGCTGCCGTACTTTGCAATGAGTTCTGACATTGCAGGGATCGCGGTGAATGTAGACGCGGTGTATTTGTCGGTTGAAGATGTCAGCAAATCAGCAGAAGCAGCCGCGCCCGCCGTCGTGGCGGTGAAGTTCGCGGCAGCATGATCGGCGGCGGAAAGTCGTGTCTCTGCGTTAAATAGCTGCGTCTGCAAGCCTTCAAGTTCCGCAATCAGAACGGGCAAGTTATACCCACCTACACCGAACTTTGCCGCTGTCTCTGCCGCCTTAACACGCGCCTGGGCCGACTCAACAGCGAGCGCCAGTGATTCTTGTGCAGCTTGCGCCTGCGACGTCATAGCCTCGAGGTTTCCGCGCGTGACGTTTGTGTAGTAATCCTCGGTGGCTGTGTTCAGTCCGACTTGTGTATCAACGACGCCTTGCAGTGCAGACTTTAGGGTCTCTGCCGCCTGCTGGTTGTTGCTGAATGCTCGGTAGGTCGCGGTCGCCCCCGCTACTACCGCAACAAACGGGATCAGGTTCATAGCTAGAGCCATACCCTTAGCCGCAATAGCTCCTGCGATAAACAGCCCCTCGGATGTAGCAAGCCAAGCGCTCAACGTGATCAGCCCACCGATTACGGCAGGAATTTGGCGTACAGCCAAAATGCCAAGCGCAATCGCCAGCGCGTCAGAATTATCCGCAACCAGCGCCATGAGTGACGCCGCGCCCTCCAGCGCCGTAGCGAGTGCAGGCAAGACCATAGACCCCATGCGGGTCAGCGTGTTTCCCATCGCTTGCAGCGCATCGTCCATCCGGTCACTAGCAGCCGCATCAACAGCGGACATGGCCTCCTCGGTCGCCCCCAATTTAACATTCATCTGAGCCAGAATTTCAGTGAACGACTCACCCGCCGATCCAGCAAAACCCAACGCAACGGCTGTGGCCTCGGTCGATCCGAAAAGCTGCTGAAGAAGCACGTTGCTGCCGCCTGTCGCCTCATTTACGGTCTGCAAGAAACCTGCAAGGCCCATCGCTTCAAGGCCAGCCGCGTTGAACTCAATGCTCAGATCCCTTGCCAGATCCTTCGCCTGTTCTGTTGGCGCAAGAATTGAGTTGAGCGCCGCACGCAAGCCGGTGGTCGCAACCGCAGTCGTCAGACCGCCCTTTGTAAGTGCGGACACCGCCGCCGCCGTCTCGTCGAACGAAACGCCAAGCGATTGCGAGTATGGCAGCACAGCGCCAAGGGCAGACGCCAGTTCGGGAATAGTCGTAACGCCCGCTTTCATAGCCACAAAGAGCGCGTCGGAAGCATCCGCCGCGCTTTGGCCTTCAGCCTTGTAGACGTTCATAGCTGTCGTTAGAATTCCGGTTGCCGATGTGACGTCGGTGATACCACCGATTGCCAGCTTGTTTGCAGCGTCGAGCAATTCCGTAGCCTCAGCCGCACTACCTGCGCCGCCTGAGATTGCCTGATAGAACGCGCGCACCTGCTGTTCGTCCGAAGTACCGTAAGCGTCGGCAAGCCCGCGTGCAGACGCCGCCACCTTGTCGATTTCGCCGGGCATATCCGTGAGCAATGTAGCCGTCTCGGATAGCGCTATATCAAGCGACTTGGCGGCTGTGATCGCTGCCGTTGCGGTCTGAACCGAAAACAAACCAGCGGCCAGCCCACCAAGGGCTTTTGTCATGTTTAGAGCTGCGCCGGACGCTGCGCCCGTTGCGTCTCCGAAACCACGGACCTGCGGTGTAGCGGTGCTCGCGGATTTGCCCGCACCCTCAAAACCTTTAGCCGTACCCCGGACTGCTTTTTCAGTCTGCGCGCCCGCCTTAGTGGTGGATTCGAGCGCGTCCTTACCTTTGAGCAGGCCGCGCGTGTCGGCACCAAGGATCAGATCGGCAAAATTCTGGCTCATTTAATCTAATCCTAGCTTGTACATTCTGCTGATTAGACGCCCCGCTAACGGGACGCCTTTGGCCTATCTACCGGAGCAATCGCCAGCGCGTTGACGCCGCTTTCGCGCTCGGCGTGGTAGCATTTGAACATCTCAGCCAAGATGCCGGTGTCGTCGTCATCCAAACCCTTGGCAGATGCGTAGGGCCAGAGAATGTCCCAGTCTGTCGGAACTTCAGACATGCCGTTACTGCGCGTTGGGCCTAGATCGAAGAACAGCCCGACTAGATATTCCTCTGCGTCCAGATCCGGCAAGCCGAAGTCTGTCACGCCAGCCTCAGACCATTGCGCCAATCGGCTTTGCTTTTGATCTTTTGGTGTGGCGTGCAGGTAGCCAATCTGTCTGGCGTAGAGCTTTAACCCTTCGGCCCGTTTCCCAAGCGATTAGCCTGCGACCCGGCAAACTCGCCGATTTGCTTTGCGAACGGGTTGTTTTTCATCTCGAACACGGGCGAACCGTCTTTGTCTGTAACCTGATCGCCGTCTGCATCCTTTTTGACGCCCATTTCGGGGAACGTCAGGTCAAGGAACCACATCGCGTCATCGGCAGTCGCGGGCTTTGTCCCGTTCATCACGTTTTCAAAGCCGACAATGAAAGGTGCAGCGCCTTCACATAGCTGCATATGAACATCCTCCATGACGCGCGCCTCGTCGTCACCCTTGTCGCCCTTTGCCTTCTTGCTCATCATCGCGGCTTTTTGCTTGGCACGCATTGCGGCCTGAACCGACTTGGAAGCAGTGCCGCGCACGATCACCTTGCACGGCTTCTCGCCGTCCATCATAGGCTCACCTGTCCACGGGTCCAGAATTTGCATTGCAGACCCGGCTTCAGCATAGGCGCGGGCGTTAAATTTGTTAAAGTCCATTGTGTTTGTCCTTGGGTTTCCGGTTTCAAAGTCGGGGGCGCGCGGTCGAAACCAACCTCCGCCCGCCCCCTAGCCGCCGGAGCGGATTAGGCTGGCTCTTCGTCTTTGACGGTCAGATCGTTCTGCTTAAAATTATAAACAGCGCCTTCGTATGAACTGTCGGTGGCTTGGTTCTCTTGGTAGCTGTGAACATAGCCCGCCGCGTATTCCACCGGATCGCCGGAAACCAATACCTGAGCCGCGCCGGAACCTGTGCCGATCTTGATTGCGCAAGCGCCGCTTGGACCGTCGCACAGCGTCTTGAATGCAGCCTGACCTGTCGCCAATGCGCTGCCGTCAATCCGGAACGAACCCTGACT
>Ga0306872_100800_pt1 | contig 10891 bp, 18 predicted proteins | sample AntRauMeHopE1498_FD_190455 | JGI IMG/M metagenome (GOLD analysis project Ga0306872, IMG submission 190455) | Saline lake microbial communities from Rauer Islands, Antarctica - Metagenome Hop E1 #498 (v2) (version 2) | ecosystem: Environmental > Aquatic > Non-marine Saline and Alkaline > Saline ...
AATTAATCATTGATAACCGTAAAACTGAATTAACTATGCAAGATATTGCTGATAAGTTTAATATTGATATTGACAAGTTAAAGATTAAAAAATAGGAGGAAAGAAAATGAATATAAAACAACTAATACAAGAAACACATCAAAACACTAAAGAACATGGAAATAAAAACTATAAAGGAAATGGTAAAGTCATGAGCAAATACGAAGTTAAAGAAAATAGATTGAGATTAGTATGTTTAACCAAAGATAAAGAAAAAGTTTTAGAGAATATTAAAAAATATGATTTTCTTCATACAGTTGATACATATATAAAAAACAAAATATGGGAACAAATCATAGTAGATAGTGATAGATTAGATTTAGATATGAACTTTGTAAATAAGTTTAATAATGAAGTTGATAATTGTTTAGGAACTTTTGAAGATTATAGTCCTGTTTTTGATTAAACAGAGAAAGGAAATGGTGGGCGTATGAAACTATTAAAAGGAATGAGCAAAGAAAAGTTATTGAATTATATTGATACTTACGAAGAAAAGAATGATGAAATGATTAAACGATTAAAAGATGAATTAAAATTGCATAGACGAAGAGAAAAGTTAATTATCATGTTTTTGAATGGAGAAGTAAAACCACAAAATATAGATGATGAGATGTTAGAAATACTTGATGAATTAAAGAGGTATAAGATATGAAACTAAACGAAACTATTACAAATAAAGGACTGTTAGAAAAATTGATGAGTTTTAATGCACAAGAATTATATTTACTTGCAAGACTATTAAAGCCATACATTGATGATATACCAAATTGTGGGTGTGGAAAGAAATGAGCTATAAAGATACTAAACTACCGTTCACAACCGAGAGCGATGAAAAGAAAGTAAACTATGCGATTGATACTGAATTAAGCGTATTACATCAAACGTTAAAAGAGGAGTGCTTTAAGTTTTCAGTTGATCCAGATATTAGTTCTATGCAACTTGCTAAAATAGAATTAGTCATAGAGTTCATAAAAGACAAGTTAGAAATAAGCACATACGATTATAAATGTAAGTTGGTGGATAAGTTATGAGCGATGAGTATATAGCACTAATCATGAAACAATATAAGCGTGGTATATCAATTAGAGATATAGCAAAGTCGATAGGGTATAATTACGCATATGTCTATTGCGTTATACGTGATGAAAAGGCTAAATATGATGAAGAAAAGAAAGCGACAATATACAAGGCATATTTACATGGTGCAAAGGTAATCAATTTAGCAGAGTTATTTGGGTATAGCAGGGGTATGATTTATAACATCATACGAGATAGAACATAAGTGTGCAATAATTAACAATCGCATTGACACATCATAGCAATAATAATATAATATAGGTAGTAGGGGGAAACCTTTGCTACCCTTTCTTTTGTTAAAAGGCACGTCAATGTGTCTTTTGGCATAGTGGGGGAACTCGAGAAAGGGGTAAAATAGATGAAAAGAAAGCACACGATTGCTATTTTAGTATTTATAGCGATATTAGTTACAGGGTTAAGTTTTGGGTATTACATGAGAACATCCAAGAGTAACGAATTAAACATTAACATTGGCGAAGGTGCAGAAGGCACAGTTGAGTTATCACAATTAACAGGTGTAGGAATGTCGTTAATGCCACAGGGTGCGAGATCATCCACTGGGTTAGAAACATCATCAATGAAGTTTAGATTCACATATAAGACAGAAGGTAACATGGAATATACAATAACGCATGATTTACCAGAAGGACTATATATAAGTGGTTACGATGAAACAACAATATATCAATCTAACACATACTATGAAATATACTTACTTATGGATGCACCATTACAAGTAACAACATACAACTTTTACATATACGCACGTTTAAAATAGATTACCGTAAACAGTTAGTTAAGTCATACGACCTCTAATTAACACTATGGGGAGATGATTAACATGGCAGTAATAGGGCGACCTAATAAATATGATACACACATAGCACCATTTTTAGATGAGATAGGTATATTAAGACTTAATGGGGTCAATTATGAAACGATAGCAAAGATGCTAAACATATCATTAAGAACATTAAATTACCATAAAAAGAACATAGAAGAGTTTTTGCATACTATAAAAAAGAATAACGATGGATTGATATTAAGTTTAGAAGATTCATTATATAACTTGGCAAGAGGTAATTATATAGGAGTTAAGTCTAAAACAGTATATGAAATCATTGATGGCAAGATAGATAAAAACATGATTAAGAGTTATGAAGAAACTAAAGAGTATGGTAAGCCTGAATTAGGAGCTGTTATATTCTCACTTTATAATTTAGCACCTGACAAGTGGAAGAATAAGAATGATGTCAATTTAGAAGTAAATGATGAAGTCGCCAAGAGTTTCAAGGAAGTCCTTCATGAAGAAAATACATAGCAATAACTCATTTGTCAATAAGTATAAAAAACCAAATGATAAAACAATGGGGTATATTAGAAATCTTAAAACATTCAATGTATCACATGGACCAGTAAGAAGTGCAAAGACAACCGATGATATTATAATGTTTTGTGGCGAGATAGATGAAAGTCCTGATATAGTTCATTTAGCAGTTGGTTATATACAATCATCAGCAAAGACAATTATATTTGAGGGCGATGGATTAGGTATTAAGCATTACCCAGATTGGCAAGAGCGAGTAGAGTTAGTTGATAAAAAGAAAGTTAGATTTAGACAACGAGTGTTTGAAGGTAAGTATGAGAATATAGATTGCTTGATTATACTACCTAAATATAAGAGTGGGCATCCTATTAAATACATATTAGCAGTTGGTGGCAATCAAATCAATTCACACGAGCCTTATAAAGGTTTCTCGATTGGAATGGTTATAGCAACTCAATGGGAACTACTACACAAGAACACACGTAATGAATTATTAAAGCGAACAATGTTATCAAGACACCGTTATCATTTCATAGATATGAATCCAACTGACCCAAACCATGATGTGTATAAACAAATAGATAGATGGGAAGAAGCTGGCACATTAAACTATTTAGATAAGATGATGGAAGATAATCCAGTTATGACACAAGCAAGAATAGATGAGATAAAATCAGAGTATGATCCTGACAGCATAGAATATCAAAGAGATATAATGGGTATGAGAGTATCAGCTGAAGGATTGATATATAGAGTTAGAGATTACAACATATTAGAATGGGCGAAGTTTAATCCAAGTGATTATGTAAGTTATGTAATAGTAGCCGATCCTGGACAAAACGCAAGTGCAACAGGCTTCGGAGTTATTGGTATCACACGAGGATGGAAGCATATAGATGTTATAAAGGATTACAATCACAGGAACAAAGGTTTAGTGGGGTTTGCAGTTAAGATGCCCATTGACTACGCTAAAGACTATATAGACTTCATAAAGGGTGCAAGAGAGATTATGCAGAAAGCACCAAGAGATGTATATAGTGATTTAGATTTAACATTTATAAGAGAATACGATAGAATCAAAGCAAAGAATGGCATACATTTTAATATACGATACGCAATCAAAGATGAGATAGATGATAGAATTAAGACAGGGCTTAACTTATTATATACAGGTAGATTGCGTTTTTATGATATATGCAAGGCAACAATAGAGAGTTATAAGAAAGCACAATATGATGCTAAACAATCCGTTAAAGGTAAGTATGTAAGATATGATGCACCAACGGAAGGCACAATGATAGACAACATTGACTTGGTAGAATATGCGATATCTGCGTATAGATACGAGTTATCGTTATATAAAGGAGATTAGAAGATGGGATGGTTTGGTAATTATATGGATAAGAAAATAGATGTGAAGGTGGCACAAGCACTTAACGTATTTAAATATGAAGTTCCAGGCAAGGAGATAATGCTTCCAAAGTATCTTTTATTCAAGCAAAAAGAATATGAGGTATGGGCAGGTGGTAATCCTATTGACTTGTTAAAGTTCTATGGAACATATAGCATCGTGCCAGGAGAAACCTCTTCAGCATCAAGACAACTATTTTGGGAATGGGTAAAGGGTATAAACAATGTGCCTAAATTACATTATCCAGCACCTGATATAATTATGAATCAAATGAAGTCTTTAATCTTTGCGGAGGATTTAGATGTCAATGTAGTTAAATACACTGATGAAGAAAAAACTAAAGAAGATGAAAAAGCATCATTAGAACTCACACAAAAGCTTTCTGACATATTAGATGATAATGACAAGAACGAAATATATCAATCATCAGTAATGTTTGAAACGTATAGTGGTAGTGTGGCGTATAAGATAGTATTTAATAGTGAGATATCTGAGTATGCGATATTCATTCCATACCCAGCTGAACGATTTAAGTTAGTATCCACACTTGGAAGAATACAAGAGATTATATTTGAAGATAGTTATATGCAAGATAAGAAAAGATATTTATTGAAATCACATTATGGTAAGGGGTATATCAAATATGCTTTATGGGAATGTGATGATAGTGGTAATCTAAAGAAACAAGTTGCAATAGAAACTGTTGAAGAATTAAAAGTAGGTTATAAAGATATCATTATAACTGAAGATGGCGAAACGCCTATTTCTGTTATGTTAGCAACGTTTAAAAAGAATAGAACGACTACAACATACTTTAGTGGCACTGAATACGGTGGAAGCGATTTTGAAGGTTTAACGGATTCATTTAATTTGATTGATGAGTTATACTCACAAAAAAATCTATACATACGTAGAGCAAGACCAATGATAACAATGAGTGATAGATTTCTTAAACAAGATAATAATGGTAAAGAGATAGTTCCTAAAGAGTTTGAATATGATACTGTGGTTACAAGAGGGGATGAATCAACAACTAATCTCAATAAGCCAGAGCGTGATTTACCTGAATTAAAACTTCAACAATATGATGATTCAATTAAAGAAGAGTTGAAGAACTGTTGGATGAAGATAGGGTTAGCATATACTACGGTTGGATTAGAGGCAAACTCTGCTAACATAAGTGGTGCAAGTTTAGAGATTAAAGAACGTTCAACAATCATAGTTAGATCAAATAAGATTAAGTTATGGGATAAGTTCTTACAAAAAACATATCGAGTGTTAATGATTATCAACTCATTAGAAGATTCAGCACAAACGAAACAAGATGATGACACAATCGTTTATAAGATAGATGATACATTTGATTACAAGTATATGATTGAGTTTCCAGTATATAATAACCAAACATTTAACGAACGTGTAGATGATGCAGTCAAGGCTTTAAATGGTGGTGTATATGATAACAAGAGAGCAGTAATGCACGCTTTAAGATACTCACAATATACTGAAGATGAAAAGAATGAAATCATTAAGAATGTTAAGATAGAACAAGGCGTTCCATTGATAGGCGATGAGTTAGAGACTGAAGTAGTAGAAGAATGAAACAAACAAGCATAGGGGAAATAAGAGATGATGGTAGTATCTTACTCTATGATGATAATTTAAAAAGTAGAGAGGGTATGCCGAGAAGAATCAATCCAAGTGCAGCACAAAAGCAGAAACTTGCTGAATGGGATTTGCAATGGGTTAATAGTTCATTCATATCTGGAGTAGGTAAAGATGAGAATGATTTATTCATAAGATTTTGGAATGGGTCATACTATCAGTATTATGGATTTGCATCATACTTTGACAATATGTTAAAGGCTAACTCAAAAGGTAGATACTTTATACGCAATATCCGTAAGACAAAGAGGTATGTTAAAATAGGCTCTCTACCGCTTCCAAATGATTTAAAGATAGATGATACCCAATTATTCAAAGAGATAGCACAGGAGTATAATAAGATAGTAACCATGATGTTTAAGATGGGAACGCACTCAATTATATTTGATAAGAAAACACAAAAAGAGTTTTTAAAGATTAGTTACGGAGGGGAGGACATCTTCCTTGCGATAAATAATATGACCTGATAAGTCTAAAAACTATCACAAAAAAAGACCTGATAAGTCAGTAAACTATTAAAGGAGATTTACAATGTTAAATTATAATATCCAGTTATTCGCAGATGATGATAATCCACCAGTTGTGGACACTTTCAAAGCATTTGCAACAGAAGAAGAGTTTAATGAGTTTGTTGGCAAGACTACTCAATCAGCTTCAAGTAAAGCAAAAGGTGAGATACTTGGCGAGTTGGGAATTAAGTCAGTAAGTGAAGCCAAAGAGAAGTTTACAAAATTGAATGAGTTAAGCGATTTAAGTGGAACAATAGAAACAAAAGATAAAGCATATGCAGAATTAGAAACAAAGTTCAACACAGTTAATCAAGAGCATGAATTAACAAAGGAAACATTAGTATTATCAAAATATGATGTTCCTGAAACTTTTAAAACACACTTCAAGACATTGGTCAAGGCTGGTATATCAGATGACAAGAGCATTGAAGATTCGGCTAAAGAAGTATTTGAGAGTTTAAACTTAACAAAGGTCAATAACAAAATCGTGATTGGTGGAGCATCAAGCAAGGTTGAAGTTACTGATAAGGAAATGCAAGACAAATTAAGAAAACTATAAAAAAATAAGGAGATTTAGAAATGGCAAACACAATAGCATTAGTTACAAGTTATTTGGCTGATCCTGCTAATCTAAATGCAGTCTATAAGGCAGCAAGCTTAACAGCAGATTTAGAAGCAGCAAAAGTTCAGTTCGTAGGGGCTAACGAGGTAAAACTACCAACGTTATCATTTGGAGCAGGTTTAGGAGATTATGATAAAGACACAGGTTATACCGCAATGGATGTAACCAAAGCATGGACAACTTACACCTTATCACAAGATAAAGGTAACTCGTTGTTATTAGATGCAATGGATGAAGAAGAATCAGCAGGCGAAGGTGCAGCAGCAGGTAGTGGTATTATCTCATTCGTAAATGAATATATCAGACAAGTTGTAGTTCCAGCAATTGATACATATAGATTCTTACAAATGTTTACAAATAAAGGAACTGTTAAAGGTGCTACAATTACAGCAGCAAACGTAGTAGCAGAATTAGAAACAGCATTCCAAACGTTTGCTGACAATGAAGTTCCAGTAGAGGGTGCAATCCTTTATATGTTACCATCAGTTAAGACTTTCTTACAAACTGCATCAACAGTTAGTCGTTATGTTTCTTACGGAACAGGCGTAAACGGTCAAATTGATAATAGAGTAATGTATTACAATGGAGCAAGAATTGTAGAAGTTCCAGCATCACGTTTAGGAGCAACAGCACAATTCATGTTAGTTCAACCTAAATCAGTATTATCAGTTGTTAAACATAATCCATCATATTTCTTTGGTAGAGGAACACAACAAGGTAAAGATGCTGATATCGTAGATTATAGATTATATTATGATTTCTTCGTAATTGCTAATAAGAATAAAGGTATTTATCTACAAACGGTAACGGGGTAGTTCCCCAATCCATAACATATAATTTGGATGGTGGCACAAATAACGTAGGCAACCCAGAAACATTCGTATTAGCTGATTTAGATATTACTTTACTTGCACCAACTAAAGATGGTTTCACATTTACCGCATGGCATGATGCAGCAACTTTAGACAATGCAGTAACAGTAATTGATACTTACGAAGATACAGAATTATGGGCTGAATGGACAGAATAAATTATAGTTAAGGTGAATGGACATAATACGGAGTCCACAAATGAAATTGAATAAATGACTATGGGGCGAGGGTTTAATCCCTTGCCTCAAACATTATAAGGAGTAAGAATATGGCAAACTCAACATATAACAAAGATTTACATCTAAGAATTATCACAAACGATTATTTTAAATCAGTAACAGGTCTTGATATTATACAAGAAGAAGGCACAACACATAAAGCAAGTGGTAAGACTATATCGTTTCATATGAAAGCGTATGATTCAATATATTTTAATAAATCAGCAAAGACAAAGAATATCATTAACTATTTAATAGCGTTTAATGATAGATGGAAAGAAAACTGGGAAAAGTATGTAGCAACTTATATTGAAACTTTTTATTATAGTGAAAAGGATTTCGTATGGGGAGATGCAACTTTACCTGCGAATGTATTTAAAGCAGCACAACCTATCAATGTATATAATTTTAATGATAGTGATTTAGAAACGGAAATAAAGAACAGCGATAAGGAGTGGTAGCATGTTATTACCATTTGAAGGATATTGGTTAGAAGCCAAATTGCTATTGAATAGAGAAGATATAACACGCACAGAGAATCCAGAGTTAGTAAGTGGAAGTGTGCCTATTCGATATGATGTCGTAGATAATAAAAAAAGCGAATATAAAAACGGTGTAGCAACATTGAAATATACACAAGTTTTAGAGATAGATACAAAGATTGAAGTTAAACCTTATGACTATATCTATACGGATAGATGGCTAAAGGTTGAAGAAGTCAATTTAACGATACCAGAGAATAAGAAGCACGTTATAAGAATGTTCCCTAATAGCACGAGTAGATGGGCTAAAAAAGTAGTTGCATTGAAATGATAGTAGAGAATAGCAATGGAAAGAAAACAGTAGTCGATCTAAAGAATGGTGTAGAAAACGCAGTCTTACAAATCTTTAAATCACAAGCACCATATAAAAGTGGAACGTTAAAAGGACAAATTAAGTTAATAACCGATGAAACAGGGTTTGAAATTATAAGCGATATATACTATATGCCATATACGGAAGAGAAATGGGGTTACCACAAAGGGTGGAAGAAAACTTTAGTTAATCCTAATCAAGGGTGGTTTAAAGAAGCCTTTGAGATGAGCTTACGTTTTTTAGCAAGTGTATATGGAAAGGAGTTCACACGTGAATCTTAAAACAATAGCAGACTATCTAACAACACAACTAACAGGCGACTTACAATATGTAGTTACCGATGATGTGCAATTCTATACAAATGAAATGAAACTTGGTGGTAGTGAGTATGTGCCAAGTCTTTTAAAATTGATTACACCGTTCGTGAATGAGAATAAGTTCATTGAAACCTATGTGTGCGAGTTAGAGTTTTTAGTGCGTAGAGAAGATAGAGATAAGTTCCAAGATGATGTATCAAGTTTTATAAGTAACGAAAGTGATGGCATAGATGGAAGCCATTATGTAACTAAAACATACCAACGATTGATATTCAAAGATGATGAAACAATCAACGGCGTAGATTATATGAGATATACTTTAGAGTTTACGTATGTGTATGCTCTTTCAATAGTAGGCTCACAGTCCGTTTTAAAATTAGATAATGAAGTCATACCCTTTGTATCATGTCAAGTAGACCACAGCGTGTCCTATGTATCAAATAAGGCAAATGGTAACAACTACCGCATGACAAATGACTTGATAACTTTAGTAGTTCCGTTGATATTAGGCAATAGCAAGATAGTAGAGTTATACGGCATACATAATAGCGATGAATATAATGTTACGTTTGCATTAGATATAAACGGATTAGTTAAGAATGTAGCATTAAAGAAAACAGCGTTAGTGTTAAATCAAAGCTCACAAATCACAGGGCTTACATTGATATTAGAAACAGCATACCCAAGAGTATCAATCACATTAGATGCTCACGATATACCGTTATCAGCGTATAAATATGATGGCAAGAAAACAGTTGAAGATGGAGCAAAGAATGGCACGAACTTATTAAAAGGTTATGGAACGGAAAAGGTTAGAACATGGAGTATGTCGTTTGTAAAAGATGATAGCACGCTATGGGATAAATTAGTTGCAGATGCTTATGGCATGACATTAAATGAAACATACGAACTAAATAGAGATGGTTTAGTTTTTAATGTAATTATGAGCCAAGTAAGTGAAGGATTTACTGAAACAGGGGATATGAGTTTAGATTGCTCATTTATAGAATATGAGTAGATATGTAGCAAGATTTGAAGCAGGCGACAAATACAAAGAAACACAAGACACTAAAAAGCAAGAAACATCTCAAATAGTAGATAAAGAACGTAAGTTTGATACTAAACAAGTCGGTAAGATAGTAACAACAGGTGTGGCAGTTGCTATGATAGGCAGTCAGTTATACCAACGCAATCAAGCAAAGGTAAACACGATCACTGGTAACTCAATAGCACAAAAGAGATTATCTAATCGCATGGCGTATCTTAACGAGGGCTTAAGTTTAGTCGGTAGTTTAGGCGTTGCAGCGATAGTCAATCCAGCATTGTTACCTGTTGCAGCGGTAGGACTAGCATATAAATACGGTATGCAAGCATATAACACAGCACAAGAAAACCAAGTTAAACAAGCAGGTTGGGCAATAGAAAGCATTGTAAACAACGAAGCTCAATCAAGACTTGTAAAAGATGTTACAGGAGTTAGAATATGATTATAATAACTTTTAAAGGAACTGAATATGAAATCCCATATAAAAAAGGGACACTCAATATAAATAGAGCGATAGATTCAACGTTTAACAATGGCTCATTCATATCAATGCCTTTAGAAGGTGGAGGCACATTAGACTTTTCTAAACGCATACCACGTGGCTTAAAAGTAAGATATGAAGATGGCGTTAAATCGTATGAGTTTGTAACGACTGAAACGGATTGCGAATTGTTAAACTATGATGATTCAAGATATCTGCATACAGTTAAAATGGTATCACATGAAAAGGAAATGACTAAAGAGCCGTTAGAGAATATCACACTAACGCAACCTAAAGGAGATTTTGGGCAGTATTATAGAAGTGTAAATATCATGGATGATAATATTATGTATTTATCAAACGGAGAGAATATTGTTGATTTTAATAACACAGTCAATTCAAACACATCAGTAGTTGATGGATTAGATATTGTATCGTTAAAAGAGTTTAATA
>Ga0306872_100806_pt1 | contig 10816 bp, 10 predicted proteins | sample AntRauMeHopE1498_FD_190455 | JGI IMG/M metagenome (GOLD analysis project Ga0306872, IMG submission 190455) | Saline lake microbial communities from Rauer Islands, Antarctica - Metagenome Hop E1 #498 (v2) (version 2) | ecosystem: Environmental > Aquatic > Non-marine Saline and Alkaline > Saline ...
CTGCAATGCCAGAACCAAAGTTTTTGATGGTTGTCAGGCCAAAGCGAATGGTTTGTGTGCCAGGCACCACAGAGAAGTCGGCAAAAGATTCGTTGATGTCTGGTGGCAATACGTCGATACCCATTCGTTCACATTCATGAATACTATCTGAGATTCTTTCGGTGTCGCCTGAGTCAGCGGTTAGTACCGAAGACATATATTCAACTGGATAATTAGCCTTCATGTAGGCCGTCTGATAGGCTACGCGTCCATATGATGCCGCGTGGGCTTTGTTGAATCCATAGGCAGCAAACGGTTCGATAAGCTTCCAGAGTTCTTCAGCTTTGGGTGCGGTCATGCCGTGCTCAATTAGACCATTGAACAATTTTTCTTTTTCGGCTGCCATGATCTCCGGTACTTTTTTACCCATCGCTTTACGCAATTTGTCCGCTTCAAGCCAGCTGTAGCCAGCTAGCTTGATGGAAATCATCATCACGTCATCCTGGTAAGTAATAACTCCGTGAGACATGTCTACGATTTCTTCCATACGGGGGTCGAGATAGGTGACCAGAGATGGATTATGCTTTCGCTCAATATACTGGGGAATCATCTCCATCGGCCCTGGTCGATACAGCGCCACCATAGCGTTTATATCGTGAATGGTAGTCGGCTTGAGCTGCTTGAGGAAGGATGTCATTCCGGTTCCGTTGAGTTGGAACAGTCCCATTGTTTCCCCACGAGCGAGGATTTCGAAGGTCTTTGCATCATCCAGAGGAATATCTTCAATGTCGACATCGATATTACGAATCTTCTTTACTCGCTTAACCGCATCCGCCAAAATAGCAAGATTTTTGATACCAAGGAAGTCGAACTTCAATAAACCAACGCCGTCTTCTCCTACGGAATGCATCTCGTACTGGGTAATTGATTTACCCGTTTTGGAATCGATCTGGATGGGGACGTATTGATTAAGCGGAAAAGGGGCAATGACCACACCGGCGGCATGGACACCGAGGTGACGGACCCGTCCTTCGATTTGTTTGGCTAGATCGATTACTTCTCGTGACTCGGAATCTTTTTTGTAGAGTTCGGCCAATTCGGGCTCTAAAGCCATCGCTTTGTCGATAGTCATAGGTGTACCCTGCGCGCCAATCGGGATGAGTTTCGAAATGCGGTCTCCGGTCGAGTAGGAGTGACCCAGGGCACGGGCGACGTCGCGCACGGCGGCTTTAGCCATCATGGTGCCGAAGGTTCCAATCTGAGCTACTTTGTCGGCCCCGTACTTTTGTTTGGTGTATTCAATAATTTCATCCCGGCGATTATCGGCGAAGTCCATATCGATATCAGGTGCTGATGGTCGTTCGGGATTGAGAAATCGCTCGAAGGGAAGTTTGTATTCCAGTGGATCTACGTTGGTAATTCCCAGTACGTAGGTAGCATAACTACCCGCTACCGATCCTCGAATAGTGGTGTAGATTCCGCGTTCACGGGCTTCTCGCAACAAGTCTCCTACGGCCAAGAAATAGGTAGAATACCCTTTGTTTTTGATAACCTCCAGCTCGTAGTCGAGCCGTTCCTTAATTTCAGGATCAGTGATATCTTGCTTGCGCCAGGCGACGCCTTTGTAGGCCATGTCTTGCAGCTCATCGTCTGGGGTTTTACCGCTTTCAATAACATAGTTGGGGAACTGCCAGGCTTCTTGGCCGAGCTTTATTTCTACATTACAAGATTCAGCGATTTTGACGGTGTTACTAATTGCTTCAGGTGTGTCTTTGAACCAGTCCTTCATTTGTGCCTGAGTCGTGAAAGAAAAATCATCACCCGAGTCGTGGTCTGCGGTCGTGTCTACTACACCGCCACTTTGAATCTTAATCATCGTCTCACGAGCCAGTTTATCTTCAGGCTTGAGATAATATACATCGTGAGCAGCTACCAGTGGAGTGTCCGTTTTTTTGGCGAGTAATTTTATTTTTTCTTGGTTTTCTTGGTGGTCAAAGATTTCGGGGTGATGAGAAATTTCTAGGTACAGATTGTCCCCGAACGTCTTTTTGTACCAGTCGAGCCGCTCGGCAGCTTTGTTGGGGTTGCTGTCTTTGAGGGCTTGGGCTACTTCACCGGCAAAAGAGGGAAGAATGCAGATGATGTCATCTTTGTACTGCGTGAGGATTTCTTCGTCGATACGGGGTCGATAATAAAACCCTTCGGTGTTGGAGGTGGTGACAAGTTGGATGATATTTTGGTAGCCAGCAAATGTTTTGGCTAGGAGTACAACTCGCGAGCGAGGTCTGTCGATATTAACTTCTTTGTCGTGTCGAGACCGTGGAGCCAAGAAGGCATCAAGACCAATGATGGGCTTGATGCCTTCGGCAGTACAGGCTTTATAAAAATCAATCGCGCCATACAGTGCCCCAGCATCAGTAATAGCCAGCGCATCTTGCCCATCGGCTTTGGCGGTTTTAGCCAACTCTTTGGGGGTAGGGACAGCATTTAAGAGCGAATACATCGAGTGAACGTGTAGATGTATAAATTCAGCGTTTAATTTTGAGTTAAACATAGGTTGAGCCATTATAGCATTGCTGGTAGACGGATATAATGTGTACACAAGTCGACAATGCATACGTAATAAAATACCCAGATACTAACGTTTTACTGAGTCGTGTAGGTAATAAAAAAGCGCAATCTTAAAGATTACGCTCCTCAATATTTTATTGAGGTTTTGCTTCAGGGTACCTTATTAATCCAATTAGTTTGTATCTTGCCATATGTACAGAGACACCGGGTTTATTGATGTTAGTGCTATGGTGGCAGTCAGGTGTAGGTTCCAGGGTGACTCTGGAGAAACTTACTGTGCATACTGTGCCAGACCATTTCTCCACCAGACTTTCTGTGTTTGCATCCAGTCCTTCGGAAACAGTTAACCAATGATAATCACTCAGATTATCAGTCAGCAAGTTCTTCACTATTTCCTTTGCTTCAGGCGACATAGTTAATTCTGCTTCTTCAGCTTCAGTAGGCATTTCTGCTTCTATCGCTTTCTTTGCGAGGTTAGAAAATGTTGTGCCGATTATACCTAAAGATAGACCGAGTAAAAAGATTACAAATACTGTTGTTTTTGACATATAATGTCTCCTTTTGTTTGTTGTTGTTTGATGTGAACTTTATACTGTCAAGTATTATACATAAATAATAGGTTATGTCAATGCAATGAACTGTTTTACGTTGTTTTGCTATACTGTCGGCATGAAATGGATTGTTGGTGTTGATGAAGCCGGTCGTGGTCCACTGGCTGGTCCGGTGGCGGTTGGTATGGTGGTGGTGCCTGCTGATTTTGATTGGGATATTATCCTGGGGGTTGGTGATTCTAAAAAAGTATCCGAATCCAATCGGGAAGTGGTTTATAAGCAAGCACAATATTTGCGGCACCAACGAAAGCTCAATTTTGCCGTCAGTCAGGTCGGAGCGCCGGTGATTGATGAGAAGGGAATAGTATTTGCCATCAATCTAGCTATAGCCCGATGTATTAAAAGGCTTGATATTCATCCAAACACACACCAATTTAAGCTTGATGGTTCTCTGTATGCCCCAGTACAATTTCAGCAAGAGACCATCATCAAAGGTGACGCCAAAGAGAAGTCCATCGGACTAGCGTCAATTGTAGCCAAAGTGACCAGAGACGCGTATATGCAACGAATCGACCGCAAGTACTCCCAATACGGATTCGCAACGCACAAAGGCTATGGCACATTAGCGCACCGTCAAGCTATTTCGCAGTGCGGGAAGTCACCGATTCATCGCGTTAGTTATTGTAAAAATATTGTTTATGACATCTAATGTTGAAACTTCGCTTAACCTATAAGTGTACAAAAACCTTGCCTGATTCGTATTATTGTAATAGGCTTTAGAAGCACGTCCATTAGAGATGTGTATTGTTCTTAACCAAATAAAAAAGGAGTCTGACATGTTAAAGTCAGCAACAAGCGGAAGTAAAGTAATTGCAAAAGAAAAAACAGATACTGGCACAAAACCTGAGCCTGTTTGCTCAAAAGATACGCGGATTTTCTCTACTTCTGAACAAGTTGAAGATCCGTGTGGATCGCAACTATCCAATCGAAGTTACCGAGCTGGAGCGGAAAGCCCAACTAAGTTACAGGAATAAAGACAACACTAACCGAGCGATATTTACTCGGATTACTACCAACTTATCAGTATAAGAAAGTAAAGTAGTAGACAATGTGGTATGTTTGTCGTATAATATAAGTCCTTAGATCGTGATTAAGGGTTGACCATAACCAAAACAGAAAGGAATAAAAATGTCAAAGCAAGACATTCCATTGACTAAAAAAGTCATAGCCAAACAAGAGAAAGGCGTGAATATTGCATGCCATGGATGTAAGTTTAAAGGCGATATTTATGTAACAGAACCAAGTAATTCTTTTGGGGGTTTAAATCAGGCTCGCATCAGGGTTGTTTGTAAAGGTGTGATCGGTAGTAACAAGAGGCCTTCTTTAGTTAAGTTGCCAAAGCCAAATGTGACTGAATTCACCCAATGCAAGCGCTATTTCTTAGCAGAAGAGAATGCTCGCAAGAGGCGCTTTCAGCTCAGGCAGTCTCGAAAAAAAGATTACGTTCTTTAGATAATATACTAAAAATAAAACCGGCTACGTATAGTAGCCGGTTTTCTATACCTTACTGGGGAATAGATATTGCATTTTTAGGCGTTTCTGCTATAGTTGCGCCACTATGGTAATTCGAATGCGTCACACGCGGGCACACACCGCAAACCGCCGATCACATCATGCGCTTAAAGCGCCAACGTTAGCTACGTGTAGCAACTGTGGTGCAATGCACCGCCCACATCATATGTGTTTGGGCTGTGGCTTTTACAAGGGGCGCCTGGTGGTTGATATGACGGCTAAGACAAAAGCTAGAGAGGAGCGACTACAAGCTAAGAAAGAGATGATTAACGAGCAGAAAGGAACAGTAGACCCAGAAGCTTCAGACACGACTCCGGAAGATTCAGCTGCAGTACCACTGGAAAAAGTGGCTTCTGAAAAATCAAAAGTAGTAGAGGCTCCAGAAATGGCAAAAGCGAAATCAGCAACCCCAAGGAAAGGACAAGCATCTTAATCCACACAAATTCCGCCCCGCGCGGTATTTTTGTTTATTTTCTTGCTACACTGTAAACAGTAAAAGTTTAGTACATTCATATGGCCAATCGACATCTATCACGCAGCATCGTTCTTCAGTCACTCTTTGAGTGGGATTTGAACGACCTCGAAAAAAAAGCTGTGCATCAAGTGTTGAGTCGGAACGTAGCGGAGTTTGCTCCCAACAAAACCGACATGCCATTTATGGAAAAACTACTAGACGGGGTTATGGCCAAAAAGCCTGAGCTCAACCTCGTCATCGAAAAAGCAGCGCCAGAATGGCCAATTGATCGTATTTCTCCCGTTGATCGAAATATTTTAAGACTCGGACTCTACGAGCTGCTTTTCTCTGACCGTAGCGAAGTACCAGCCAAAGTGGCCATCAATGAAGCAATCGAACTTGCCAAGCAATTCGGGGGAGATAATAGTAGTCGATTCGTTAACGGGGTACTAGGCGCCGTATACAAAGAAATAGGTGAACCCGGCAAAGAAGAAAAGAGCAAACACCGTAAAAAAGACGTGCCTTTTGACCAAATGCCCATCGAGCGTCTCTCAGGTGCCGTCGTCTATGCAGAACACGAAGGACAAATGTTCTTCGCGTTGGTACACGACATTTTTGGCCATTGGACGCTGTCCAAGAGTAAGGTACACGAAGACGAGTCAGTCGAAGATGGTGCCAAGCGGGCGTTGCTAGAAGAAGTAGGGCTGTCAATCACCATCGAAGCAGAGCTAGGTGACAACGAATACGTCGCCACTCATCCCGAAAAAGGAAAAGTACGTAAGCAAGTGCATTATTTCTTGGCACAAGCCCCCTACCTAGACATCCAGTTGCTTAAAAAGGGTGGTCTTGACGACGCCAAATGGTTCAAAGTGACCGACATTCTCGATCTTAATTTCTATGAAGATATTCTCCCAGTGGTGACCAAAGCGGTCACGATGTTGGTTGGCAGGGCTGCAAAATAGTGCTACATTTTTATATACAACTGACAACTACCTATGGAAGACAGAGATATAAAAGACGAACTAAACAAATTACAACATATACTGCAGGTGCAATTTACTGATACGACGGTGCTGCTTTCGGCTATAACACACCGTTCGTATTTGAATGAGCATCGTGAGGCTACCTGGGAACACAACGAGCGACTAGAGTTTTTAGGCGATGCCGTCTTAGAGCTAGTAACCACAGACTACCTTTTTCATAAATATCCAGAAAAGCCTGAAGGGGAACTGACTGCAGTGCGGGCGGCTTTGGTCAATACCGTATCGCTTAGTGCCGCCTCAGAGCAATTAGGAGTAAACGACTATTTGCTGATGTCCAAAGGCGAAGCAAAAGACGTTGGCCGAGCCCGACAGTATATTCTAGCTAATGTATTTGAATCTTGTATCGGGGCTATTTATGTCGATCAAGGCTACGACGCAGCCAAGGGCTTCATCACTACCAGACTCTTTCCCAAAACAGAAGAAATTGTAAAAAAACGCCTGTGGCAAGACGCCAAAAGCCGTTTCCAAGAAGCGTCTCAAGAACAGGTGTCAGTCACGCCTACCTACGAAACTATTTCCCAAACCGGCCCTGATCACGACCGAATATTCACGGTTGGTGTATACCTCAAGTCCGAGCTGATTGCCCAGGGGACAGGTCGTTCCAAACAAGAAGCTGAACAAAAGGCTGCAGAAAAAGGCATCGAACATAAAGGGTGGGAAGCAACTTAACAGCAAATCTACGTGCTATACTTTTACTATGAAACGCTGGCATTTGGGATTTAGTCTAATTGAGTTGATGATCGTTCTATCCATCATCGCCATTTTAGCAGCAGTTATCTTCGTAAACTTTAACGACAGCGCAGCTATCTCGCGCGATGCGCAACGCAAGGCAGATTTGCGTCTGTTACAAAACGCCATTGAGTTATACAAACTCGATAACGGTAGGTATCCCGAGGCTTGTAATGGCCCGACTGATAGTGGAAATGTAAATGGAACAGGATTAGTGCTTAGCGGGCATGCGGGCACACTAGTCTGTCCATCAGGAACAGAGTACATCGTGGGTCTCGCACCAAAGTATATTCAGACTCTGCCGAAAGATCCAAAATTAAGTTCCATAAATCCAAACTCAGGTTATGTGTATGCAGTGAACACTTCACGTACTGTCTATAAAATAATGGCGCTTGATACAGTTGAAAAAGATTTTATAATCACTGATGACCTTGTACCTTTAGAAGTAGGTCATGAATTTTTTAGATGTGGCAGCAGTTTTCCGTTAGGTATTGCATCGTTGGCTTTCGATACAACTCCATCGGATCCAGGTTTATGTCAGCGCAGCAGAACAAGAGCTACTGGCGGTTGGGACCAAGACCGCGTGACGTTTAATGCCTGCACGAACTTAAACATTTACACAAATGATTACGCTCTTTCAGGAGGATATTCTACTGATAATGGATGCGTAACAGGTAATAACCCAGAAAAATGCTACGAATTCGATACCGAGATAGTGCGTTGCCAGTAGTGGGGTACGTATTGTGCACATACTATTTTTTTGATTGGTTGCAATGGTATGATTGAAGCATGAAAAAATACCTCTTTTCGTTTGGATTTACTTTGATTGAAGTGATGGTTGTGTTGGGAATTATCGGGATTTTGGCGTCGGTAGTGTTCTCAAATTTCAACGACGCCCGAGTCGATGCTAAAAATAAAGCTTTTGCTTCTGAATTAAAGGAAGTACAACTTGCAATTGAGTTGTACAAAGCCCAAAAGGGCCAATATCCACCAGCTCAGAGTATGGGACCTTCTGGATGTTTTGCATCGGCTTCAGTATTTAATTTAGCCGATTCGAATTTCTGTTTGACCTCACCTGTGATTAGTGGATTGGTGCCAAATTTTATCGCTGAATTACCTGATCCTAGAGATTCAGCTAACCCTGGTAGTTGCCGCTTATTCTATCTTGTAGCCACAGATGCATCTTGGTATAAACTAATAGCTCAAGGGTGTCTTGGAGGGATTGCTAATGCAGCAGAAGGTGTCCAAGTAGGTGATCCCCTGGCGCGCTGTGCGGTCACTTGCTCCGGCGGAACGTATATTAGTTGCGTCCAAACCACAGAAGCATATTACACATCCTACGCCATATATAGCGACGGAGGAGAATGTATGTAGTCCACTATGTATTTAAAAGAACTAACCATCAATGGCTTCAAGTCGTTTGCCAAGAAGGGTGAGCTTGAATTCTCGGCTCCAATCACCTCGATTGTCGGCCCTAATGGCTCAGGCAAGAGTAATATCGCTGAGTCTTTTCGTTTTGTACTAGGAGAGCAGTCAGTGAAGTCTATGCGTGGAAAGCGGGGAGAAGATTTGATATGGGGTGGCTCGGAGAAGATTTCTCGTGGCAACAGAGCTAGCGTAGCGGTGGTATTTGATAATGTGAGCCGTACCTTTGCGTTGGATTTTGATGAGGTGACTATCGAGCGGATTGTGCATCGTGATGGCCAAAATGAATACAAAATTAACGATGCCTCGGTGAGACTCAAAGACGTCCACGAACTGCTCGCTAGCGCCAATATAGGCTCCACAGGGCACCACATTATTTCCCAAGGTGAAGCCGACCGAGTGCTGGCAGCAGGACCCAAAGAACGACAAGAGATGATTGAAGATGCATTAGGATTAAAGGTGTACCAACTAAAGAAGCACGAAACCGAACGCAAACTAGAGAAGACGCGAGTCAATATCGAGCAAGTGCAGTTACTGCGCAGGGAAGTAGCGCCGCACCTCAAGTACCTCAAAAAGCAGGTGGAAAAGGCCGAGCGGTCTTTGGAGATTCAAAAGGTACTCCGGTCCCAGTATGCCCAATACCTCAAGCGAGAGGATGTATATGCAGCATCTCATTTTGACCGGATAACAATAGAAAGACGAGCACCAATAGAAAAACTGTCGGCAGTAGAAAAGAGACTGACAGAAGTTAAAGATATTTTGCAAAAAACCGCAGTAGCCCCAGTCTCAGAAGAACTAACCAGTGCTGAGTCAACTCTGCATACTACTGCCAAAGAGCGGCAAGCTGCCGAACGAGTGCTCAGTAGTATCCAAGGGCAGGTTTCTTTTATAGAACGGAGACTGGCTCAAGTGCCAGAACGAACTTCAATACCAGCCCTTATCTCCAGAGAACAGCTGGAGCAGTTGGTACATACCATAGAAAAAACCGCGCAACAGGTGCAAGGTAAAGATGATGTGTCATTACTCAAGCGAACACTTAGTGATTTGGTACATCAACTTAGAACATTTCTTAAGCATGAAAAAGTCGAATCGGTAGATACAAGCGTAGCCGACAAAGAAGAGTTGCTTGCATTAGAAAAATCGCTGGCAGCAGCCAGAGATGCAGTCGAAAAGGCACTTGCCAAGGAGACCCAAGCCAAGGAATTAGTAACTACAGTGAGTAGTGCTCGAGTAGAGGATTCAGAAAAAAATCGAGAAGCAGAACGAGAGATGTTTTCTTTGATAAACCAAAGGCGGGAGCTGGAAAGCGTTATTCGGGGGTTCGAACAAGAGTTAGTCGTCCTAGAGCGAGATCGGCTAGACTTTAAGGTGCAATTGCAAGAAGCGGTGAGTCTCTTGGGGCGAGCAGCTACTGATTATTATAATTATGAGATCATTTCTGAGTCTGGGGAGGTTGTCACCAAAGAACAAATCGTCTCTGAAGATCGCAGCAAACAGACTGCACGAAAGTACGAATTAGAAAAACTAAAAATCAGGCTGGAAGAACTGGGTATAGGGGCGACGGAAGACTTACTAAAAGAATACAACGAAACCAAGGAACGCGATGAATTCTTAGCGCGCGAATTGCAAGACCTTGAGTCATCCGTCCAAAATCTCAAAGACCTGATCGCTGAAATGCAGGTGAAGCTCGATGAGCAATTTGTTAGTGGTCTAAAAAAGATATCGAGCGAATTTCATTCATTCTTTACGCTCATGTTTGGCGGCGGTTCAGCCGAATTAGAACCAGTCAAAATAAAGCCACGAGGCACAGATCAAGACGCTGATGAAGAAGCCGAGCAACAAAGCGGTGTCATCGTCAACGTAGCATTACCCAACAAGCGCGTACGTGGACTGGAAATGCTTTCTGGAGGCGAACGAGCCCTCACGTCGATTGCGCTCATCTTCGCTATGAGCCAGGTCAACCCTCCACCATTTATTATCCTCGATGAAACTGATGCCGCACTGGATGAAGCGAATAGTCGTCGGTATGGAGACATGATAGAAGCGTTAGCCAAGAAGTCTCAGTTGGTGCTTATTACGCACAACCGAGAGACCATGAGTCGAGCCGGAATTCTGTACGGCATCACCATGGGTAACGACGGCATTTCCAAAATTATCTCAGTGAAGTTCGACGAAGCAGCGGCCGTAGCAAAATAATAAGAAAACATAATAAAAACCAGCAGAATATCTGATGGTTTTTATTATGTGTGACCGCTCTATTTGCTCTCTACTAACTCAAAGTCCAATTGTCTGTCGTCTTTGTCAGCGCGGACAAGCTTGACGCGAACCACATCACCGAGGTGGTAGGTCTTGCCAGTTTGTTTACCCTTGATACGATATTTTTTCGCTTCGTGTTCAAAGAAGTCTCCTTTGATACTTGAAAGTTTTACCATACCATCTGAGAGTGTTTCTTGTTCTTGAACGTAGATGCCCCAGTCAGTAACGCCGTTGAT
>Ga0306872_100807_pt1 | contig 10789 bp, 15 predicted proteins | sample AntRauMeHopE1498_FD_190455 | JGI IMG/M metagenome (GOLD analysis project Ga0306872, IMG submission 190455) | Saline lake microbial communities from Rauer Islands, Antarctica - Metagenome Hop E1 #498 (v2) (version 2) | ecosystem: Environmental > Aquatic > Non-marine Saline and Alkaline > Saline ...
ATGAATTAAAAGGTTTAATTGCTACAGAAGCAACCAATTTTCTTTAAAAGATGCCATTAGTAAGCTTTTAAGAAAATCATTCTAAGATAGTCCCTATACGCAGGGTATTTATTCTTCTCTCTTATACTCACTTCCCCATGTAATACTGATAGCTAGGGGAATTAGAGCGTTGAATATTGCAGATAACTGTAGTTCGTGCAAATAATTATCTTCAAATCAAATAAATTCATTTTGACTGGTGAAAAGTGTGTATATGATGATATTTTAAAAATCACATACACTTTAACTCTAAATAAAGGGATCCTATTAACGGTAGATAGAAGCAAGCAGGATAAAGATATTCAGGCTTTGTTAAAGCAAGAAGCAGAGTTAAAACGAATTATTGGCCTGCAACAGATGGAGATAGACTTTCAGAACAAGCGGAAAGAGATTATGGATGCAATGATTGCTGATGCCTCAAATAAAAAGAATTAATCTAAGAAGCGTTAATCATATAATGCAGTTATAAGGAAGGCTAGTAGCTGCGCTATTATATGATGCGTGAGCAAAATGCTTGATATTAGCTAAGATTTAATGAGATAGCGCTATTTAAATTTGCATTGGCAGGCGAGTGTGATCCCCAAATACTTCAAAACACGAATGCAAAACCAAGTATAAACGGATATTTTTTTGAATGGCCAATATGGCCACTAGATAATGATCAGCTAAGATGAGTAAGTGCCCTTTAAACCCAATAACCAGCTTCATGCATACTCACTTATGAGTATATTTGAATTTATACTTGCGTCTTTCCATCTAATATTGTTTATTCATGTAAGAATTTTAGATTTCAATTGCATAATTAATTCATATTCTTTGCGGACGTAAAAGTGTTGTAACCTTTTGCTTCAACTTTGAATCTGAGATAATCGGTACTTACAAATGTTATGCGATTGAATTTGCCTAGTTCTTTTATTGATTCCCTAATTTCGTCCCTAATTAATCAACTAAAATATTATGTATCAATACGTTATAAGTATGAAGATGAGGCCGCTCCTATGTCTAATGGTGAGTAGTATAGATGGTTCTTTTAATGTGATTATTAAATTTATTTCAAATGTTCCCTTATATACAGTTGAAAATTTATTAAGATATAATCACCCAGAATCTATTCCCATAGTATTTAACTATTGGCGCCCTGATAATAGCAACAATTGTCTGGGCCTAGTGAAGTAGTTATTATGTAAGTAACAATTTAAACCAGTGGGATTTTGATGCGTTAATCCACTGAGCTATAAAAAGCAGCGTAAATAGCTGCTTTTTTATTTTGACCAAACTTTTGGCTCAGTAACGCCTCATCGGGGCATTTTCTGTTGGATAAAAAATACCAGACTGTTTGCACGAACTACAGTTATCTGCAATATTCAACGCTCTAATTCCCCTAGCTATCAGTATTACATGGGGATATGAGTATAAGAGAGAAGAATAAATACCCTGCGTATAGGGACTATCTTAGAATTATTTTCTTAAAAGCTTACTAATGGCATCTTTTAAAGAAAATTGGTTGCTTCTGTAGCAATTAAACCTTTTAATTCATTCAGAGAGCAGGCTATCAATTATTTGCAGTTTGTAAAATAGATAGCCTGTTGTAAGCAGCCTTGTAAAGACCACAGTCTACCCTAATTAAGTAACATAAGTGATAAAAATCGGTGATTTCATGTCAGAATCTTTGTCTAGTCAGCAGCAAGTAGGTGCTACTACTACGAGTACTATCTATGCCCAAAAATGGCGTAAACCAGCCCTTAGTAGCGCCTTAGTTCAGGACTTACACTTTATTCAGCTTATATTGGTAGTAAAGTATGTACAAAGTCCTATTTGTTCGCGGTGGGAAGGGGAGCTGTATCGGTTCATTCACTCTTACATCCAAGCGAAAGGCCATTGCGCTATTTGCGTGAACGGGACCGACGACCACGTGCATATTTTGCTCAGCATTGCTGGGCAATACGACCGAGCCCGTTTCGTTCAAGAGCTAAAGCAAACCACAGCGGAGTTTATTAATGCAAATCTTGTTGCAGAGCAGCCCTATTTTGATTGGCACAAAGGCTATGGCTACCACAACTACCATCATTCCTTGGTGTATGAGCAGATTACCAAGATTAAGAACCAAAAAGAGTTGCATTTAGCCAATGATTTTAAGCAAGAATATCATGGTATGCTAAAGGCGAATACCATGAAACACCAACTCGATGCCTAGTGATGCAGGTTTCAGTGCAAAAAAGGATGCCGTTAATTGCCAGTAAGTACATAGTTGATGCTGTAATAGTTAGTCAGTTATCTGTAAGTAAAAAAGCAGCTACTACCATTAAACCTACTTGAACGGTAGGGGTAGCTTCTCCCAAAAATAAGGTCAAGAGGATTTAATGATGCGTTTACCTCTTGAAGTGAAAAAGACGGCCCACAAGGCGGTCTTTTTTATTTTTAAGGAAATATGTGTTGTTGATCGCTAACGCTAAGAAGCAATCATTCGGCTACGCTCGGGAAGCAAGACGCAAAGAAATAAATAATTAGAAAAATAAACGCGGAGTATTTTGAAATTATAGGCCATTCTTGATTATATGAGAATGCGATTTATTGTACAATTAAGTGAGAAAACCTAGAGTCACAGCCTCCACACACCAAACAAGTCGGTGCTGCCTTAACCTCAACTAAAATGAAAAGAGGTTGAACATTATTCTTAGCCATTTATGCTTTAGCGTTATTTGTGTCATTCAAATAGGCTAATTAGCTGCATCGAATCGAAATTAGGGCTTTATATCCAGAGCGATAACCTACTCACGACTACCCTCTATTTTTATGGTGTAAACAAATGCTATACTAAGCCCATAAACAAGGTGACCCATTGCACTTTCCATCATCATAGGTAGCTTGGCTTGCATAGGTGGAGCGCTGAAGATTTTTGTCATGACCACCATAAGAGCCATTGCAGCAACTATCATCATAACAACGGTTATGGCTACACCGGCTATCATCATCTTTATAAACTGTGTTTTCATAATAAAATCTATATTTTTTTTAGTAGTTAAATGAATGGGTTTTGAATTCAGGCCAATGCACTTTGACCTAAACTTTAACCCAAAAATCCCGATGGCTTATAAAGGGTTGTTTATATTTTTTTTTCAATTCAATCAGGATTCTAATTCGTACTTCATCACCAACAACCATGGTTGCAGCCCAGTCATCTGTTCCAATACCAAATTCTGTTCGATCAATGGTGGTTTCAATTAATAAACCAATAATCATGGTTCATTTCATCATTGGATGTTCTGTCTGACCAGTAATAGTGAGAGGTAGAGCCACTGTTTTGGTGATATTGCGGATAGCTAATTCGCCATTTACAATAAATTCATTAGGCCCTTTTTTTCAAATTTAGTGGATTTGAATTTCATTTCAGGGAACTTGGCAGCATTAAAAAAATCAGGTGATTTTAGGTGGTCGTCTCTTTTAATATTGTTGGTGTTAATACTACTAATAGGAATGGAAAAATTTACTTTACTGCCTTTAGTGTTTTTAGGATCAAAGTGAACCATTCCAATGAAGTCATTAAACCTACCCTGCACATCAGAGAAAAAATGCTTAATGGTAGAGTTCAACGAAGTGTGATCTTTGTCGAGCATCCACATTGGTACCTCTTGAGCATTTAATTGTAATAGACCAGACAGTAAAAATATAGAAATAAGCGTAAGCGTTTTGATGAAGCTTTTCATGAGATTGTAACTAATTGAATAATGGTTTTTAGTACAGCGGGCTTCTGGCCGGTTTAACCCTTTGCATCCATTAATACCATGAGCGCCTACAAAATCACCCAACTTCGAAAATATTTATTATCCTCCCAAAACTATTCAAATATCATCAAATGTTCCACATTACCATAATCGTATAATTCCTTTCTAATCTAATCGTTAACTAAATCTGTCACCACTATTCAGGCATTATCACGTTATCAAATTTTCCATTATCCGCTGTCCACCGTCTGTTATCCGTCAAGTTTAACCCCTTTCTTAACTCTTCTAATCTACTCAATGCATTTATATTTCTGATTTTGGGCCGTATGATCATTTGTATAGCCATATTTTTTCCGAATGTCTTCTACGATGCTTCCAATATAAATCCAGCCGTGTATTAATCTATTGCAGTGGGAAGTGATTTTGGTTAGGTAGCCTTTTAAAGCAATCTGCATACATAACTTCGGCTTCAATTTGATCATCTAAGCCATCACATAAAGTTTCTAACTCAGATCCACCGAGTGGCAGTTCGCGATAAAGATTTCGCATTTTTTTAAACCAAAGATGTTTTACAATGGCTACTACATAGTTTTTTAGACTAGCTGCGAGATAGAACTTTTGCTTGCGTAGTTTTTCTACCAGAATAATCATCGCATCTTGAAATAAGTCCTCTGCATCGGCTTCTTGACCGCTATTTCTCAGCACAAAAAGCTTTATTGTAGGGTAATAGAGTTTATAAAGTACAGCAAAAGCCTTTTGATTAGACCCTTTTAAATCATCTAGTATTTCTTGATGTGCACTAAAATTTGTTGTATTTCGCAAGAAAATATATCCCTTTGCCAAGGTATGAAAAGAGAAGCTGGGAAATTGCGCTACTTAAAAATCTAATTTTCCATTATGCTCATTTATTTATTTGTAGCAGTTCAATAAGTTTAAGTCTTAGCATATTCAAATACATACTATAGTATATATTCACTCTAAAGGTTCCTCTTCACTTGTTTATGATCAACCAATTAGTTAAATCTGATAAGATCAAAGAATTGCGTACTATATAGAATATAATGGTTTATACACAATCTAGTGGGCGGGGTAAAAAATGGATTTTTGGCTTTGAATAAAATCGTATTAATTAGAGCTTAAACAGCTTAAATTGAAGTTAAACAAAGATTTTCCCGCATTTTTGTATTGAAACAGGGTATTGAGTTTTGTAAATCTGATCAGGTTCTTTACTTAAGATTATTAAAGGCAAGAATGATAAAATTATATGTTAAATATATGGTCAGCCTGCGATGCAAGGCAGTGGTAAAAGAAGAGCTAGAGAAACTGGGGATAAAATATGCAATAGTTGATCTGGGAATGGTAGAAATACTAGAAGACATTACCCTAGCGCAACGTAAACAGCTTAAAAAGAATTTGTTAAAAACAGGCTTGGTGCTGCTAGATAACAAGAAAGCTATTCTCATTGAAAAGATAAAAAGTGTAATCATTGAAATGATCCACTATAGTGAAGAGTTGCCAAAAATGAACTACTCTGTTTTAATTAGTGAAAAATTAGGAAACAGCTATACCTATTTGGCAAATACGTTTTCTGATGCTAAAGGCATTACCATTCAGCAATTTATTATCATTAACAAGATTGAACGAGTAAAAGAATTATTGCTTTATGATGAGCTAAACCTCACAGAAATATCCTATAAACTTCATTACAGTAGTGTTGCGCACTTATCCAGTCAGTTTAAACGAATTACTGGATTAACGCCTAGTTACTATCGGAAAATGAAGAAAAAGCGGAAAATGAATCTAGAAAACATGTGATATATACAACTATTTTGTAGGCTTATGTAACAGTTATCAGGTAAGTATTCTTCATTTTTGTAGAGTGGATATCATTTCACACATCCCCCAAAAGATTGGGATATCATGGTATCAAAATGGATTCAAAGAATGCGTTAATACGGACGAATTTTTCAGGTTCTGTATTAACAAGCAAAGCTAATTCAATGCAAGATGGGGCTATTTATAGAAGGCCCAATAGCAGCTGTTGCCCTGTAAACTAACAGTATTCTTGAATAATTTCTATGACCAGATTATTAGGTTAAAAACCACTTTTCAACGCTAATTAAACCAATAATTTTATTTACACAAGGCTACAAATGAAAATTCCTACCAATTTTAACAGAATGACTCCACACCCAAGAGGGTCAATTATCATTAGCTTAATCACCGCAGTTATACTATTGTTAAGCACGCCGGCTTTTGCTCAGCCTGTAATACCAACACTCTCATTGCCGAATAATGCAGCAATAAACCAGCCGCATAATCTGTCACTGATATGGAACGCCTCTGGAACGGCAAACTCTTACCGCTTACAAGTTTCAGACAATTCAACATTCACTAATATCGTTTACGATCAAGCCCAATTAACCGATACCTCCCAATATATTAATGATTTGGCTTTTAGCACGTCCTATTACTGGCGAGTAACTGCTACCAACGAAGCCGGAACTAGTGAACATTCAAATGTATCGACTTTCACTACCTGGAGTTCCGTACCTACGGGTCCTAGCCCTGTTGACCTTGGATTGCTAGACACCTTTGCAATAATGGCTTACTCTGCGGTCACCAATGTACCGTCATCTGCCATTAAAGGAGATGTTGGCTTAACACCTAAATCAGGCTCCTTCATTGATCTTACCGAAGGAGAAGTAACAGGAACAATATTTACCGTAGATGCATCCGGACCTGCAGGTTCTGTATCCTCAGCTGTTATGTTAACCGTGGCCAAGGGAGATTTGACCATAGCCTATAATGATGCGGCTGGTCGTACTGTAGCGCCTATTGGTATTGCTGGAAATATTGGGGGACAAACATTATACCCAGGTTTATATAAGTCGACAGGTACACTAGAAATATCTGGAGGAGACCTGACTCTAGATGCAAATGGCAATCAAGACGCCGTATGGATCTTCCAAATTGCCTCCAGTTTTAATATGACTTCCGACAGAAAAGTTTTTTTAAGTAATGGAGCAAAAGCAGCGAATATTTACTGGCAAGTAGGATCTGCAGCAACATTTGGAACAACAACTGTTATGAAAGGAACCGTTATGGCTGGTACGCAGGTAACCCTAGCAACAGCTGCAAACTTAGAGGGCAGAGCTTTGGCTTTGACTGAAAACGTAACCCTGCAGCAAAATGTGATCAATTTACCTGATACGGCAACAAATACAGGGCTCATAGAAGCGGACGTACAGTTACCAAATGAAATCAGCCTTCAACAAAACTATCCGAACCCATTTAATCCTACAACAACTATTCAATTCGGAATCATTGCAACATCGGATGTTCGTCTGGAAGTATATAATATGTTGGGACAATCTGTTGCACTTTTAGTGGATGGACGAAAAACAGCCGGTTTGCATACCGTACAATTTGAGGCATCGCAATTTACTAGTGGAGCGTATATCTACCGACTTACAGCTAATGGCAGCCACTTGGTAAGAAAAATGACACTTATCAAATAAATTCACTTACTAATAATTCAAGGTAAATAGCTCATTCAGATCTTCTGGAAGAGCTATTTTTTTTAGGGAAGTTATTTCAGCGGCTTATATAATCAACATTTCTGTATTTGATAACGGGAATTGGTACACTATTTATTAAATACCTTAGTCTTAATCTCATAATTTTATTTTGAGCAGATGAAAACCTTTCTATTCTCTAGTACTCCTAATTCCTATAAGTAGCACATTTGCCCAGAAGACTTTTAGACTACATGAAAACGGCGTTACCGTAGTTTGTAATGTAGCTCAAACCGAATATACGGCAGTAGTTTTTGGTATTACCTATACCGCAGTAAGCGATTCGACTCTAAAAGACAAAGTGAGAAAAAATGAAAATCTAAAGATGGTCTGTACAAGTTTGGTTACAGATATGAATAGATTATTTACCAACCAAAGCCCATTTAATCAAGATACTAGATCGTGGGACGTATCTAATTTTATGAATATACAGCAGATGTTTAGCAGTAAGAGTACTTTTAATGTGGACATTTTGAGAGTATGTCTCCAATAAATCCGGACGACCCCAGCCTTGGTCTCGCTAGCGGGATGCACGGCCATTACTGAACAAACTATTCAAAAACTGCTCACAAAAAAAAAGGCTTCTAAACAAATTTAGAAGCCTTTTTAAATAAGCGAGAAAAGAGACTTCCCGACATGACCCTTTTCCTAATGAGCGAGAAACGAGACTCGAACTCGCGACCCCAACCTTGGCAAGGTTGTGCTCTACCAACTGAGCTATTCTCGCAATTCAAAGGCAAGTATTAGCATACCTTTCGAGCATTAAATATAAGGTGTAATTACCACTTAACGCAAGTAGTAATTAACATTTTTTAAAATTTCTAATATCCTAGAGTCCCAATGATAACATGGCGTAAAGCCAATTTAAAGATTTGGGCTAGTTCAAAGAATACCCGTTATTCACTTAGCACTACGAACTAGTGCTGCTCTTCTAACCAGCGCTCAGCGTCCATTGCCGCTTTGCAACCAGAACCTGCAGCTGTAACCGCCTGGCGGTAAATGGAGTCCATTGCGTCGCCACAAACAAAAATACCCTGAAGGTTGGTATAAGTGCTAATCCCCTTCGTCTGAATGTATCCTACATCATCCATATCCAATACGCCTTTAAATAAATCGGTATTTGGTTTATGACCAATAGCCACAAAAACGCCTGTCACATCTTCTAACACACTAGTTTCGTTAGTGTTGGTATCAACTAGGCGCACACCTTCTACCACTTTATCGCCAAGAATTTCCTCAATAGCTGAATTCCAGATGAATTCAATCTTATCATGGGCAAAAGCACGATTTTGCATGGCTTTTGAAGCTCTTAAACTATCTCTTCTGTGAATAACACTCACTTTCGAGGCAAATTTAGTTAAAAATAAGGCTTCTTCCATGGCAGTATCGCCACCTCCAACAATTACAACATGCTGATTTCTGAAAAAGGCACCATCACAAGTTGCACAAGCAGATACGCCTCTACCTTTAAGTTTTTCCTCACCTTTAACATGAAGCCACTTTGCAGAAGCACCAGTTGAAACAATGATAGCATCAGCCGTTACATTTATCTCTTCATCTATGGTCAGTTTGTATGGACGTGCATCAAAACTAATATCTGTTACGTAGCCAAACCTACAATCAGCGCCATGTTTTTGCGCCTGCGTGCGGAAATCTTCCATCATTGCGGGTCCCAATACACCGTCTGGATAACCTGGGAAATTCTCTACATCTGTAGTTTGCATTAACTGTCCCCCTGGCTCAGGACCTTCAAAAACGATTGGCGCTAGATCTGCTCTTGCTGCATACAATGCCGCAGTAAAACCAGCCGGGCCACTTCCTACAATAACTACCTTGAAATGTTTGTTCTTAATGTCTTCCATGTTCGATTTGCGTTCAGATTTCGAATTCGTGTTTTTATTTCAGACATAATATAAGGAAAACAACAAACGGAATATGCACCTCAGGTTACATCTAGGAAATATGGCTAACTGTTTGGGAAAAGATCTACTACAAATACAGCTATCTGTGGCTTTCATTCTGCGTATTTAGCAACCTTGGCTAATTATGCCATGAAAGAAGAGGCTACGCTAAATAGCCGTATTTAGTGCGTATATTTTTAGATATAATTCCCCAAAATGACTCTCATTAAATACTATTGTTCCCAATAATTGCGCCCATCAACTATCAGGCTATTGCTAAAGAGCTAGCAGAGAAGAATTATGTTGTTATAGATCACTTCATTCCTTTTGATGATAGTGTTGAACTTCTTGCCCTATTGAATGAGCGCAAATTTGATGGGGCTTTTAGGCCTGCAGCAATTGGTAAAAGCGGAGAAAAAGAAATTATTCAGGATATTCGGAGTGATCAAATTCATTGGCTAGATGAAAATGATACATCAGATGTAGTTAAAGCCTGGTTTGAACGTGTAAGTTTATTGTCAACAACGCTAAAAGAACAACTATTTCTTCCTCTAAAACGCTTTGAATGTCATTTTGCTCATTATCCGCATGGCACCTTTTATAAAAAACATATTGATGCTTTTAGATTAAGTGAAGGCAGACTGCTCTCTGTAATTGGCTATTTAACACCCAACTGGCAAATTGGGGATGGTGGAGAACTCCTTATTTACGATCATACGATACAACCAGCAAGTAAACAGCCTGTTATAAAAGCCATAGAACCCATTATGGGAAGACTGGTAATCTTACGAAGTGATACTGTTCCACATGAAGTAGCCTTGTCTAAAACAGATAGATATAGCATTACAGGATGGCTTCGACAAGATGAGTTATTGTTCTAAACAAAAAAAGCCTTCAAATGAAGGCTTTTAAGTTACATTCACATAGTTATTAATTAACTATGAATGTATTCAAAAAGATATTATGTGGCTTTAGCGAACCAAGATTTACACCATCCATCTGGGTGAATTGGTCCTTTCATCAATGTACAGCCGCCACATGGTGCGTCGCCAACTTGTGCTTGCCAGAAATTACAGTTTGTACAAACTTGTTCTGGGTTTTCTGTTTTGGCTATATAACCAAGAGCGTCTCTTGTACTTTTTTCTTGGTCTGTTAAACCAGTTAAGTCTGCACAAGGATCAGCAGCTGGCTTCATAGCCTTATCTGCATTCATAGTATCAGCTTTAGGGGCTTCTGCGCCACCACATGCACTGATAAGTGTTGAAGCAGACATTGCTCCTACACTTAAGATTCCCATTTTCTTGAAGAAATCTTTTCTGTTTATTGAGTTCTTTTCCATTAGACTAGTAAAAAAGGTTAGTTATAAATATTCTCCTCTTATCAACCTCAAATATATCGCCTACAATCCCTGAACCCTATAAAGGAGCGTGATTTGAACACAGTCTAAATAGACGTAAATAAACGCAATAGTATTTTAGAGGTTTTATAAAAAACTGATACTTCCCAGGCAGCACGCAATACTAATAGTAGCCATCATTATTGCCTTTAT
>Ga0306872_100809_pt1 | contig 10771 bp, 10 predicted proteins | sample AntRauMeHopE1498_FD_190455 | JGI IMG/M metagenome (GOLD analysis project Ga0306872, IMG submission 190455) | Saline lake microbial communities from Rauer Islands, Antarctica - Metagenome Hop E1 #498 (v2) (version 2) | ecosystem: Environmental > Aquatic > Non-marine Saline and Alkaline > Saline ...
CTTAGCCGTAATGAAGTTAATAGATGGGGGTAAACTATCGTTAACCACGCCTATTGCCCACTATTTAGCCGAGTATAAGGGCGGTGGCCGCGATACCCGCACTATTGCTGATTTACTCTCGCATACCTCTGGCTACAATAGCGAAGTGCAATTTTTCAAGAACAACAGCCCGTTTGGCGACCTATTTTTCTCGCAGGACAAAGTCCTCACCAGTGAGTTTTTGTTAAACCAGGTACCCTTTGACAATGCGCGCAGAAGCACCCAAAATTACAGTGACACCAACTTTATGATCCTTGGATTACTAGTGGAGCGCATTACCCGCATGCCACTTGATCAATACGTAGAAACCTACATTTACGCGCCCCTAGGCCTAAGCAATACCCTATTTGTGCCCTTAAGCAAAGGCAAACAAGCCTATCAGTTTGCCGCAACAGAACTACAGGGAAATACTCGCGGCGGCCGCGTTACCTTTGACAACATCCGCAGCGGCGTTATTCAAGGGCAAGTTCATGACGAAAAAGCCCACTATTCTATGCAGGGTGTAGCCGGGCATGCTGGTTTGTTCTCCACCGCGCAAGATTTAGCGGTGCTTGCGCAGTTATTACTAAACGGCGGAGGCTATGGCGATGTGCATTTGTTTTCGCAATATACCATTAATCGTTTTGTGCACCCCGAATTTGTGCGCGATTCAATGGGTTTAGGCTGGCGCTTATCTTCACCTGAAACACGCTGGCATTTTGGGTCATATGCAAGTTCAAGTGCCTATGGGCACACCGGTTGGACTGGCACCGCCACCGTTATTGACCCTGAATTAGACTTAGCTATTATATACTTGAGCAACAAAAAGCATTCTCCACTAAGTGAACAAGGTGGGCGTTTACAATTCAGCGGTGACCAATATCCAAGCGCACACTATGGCAACATAATGAACTTAGTGTACGAAGCGGTATTGGCGCAAACAGCCGTAAAGTAAAACAGCAGCAAATAAGAGGAAAAAGCGTGGATTGGTTAAGCATTTTACCCCCCTTAGTGGCCTTAGCCGTCGTGTTATGGAAAAAGGAAGTGATATTGGCTTTATTATTGTCAATTATTACCTCCGAATGCCTACTGTTGCTGCAAGCACAACAAAGCGTGCTCTTAACGCCTATTAATACAATTGAACGAATAGTTTCAACCATCAGTAACGAAGGCAATGCGCGTATTCTTCTATTCAGTTTATTAGTGGGCGCGCTACTTGCGTTCATGCGCGATTCTGGCGGCGTTGCCGCTTTTGTTAATAAACTCGTTTCATCTGGCATTGCTAGTACTAAGCGCCGCGCCGGCGGCGTTACTATGTTTACCGGCATGGTGGTATTTATAGAATCTAATTTAAGCGTACTCACCGCAGGCATAATGGCACGGGGGCTGTACGACAAATTTAAAATGAGCCGTGCAAGGCTCGCCTACGTGATTGATTCAACCAGTGCGCCCGTGTGTATTCTCATACTACTTAACGGCTGGGGCGCTTATGTGCTGATCTTACTAAGCGCCTATGACTTACCCTCAAGCCCAGTTGTTGTGCTATGGAGCACTTTACCTTATAACATCTATGCATGGCTTACCTTAGTCATTGTCGCTTACACCATATTTGCCGACAAAGTACACGGCCCAATGAAAGAAGCTGAAAAAAAGCTTGAGCGCTTAGACACCAAGGTAGCCATAGCCAAGCCCACCAAAGCGCGTTTTATGCTAATACCGTTAAGCGTGATGATTTTTGGCATGGTGGGCTTTATGATATGGACCGGTAACGGCAACTTAGCTCAAGGCAGTGGCAGTCGCTCGGTACTCTACGCCACCTTTTTAGCCTGCATTGTGGGCTATTGCCTTATTGTGCTTAGTAAACAAACTACGCACCAAGGTGCTTTTAAAATTGGCTTTGCCGGTATGAGCGAGCTCTTACCCTTGGTCACCATAGTGATGCTGTCAATTGGACTTGGCGCCAGCTTGAAAGTATTAGGCACTGGTATATTTGTATCGGGCCTAGTAGGCGAGTATTTACCGCTGGTTTTGGTTGTGCCTATGCTATTTGTAGCAGGCGGCATTATTTCTTTTACCACCGGCACCTCGTGGGGCACCTTCGCTATTTTAATCCCCATCGGTATGCCTTTAGCGCAAACCTTAGGGCTACCCGCTGAGCTTGTATTAGCCGCGATACTTGGCGGAGGCATATTTGGTGATCATTGCTCGCCTATTTCTGATACTACCGCGGTATCGTCGTTAGCCGCTGGATGTGACTTACTTACTCATGTTAAAACACAACTGCCCTATGCATTACTTACCGGCGCTACTACCGTTGTAGCCTACCTTGTATTAAGTATAGTCATGCTATAAACATGATATCGCGTTTAGGTATAGGTATAGGTATAGGTATAGACATCGGAAACAAAAACGGCTAGCAAATGCTAACCGTTTTTGTAAAAGTAAAAGCTTTCAAATGAATCTTAATTGCAGGCATCTTTGAGTGCTTTACCCGCTTTAAACCCAGGAACTTTTGCTGCGGCGATTTGAATCGTCGCACCCGTTTGTGGGTTTCTGCCCGAGCGCGCGGCTCTATCTTTAACAGAAAAGGTACCAAAGCCAACAAACGTTACTGCATCGCCTTTTGCTAATGCAGCCGTAATTGTATCGGTAATTGCATTAAGTGCATTTCCAGCAGACGCTTTAGATAGGTCAGCTTTCTCAGCGATTTGCGTAATTAATTCTTGTTTATTCATAGTTATTTTTCTCTTTTTTTATGAGGTTTGTATGACTGCAACTCCTAGCAGCTATTGTTATTAGAGGGCATTTTCACGATAAGATCAACATCTAGCGCGCTGATATAAGGCAAAACGAGCAAAAAAAAGCCAATTAACACTGATTAGACCGCAAAAATTTGCGTGGCATCATTAAAATACTTAAATTCTAGCGCGTTGCCCGCAGGATCGAACAGGAAAAACGTACCCTGCTCACCTGTTTTACCTTTAAAACGGATGTATGGCTCAAGTTGAAACGGTATATTATGCGCTCTTATCTTGTCAATCACCTGCAGCCAGACCTCTTCATCAACAAGCACCCCAAAATGCGGAACCGGAACCGATTTGTTATCGACTTCATTAGGCGCCACGCCCTTAGGCATTGTATCCACCAAATGCGTCACGAGTTGATGACCAAAAAAATTCCAGTCAATCCAGTGTTTATCGCTGCGGCCCTGCTCACAGGCTAAGACTTGTCCATAAAAATGTGCAGCGTCGTTCAGATTATTTACTGGAATGGCTAGATGAAACGGAAATGTCATACAATCAGCTCTCTTATTTTAAAAACCTACGGATCAATGAAAATTTGAATGAATTAAAGGGCATATAGCGCAGAGAATTTTCTAAGCTAAAACTGCGCTTTAATATCGACTTTTGGTGAGAGAAGGTGTCAAAGCCATATTTTCCATGATAGCGACCCATTCCACTAATACCCACACCGCCAAACGGAAGCTCAGGATTCACCATAAATACACAGGTGTCGTTAATGCACATATTGCCTGCACTAATTTGGTCAACGAAGCGTTGTTCAAACTCTTTGTCTTTGGTAAATACATAGGCCGCTAATGGTTTAGCACGCTGCCTAATAAACGCAAGCATATCGCTGCGCCCATTGAAACTGACGATAGGAATGATGGGGCCAAAAATCTCTTCTTGCATGAGTGGGCTATCAGGGCTTGGGTTGAGCACTATCGTAGGCGCAATGAATTTCTTACTTACATCATGCTCGCCGCCAAACACAATATTTTGGTCTTTTAAATAGCCTACCAGTCGCTCGGCGTGAGCCTGACTTATAATGCGACCAAAATACTTATTTTTTTCAATATCTTTACTATATTGCTTAACAATGACTTTTTTAAGCATGTTAACAACATCGTCAAGGTTACTATGATGGACCATTAAGTAGTCAGGCGCGATGCACGTTTGCCCTGCATTCATCAGTTTCCCCCAAACAATCCTGCTGCAGGCTGCGCTTAGGTCAATATTTTTGTCGACAATGCAGGGGCTTTTACCGCCAAGCTCCAGCGTTACGGGAGTAAGGTGCTCAGCGGCGGCGCGCATTACAATTTTACCCACTTTTTCGCCCCCAGTGTAAAACACCTTGTCAAAGGCTAAGCTTAAGAGCTCAGACGTAGGTTCTTTACCGCCTTCGACCACAGCAATTGCGTTCATGTCTAAATACTTAGGCAACAGCTTGGCAATTAAAGCAGAGGTAGCAGGCGCAAGCTCCGATGGCTTTATAATAACGCAGTTTCCCGCACTAATAGCAGCCAGCATGGGGCTCAAGGCCAGTTGGAAAGGATAGTTCCAAGCTCCAATGACTAAGCAAGTACCCAAGGGCTCTGCTTTGATCATGCTTTTACCCGGCATGGCTAGCAGTGGTGTACCCACCGATCTTGGCTTCGCCCAGCCGTCTATATGACTCAGCAAATACTTTACATCCTTGGTTAAATATCCCACTTCGGTTATGAAGGCTTCTTCTTCCGATTTGTGCAGATCTTGATATAGCGCTGTAGTTATCGCTTTTTCTTCGCTGCGAAGTAATTTTAAAAACGCATTAAGCTGATGTTTACGCCACGACAATGGGAGCGTTGCAGATGTGGCAAAATAGTCATCCAATCTAGCTTTTGTGTCAGTCAGGGCTGCAAGACTGTCGTTTACAGGGCTTACCCAAGATACCTTGCTGTTTTGCGCTATGTTGGTCTCTTTTTTACTGTTTGTATCAATATTTGCGGCTGCTTGTTGATCCATGGCTGTATTATCCTAGTTCCATAATTAACCATGATACTAGCAGAACCCTGCTGTAGTTTCGACCATAAAAAAGCCCGCCACTAGTCGATAAATTGAACTAGTGTCAGGCTATTAATTAGCAAAAATGAGGCTTAAACTGAATACGGGTCTTTGAGCACCATAGTGTGCGCTCTGTCAGGCCCTGTCGATATGATGTCTATCGGCACACCTGCAAGTGTTTCAATGCGTTTAATATAGTTTTTAGCCGCCTGTGGTAGGCTATCAAGCGTGGTTACGCCAAAGGTGCTGCTCGTCCAACCCGGCATATCTTCATACACTGGCGTGACAGCTTCATAGCCTTCGGCCGCTAGGGGGGGAGTAGTGCTGACCTTACCGTTTTTGTCTTTGTAGCCAATACAAATACGTAATGTCTCTAAACCGTCGAGCACATCAAGTTTGGTTAGACAAAACCCCGTAATGGAGTTTAGCTGCACGGCGCGCTTTATCGCGACTGCGTCAAACCAACCCGTGCGACGCTTGCGACCGGTGGTAGCGCCAAATTCGTGGCCTTTGACGCCCAAATGCTGGCCCACTTCACAGTCGAGTTCTGTCGGAAACGGGCCTGAGCCTACTCGCGTGGTATAGGCTTTTACTATTCCCAGCACGTAGTCTAAGTGCAAAGGTCCAAAGCCAGCCCCAGTGGCAACACCGCCCACTGTGGTATTTGATGACGTCACATAAGGATAAGTGCCGTGATCGATGTCGAGTAATGTGCCTTGGGCGCCTTCAAACATTATGGGCTCACCCTTAAGCCTTGCGGTTTCAAGTAAATCGGTTACATCCACCACCATCGATTTTAATAAATCGGCTACTGCCAACGCATCGGCTAGCACGGTAGCGTAGTCTAGGGCTTCGACCTTGTAATATTCGGTCAGCATAAAGTTGTGATATTCCATCACTTCTTTTAGCTTCAACGCAAAACCTTGTGCGTTGAACAAATCACCCACACGCAGGCCTCTGCGCGACACTTTGTCTTCATACGCTGGGCCTATACCGCGACCAGTCGTGCCTATTGCTTTATTGCCTCTGGCGGTTTCGCGCGCTATATCAAGAGCAATATGAAAGGGTAAAATTAAAGGACAGGCTTCACTTATTTTAAGGCGTTCTTTTACGGGTATGCCTTTGTCTTCAAGCATTTTCATTTCTGTGAGCAAGGCTTCAGGGCTTAGCACAACGCCGTTGCCAATGACGCAGGTGACTTTACTGCGCAAAATACCAGAGGGAATTAAATGAAGGACAGTCGTCACGCCGTCAATAACCAAAGTATGGCCAGCGTTGTGGCCTCCTTGGTATCTCACTACATAAGAGACCTTCTGCGTTAGCAGGTCAACTACTTTTCCTTTGCCTTCATCACCCCATTGGGTGCCAAGCACAACAACATTTTTAGCCATAAGTTAAGAACGGTAATTAAGTTTGGGGGCGATGTTAGCAAAAAAAGCAGTGCCTGACATCTCTATTTAGCGTAAAAAAGCGCGGCCTTTAATATAAAAGGCTATATAGCTTGCGCCTGTAGGCCGCCTTTATGGGATCGCCGTCGGCTAATGCGTTTATCATATCGAGCATAGTCTTTTTAGCATCGCCAAAACTTAGGTCTTTTTTCACTACTTCCAATAGCAAAGATAAGGCTTGTTCCCGCTGGTGCGCTTGCTGCAGTTGCACAGCAAGCTCTACTTTAATACTCAAATCATCAGGTGACTGGGCATGCTTTTCCTGAAGTTCTAAGAGCTGCGGTGACTCAGCCGCTTTTTCGGCTAATTTAATTTTCCCCAGCACTGCTTGATAATCCCCATTCTGATCGACAAGGCCAACACAGCCAATGAGGGCTTTTGCTTGCGCTAGAGTGCCTGTTTCAACACAGGCATCAGCATACATTATTGTAATATCGGCTCGGGTAGCATCAATATCATGCGCTTGTTTCAAAAATGTAAAGGCGCCTTGATAATCTGCTTGCGCAATAAGTTCTTTTGCTTTGCTAAACAACTCATCTTCTGGTTTTGGCAAATATTCTGCAAACGTGACTTTCAACTGCGCTTCATCTTGTGGTCCTGAAAAGCCATCTACAGGCTGTCCGTCCTTCACTAAAATAGTGGTCGGGAGCCCTTTAACGCCGAACTGCTGCACTATTTCAGCCTGTTCGTCGCAGTTCACACTAGCCAAAAAGATCTCATCAGGATACTGACTAACAAAGCGCTTAATCACCTCTAGCTGGGCTACGGAGGGCTCATCCCGCTGCGCCCAAAAATAAACGACTACTAGCTTTAGGGCTGATTGTTCGACCATAACAGGACGAAAGTTTTCAAGAGTAAGTGCTACCGTGTTTTGATTCATAAAAATAGGCCGTTTTGTTTTAGATTGCTATGTCACAATATGTGGTGATATGTGTGGTGGTGTTCGTCTTTTTTGCAAGTAACTGACGCTATAGCATTGTGCTCCTTGCCTTTCGCAAGGTTCACAATGCATCACTGCGTCTTAATTGCGTAAGACTATTTTTGTGTTGCGCGTAGCATCCATGCGGTTTTCTCATGCACACGCATACGGTCTGAAACCAATGCAGAAGTGGATTCGTCATCGGCCTTTTGAGAAAGCTTGAGGACGTCTCTGCATGTTTTCACAACCGCTTCATGCCCTTGCATCAGTAAGGTCACCATATGTGATGCTTGTGGCACACCATCTACTTCTTTAATACTGCTCAATTCAGCAAAGGCTTTATAGGTGGCGGGCACTGCCACATCTAATGTTCTAATGCGCTCTGCTACATCATCAACTGCGGTCGCTAACTCAGTATAATGCTCCTCAAACATTAGGTGTAGTTCACGAAACTGTGGTCCTGTTACGTTCCAGTGAAAGTTATGTGTTTGTAAGTAGAGAGTGTACGAATCTGCTAATAGCTTTTTTAAGCCATTTGCAATTTCGCGGCGATCGTTTTCATTTATACCAATATCTATATTCGACATATTACCCTCTATTGTTAAATATTCGGTCTGACACACAGACCAGTTGGGATCCATACTGCCTTAGCTAAGCGTAAATGTTAAAAATGCCTTAACGGCTCTTTTTGTACATTTCAATTACGCTTATCTAAAACAGGTACGCTATGGCTTAACTGCGATCCGTCTTCAAAAATTAAATTGACGTTTATAAATTCGTCTTTGTTAAGTGGCTTTTGTAAACCCATAAACATAATGTGCATGCCGCCGGGAGATAATTCAACCGTCGAGCCGGCTTTTATTTCAATACCATCTTCTAATTCTTGCATGCTCATCATTTCGTTTTGCATAATGGTGTGATGAAGTTCGGCTGTCATGGCCACACTGTTGTCGACTGACACCGAGCTGAGTACTAGGTCATGATTGCTGGTATTGGTGATAGAAAAGTAGGCAGCGCCGCTTTTTGCAAGTGCAAATGTGGCTCTTGCCCACGGCTCATTTATACTAACAGATGACGCCATGCTGATCTCTGCGATATGAGCCTGATGGTGTACGTTGGCACTTGCATACACAGTAGCAGTGGTAGCTAGGATAACGACAGAAAAAGATGCCCTCAGTACTAGCTTTTTACTATATGTCGACAGGTATGTGAGCAGCGAGCGCGAGGCACACAACAAACAAAACCCAAAAGATGATTTACATAGCATAGTTTATTTATCTCCGTATTGCCGATATGAATTAATGTGAAAAATACTTTTTATAATACTCATCACCCAAAACATGCTCCTTATTTAATTTTGATAAGGTCGCTAGGTTTGCGAGAAAGCTTGTAAACGTTTTGCTTCTCCTGCTAACAGGGGAAACGATTCCTCGGGCAAATGCTCAAGTAAAGCAATTAGTTTGTCGCCAAGCTGAGCATAATTATCGGCCACTACGTTTATATGCCCCATTTTACGTTTTTCACGCAGGGTTTTGCCGTACCAGTGCAAATGGCAGCCGTCAAGCGCGATTAAGTCTCGGCTAAAACTGGTGCAGCCAATGACATTCACCATGGCGTTAACGTAAGGGGTTTTGGTGCTGCCCAAACCAAAGCCTAACACCGCTCGTATGTGCTGTTCAAACTGACAAGTGCCAACACCGTCTTGAGTCCAATGCCCTGAATTGTGCACGCGCGGGGCAATTTCATTTACTAATAATTCGTCGCCAACTTGGAAAAGCTCTATGGCTAACACACCTACATATTCAAGCGCATTTGCTATACGCTTGAAGATATCGTTTGCTTGAAAGATAATTGTTTTTGTTAGCTTAGTGGCTGGCGCGATCGATACGTGTAGTTGTCCTTCATAGTGTAAATTCTCAGCAATTTGGAAGCAGCGAATATTGCCCTTAGCATCGCGCGCGCCGACCATTGAAATTTCCCGATCAAATAAGGACATTTTTTCCGCAATTAGCGGTACTTTGCGTAAATCGAGTTTATCAAAGGTATCGTGCAAACTTCCTAGGTCTGATGCGCTGCGCATACGCCATTGACCATAGCCATCGTAGCCGTCTCGGCTGGATTTGAAAATTATTTTGTCACCCAAAATGTCTGTAATGCCCTCAAGCTGGTCAACATTATCGATAATCAAATGTTGGCAGTTAGCGATGCCATTTTGTGCCAGTAAATACTTTTCTCTTACTCTGTCTGCTCCAGCCATAATGGATAGCATATTTGGCATGAGCTTTCCACTGGCTTCGACAAGCGCTAGCAATGGCTCAGGGATATGCTCAAACTCAACGGTAATTGCTTTTGCTTCTTCTATGGCGAATGCTAAATCAAACTCATGCACTTGCCTACTAACCGGATTCAGCACTGAATTGTCTGTAACGTCAACCGCGAAAACTTCTACGCCAAGAGGCGCAGCGGCTAAATAAAGCATTTTCGCTAGTTGCCCAGCGCCTAACACGAGTACCTTCATTCAAGCAACAAAGTTTGATTTGAAAGTATAGTTTGCGTTTGCTTAGCTCTAAAGGCAATTATGTTGTCGCGCACAGTTGCGTTTTGCAGCGCAATAATTTGCGCGGCTAGTAAACCAGCGTTTGCAGCGCCTGCCTCACCAATTGCTAAGGTGCCTACAGCAACACCTTTTGGCATTTGAACAATAGATAGCAGTGAGTCAAGTCCATTTAATTGACTAGAACGCACCGGGCATCCTAATACGGGTAGGTGAGTGTGCGCAGCAATCATGCCGGGTAAATGCGCTGCACCACCGGCACCTGCAATAACCACCTGATAACCTTTGCTGGCAGCACCTTCGCTAAATTCAACCAGCAAGTTAGGCGTTCTATGAGCAGATACGACCTGCGCCGTAAATTCAACGCCAAGCGCTTTAAGCATAGAAGCTGCTTTTTGCATCGTTGGCCAGTCTGACTGTGAACCCATTACAATTGCGACTTGCGCCATTTAATACTCGCTCTTAAAAAGTGGCCTATCACAGCAGGCAGGCTAGCCATTAAACTGCAGCAGGCATTAATACAATTAACTATTATACTCACAAGCACAAAAAAGAGCGACCCTCGCCGCTCTTTTTTTGTGCTCATGTGTTTAGCGCCTTTATAAAAAAAGAGCGCTATGGCTCTTTTTTTTATAACTATACTGTAAAAACCCTTTAGCCGCGTTTCATGCTCGCAAAAAACTCTTCGTTAGTTTTCGTCATAGAAAGACGGCTTATCATGAACTCCATACAGTCTACTTCTGACATTTCATGCACTATTTTACGTAGAATCCACATTTTTTGCAGCTCGTCAGGGGTGGTGAGTAGCTCTTCTCTTCGGGTGCCCGATCGGTTAATATCGATAGCTGGGAATACGCGTTTTTCTGCTATTTTTCGATTAAGATGGATCTCCATGTTACCAGTGCCTTTAAACTCTTCATAAATAACTTCATCCATTTTTGAGCCAGTATCGATAAGGGCAGTTGCAATAATGGTTAAACTGCCGCCCTCTTCTACGTTTCTAGCCGCG
>Ga0306872_100810_pt1 | contig 10767 bp, 6 predicted proteins | sample AntRauMeHopE1498_FD_190455 | JGI IMG/M metagenome (GOLD analysis project Ga0306872, IMG submission 190455) | Saline lake microbial communities from Rauer Islands, Antarctica - Metagenome Hop E1 #498 (v2) (version 2) | ecosystem: Environmental > Aquatic > Non-marine Saline and Alkaline > Saline ...
CTGAACCAGCTGTTCATAGATTTCACCAAGGGCGACGGCGCGCTTGTCGAGCGCAAGCGAGGCAATATCGTCAAGCCTCAGGGCAATCGCGACGAAGTTAGCGCTATCCATGCTCACGAATATATCTGTGGATCAATGTCCATACCGAATATTTTCAACCCGGAGTCATGAATGATGGCTGCCCCCGCACGAATCACATCGAGGGTGGAACCCCTCCGCGCGATACGCACCACATGGCCTTGCCGACGAACGACCGCGTTGCCGACTTCCACTGTGTGAACACCGTCGCTATCAACACTTCGCACGCACGGAGGGTAGGGCTTATGGAGCTCCCGCAGATCCCCGAGAACAAAATCAGGCCGCATGCTGGCATCCGAGGCCAGCAAAGATTTGGCCGAATCGATCCCTGTCAGCACCAGTGCAGAGCTCATCTGCGCCCTGTTGGCGCCAAGAATGTCTGTATCGAGTCGATCGCCAATCATGAGGATGCCGCCCTGAGGGTCGAAACGCTCCCGGGCAACGTCAAAAATCTCTGTTTCAGGCTTGCCTGCGAAAGTTGCCAGGCGCCCCACGGCAAGGTGAACAGCGGAGACCAGCGCACCGTTACCCGGCGCAATACCACCGGCAACAGGAATGCTCCAGTCGGTGTTGGTGGCAACCCAGGAAACGCTGTCACTTCGTTGCAGAGCAAACGACGCCTGGGCGAGCTGTTCCCACCCCACCTCGGGCGCAAACCCCTGCACCACAGCGGCAGGTCGATCATCAGCCTGTCGGGTCACGACAAAACCTGCTCGTTCCACCTCTGTGGTCAGCCCTTCACCGCCGACGACCAACACGGTGGAACCGGGCGGGACGAGCCGCGCAAGGACCCGCACTGCTGCCTGGGGGGAAGTCACCACATCTTCTGCGGTTGCAGGAATCCCGTAGCCGGCAATCTGGTCTGCAACCTGCTGGGGTGTCCTGGCAGCGTTATTGGTGACGAAACCGAGGCGCACTTGAGAAGCAACTTTCTGCAAAGCCTTCGCCGCGTGGGGAATCGCACGCGCCCCCTGGTAAATCACCCCGTCAAGATCGGCGAGAACAAGATCGATTCCTGCAAGCGGAGTAGAAAGGCCACCCATGCTTACTCCTGCTCCGGCATGTCGACAATGACCATGTGATCATCGTCCGGGCCATCGACAGCTTCTCGGAGAGCGCGGGCAGCTACATCGGCGCGTTCGCCCCACAGTGCAGCTTCCTCGTCCCGGCCAAGTTCAGCCAAAACAATGGCGTAGGAGTCAAAAAGGGCAGGTGAAAAAGAGAACGCCATATCCGGCTTCAACTGCGCTATTTCCAGTTCCCCGAGGGCAAGTTCCGGTTTGCCCATGTCAAGACGCGCCCCCGAGCGGGAAATCGCAAGTTCCACCTGGACCGCCGTCGATAGGCTACTGCGGTCTACTTCCCCGGCCAGCTCTAGCGCCCGGTCGGGCCGGCCTAAACCGCGCTCGCAGTCCACCATCAGAGGGACCTGATCATCGCGCCCGGTGAGCCTGCGGTAGGTGCGAAGCTCTCGAAGCGCGAGAGCAAAATCTCCCGTCAAGTAGGCAGTAATACCCACCGTTTCTCGAACGACAGGGATTCGTCCGGCGCGGCGGGCTGCGGCTAAAGCATGTTTGTGGGCGCGCTCGGGGTCGTCATCGATCATGCGAGACGCCATCACAAGGTGGCCCGCTACCCACTCCGCATTCTCTTTGGTCAACGCTTTGAGCTCGCGCCATGCTGACTTATCAAGCTCTGCGGGCGTAACGTCCTCAGGCACCATCGGATCGTCGTGTCGAGGAGCGTCATCACGTGGTGCTCGCTCCCGGTCATCCCGAGGATTTTGCGAGTCACGGGAATCCCTTTCCGGGCGACCGGTTCGCGCACCAGGACGATCGCCGGCGCGCGCAGGCCGCTCATCCCTTCGAAAAGCTGGACGCCTCTCTCGATCTCCCCCCGCGCCACCAGAGGTGGCGCCAGAACGGCGGGGACCATCGGAGCGTTCGGAGCGATCCCCGGACGGCTTTCCCGCTCCCGGGCGGCCCGTGGAGGGACGTCGGCCATCACGGCTGGCACCACCGGAACCTGCACCGTTGGGGCGCCCGCTTCCGCTGCGACCACTGCCGCCTGTTCCGCGATCGTTGCGCGGAGTTCGCTCATCTGTCATGACCTGTGTGATCCCTTGTTAACGCAAAATGGCCACCCGTGAGGGTGGCCATTTCACAAAGAAGTCCGGCGGTGTCCTACTCTCCCACGAGGTCCCCCTCGCAGTACCATCGGCGCAGAAGGTCTTAGCTTCCGGGTTCGGAATGTAACCGGGCGTTTCCCCTTCGCTATGGCCGCCGAAACACTATTGATTTTTCAGTCTGAGGATGCACAGCCGAAGCTGCACATCGATCGGTTCTCGACCGTAAATCGAGAACCACAAAGTGGACGCGAGCACCACTCATGTGGTGTCAAGTTATCGGCTTATTAGTACCGGTCAGCTGCGTGGGTCTTTAGTCCCCACTTCCACATCCGGCCTATCAACCCAGTAGTCTACTGGGAGCCTCTCACCCCGAAGGGCATGGAAGTCTCATCTTGAAGCCGGCTTCCCGCTTAGATGCTTTCAGCGGTTATCCATCCCGAACGTAGCTAATCAGCGGTGCCCTTGGCAGGACAACTGACACACCAGAGGTTCGTCCAACCCGGTCCTCTCGTACTAGGGTCAGATCTTCTCAAACTTCCTGCGCGCGCAGCGGATAGGGACCGAACTGTCTCACGACGTTCTAAACCCAGCTCGCGTACCGCTTTAATGGGCGAACAGCCCAACCCTTGGGACCTACTCCAGCCCCAGGATGCGACGAGCCGACATCGAGGTGCCAAACCATGCCGTCGATATGGACTCTTGGGCAAGATCAGCCTGTTATCCCCGAGGTACCTTTTATCCGTTGAGCGACAGCGCTTCCACAAGCCACTGCCGGATCACTAGTCCCGACTTTCGTCCCTGCTCGACCTGTCGGTCTCACAGTCAAGCTCCCTTGTGCACTTACACTCGACACCTGATTGCCAACCAGGCTGAGGGAACCTTTGGGCGCCTCCGTTACTTTTTGGGAGGCAACCGCCCCAGTTAAACTACCCACCATGCACTGTCCCTGAACCGGATTACGGTTCGAAGTTAGATATCCAGAGTGACCAGAGTGGTATTTCAACAATGACTCCACAAACACTGGCGTGTCCGCTTCAAAGTCTCCCACCTATCCTACACAAGCCACACCGAACACCAATACAAAGCTATAGTAAAGGTCACGGGGTCTTTCCGTCCTGCTGCGCGTAACGAGCATCTTTACTCGTAGTGCAATTTCGCCGAGTTCGCGGTTGAGACAGCTGGGAAGTCGTTACTCCATTCGTGCAGGTCGGAACTTACCCGACAAGGAATTTCGCTACCTTAGGATGGTTATAGTTACCACCGCCGTTTACTGGGGCTTAAATTCGCAGCTTCGCACAAGTGCTAACCGCTCCTCTTAACCTTCCAGCACCGGGCAGGAGTCAGTCCGTATACATCGTCTTGCGACTTAGCACGGACCTGTGTTTTTAGTAAACAGTCGCTTCCCACTGGTCTCTGCGGCCTTCAGGGCTCCGGGAGTAAATCCCTTCACCGATCCGGCCCCCCTTCTCCCGAAGTTACGGGGGCATTTTGCCGAGTTCCTTAACCACGATTCGCTCGATCTCCTTAGTATTCTCTACCTGACCACCTGAGTCGGTTTGGGGTACGGGCAGCTAGAACCTCGCGTCGATGCTTTTCTCGGCAGCATAGGATCACTGATTTCCCCCGTGAGGGGTACGCGTCGGATCTCAGGCTTCGTGAGGAACGGATTTGCCTATCCCTCGCCCTACATCCTTACACCGGGACTACCATCGCCCGGCTCAGCTACCTTCCTGCGTCACACCTGTTAATACGCTAGCCGCGCCAGCATAGGGTCAAGTGCTAGCTCTCAATCCTCACCCCGAAGGGATCAGAAAAAGAATTCGGACTCTTAGCATTACTGGTTTAGCTCTTGCGGTTCTTCGCCGGTACGGGAATATCAACCCGTTGTCCATCGACTACGCCTGTCGGCCTCGCCTTAGGTCCCGACTTACCCAGGGCGGATTAGCCTGGCCCTGGAACCCTTGGTCTTCCGGAGGACGGGTTTCTCACCCGTCTTTCGCTACTCATGCCTGCATTCTCACTCGTGTGGCGTCCACGGCTGGATCACTCCGCCGCTTCACTCGCCACACGACGCTCTCCTACCCATTCACACGGCTGGACCACGAAGGCCTACCTATAGTTTGAATGCTACGACTTCGGTGGTGTGCTTGAGCCCCGTTAAATTGTCGGCGCGGAATCACTTGACCAGTGAGCTATTACGCACTCTTTCAAGGGTGGCTGCTTCTAAGCCAACCTCCTGGTTGTCTATGCAACTCCACATCCTTTCCCACTTAGCACACGCTTTGGGACCTTAGTCGGTAGTCTGGGTTGTTTCCCTCTCGACCATGAAGCTTATCCCCCACAGTCTCACTGCTGCGCTCTTACTTACCGGCATTCGGAGTTTGGCTGACGTCAGTAACCTTGTAGGGCCCATCGGCCATCCAGTAGCTCTACCTCCGGCAAGAAACACGCAACGCTGCACCTAAATGCATTTCGGAGAGAACCAGCTATCACGAAGTTTGATTGGCCTTTCACCCCTATCCACAGCTCATCCCCTCGGTTTTCAACCCAAGTGGGTTCGGTCCTCCACGACGTCTTACCGTCGCTTCAACCTGGCCATGGATAGATCACTTCGCTTCGGGTCTAGGACATGCGACTGAATCGCCCTATTCAGACTCGCTTTCGCTACGGCTACCCCTCACGGGTTAACCTCGCCACATATCGCTAACTCGCAGGCTCATTCTTCAAAAGGCACGCTGTCACCCCTACATGGAGGCTCCAACGGATTGTAAGCAAACGGTTTCAGGATCTATTTCACTCCCCTCCCGGGGTACTTTTCACCTTTCCCTCACGGTACTTGTCCGCTATCGGTCATCTGGGAGTATTTAGGCTTACCAGGTGGTCCTGGCGGATTCACACGGGATTTCTCGGGCCCCGTGATACTTGGGATCCTCCTCGCACTAGTGCTGCATTTCGACTACGGGGCTGGCACCCTCTGCGGCTGGCTTTTCAACACCATTCGTCTATACAACAACTATCTACGTGGCCTTCGGCAGAAGACCGTAGGAGTCCCACAACCCCGACCATGCAACGCCTGCCGGCTATCACACATGATCGGTTTGGCCTGTTCCGGTTTCGCTCGCCACTACTACCGGAATCACTGTTGTTTTCTCTTCCTGTGGGTACTGAGATGTTTCACTTCCCCACGTTCCCTCTACCCGCCCTATATATTCAGGCGGGAGTCACTGGGTAGCACAAGGCTCCCAGCGGGGTTTCCCCATTCGGACATCCTCGGATCAAAGCTCGCTTATCAGCTCCCCGAGGCTTATCGCAGATTGCTACGTCCTTCTTCGGCTCCAGATGCCAAGGCATTCACCGTTTGCTCTTAGAAACTTGACTACATGAGTATGAATCGATCGTGGTACCACCGTAGTGATACCAGATTGACCAATGATCTATTTAAATCTAGATCTATAAGAAGAACACCATAAATGGTGCCTTCTAAGATGCTCGCGTCCACTGTGTAGTTCTCAACATACGGGCGGTACCAGCCGAGGTCGCAGGTCAATACCTTGCCTCATCCTGGTCCGATCGAGGCCGGCGCACCGATTACTCGGTGACCCGGTCCCTCAGGACCCAACAGTGTGCAGGTGATGTTACTGGGCACTCTTTCTCTTTCCTTGCCCCGGAGGGCTGTACTGAAGAAATTGTGCGCTTGGCACCACCAAAGTCAATGTTCCACCCATGAGCTAACCACCCCAGAACATTCGTCTGGGATATGGCTCTGGAACACCCCGTAGGGCGTCCTGATGCTCCTTAGAAAGGAGGTGATCCAGCCGCACCTTCCGGTACGGCTACCTTGTTACGACTTAGTCCTAATCACCGATCCCACCTTCGACGGCTCCCTCCAAAAGGTTGGGCCACCGGCTTCGGGTGTTACCGACTTTCATGACTTGACGGGCGGTGTGTACAAGGCCCGGGAACGTATTCACCGCAACGTTGCTGATTTGCGATTACTAGCGACTCCAACTTCATGAGGTCGAGTTGCAGACCTCAATCCGAACTGAGACCGGCTTTTTGGGATTCGCTCCACCTTGCGGTATTGCAGCCCTCTGTACCGGCCATTGTAGCATGCGTGAAGCCCAAGACATAAGGGGCATGATGATTTGACGTCATCCCCACCTTCCTCCGAGTTAACCCCGGCAGTATCCCATGAGTTCCCACCATTACGTGCTGGCAACATAGGACGAGGGTTGCGCTCGTTGCGGGACTTAACCCAACATCTCACGACACGAGCTGACGACAACCATGCACCACCTGTATACAGACCTTGCGGGGAACGTATTTCTACGCTTTTCCTGTATATGTCAAGCCTTGGTAAGGTTCTTCGCGTTGCATCGAATTAATCCGCATGCTCCGCCGCTTGTGCGGGCCCCCGTCAATTCCTTTGAGTTTTAGCCTTGCGGCCGTACTCCCCAGGCGGGGTGCTTAATGTGTTAACTTCGTCACGGACCACGTGGAATGTGGCCCACAGCTAGCACCCACCGTTTACGGCGTGGACTACCAGGGTATCTAATCCTGTTTGCTCCCCACGCTTTCGCTCCTCAGCGTCAGTTACAGCCCAGAGATGTGCCTTCGCCATTGGTGTTCCTCCTGATATCTGCGCATTCCACCGCTACACCAGGAATTCCCATCTCCCCTACTGCACTCTAGCCTGCCCGTACCCACTGCAATTTCGAGGTTGAGCCTCGAAATTTCACAGCAGACGTGACAAACCGCCTACGAGCTCTTTACGCCCAATAATTCCGGACAACGCTTGCACCCTACGTATTACCGCGGCTGCTGGCACGTAGTTAGCCGGTGCTTTTTCTGCAGGTACCGTCACTTTCGCTTCTTCCCTGCTAAAAGAGGTTTACAACCCGAAGGCCTTCATCCCTCACGCGGCGTTGCTGCATCAGACTTGCGTCCATTGTGCAATATTCCCCACTGCTGCCTCCCGTAGGAGTCTGGGCCGTGTCTCAGTCCCAGTGTGGCCGGTCACCCTCTCAGGCCGGCTACCCGTCGTCGCCTTGGTGAGCCATTACCTCACCAACTAGCTGATAGGCCGCGAGCTCATCCCTGACCGAAGTTCTTTCCACCCTCACCAGATGCCTGGAAGGGTCGTATCCGGTATTAGCTCCGATTTCTTGGAGTTATCCCAGAGTCAGGGGCAGATTGCTCACGTGTTACTCACCCGTTCGCCACTAATCCGGTAGAAGCAAGCTCCCACCTTCATCGTTCGACTTGCATGTGTTAAGCACGCCGCCAGCGTTCGTCCTGAGCCAGGATCAAACTCTCCGTTAATAGCTTGTGTGTTGGTGTTTCCACCAACAAACTTGCTGCCGAGTGCGTAAGCACTCAGGCGAGTTTGTTCTGACTAAATGACTTGTCTACTGACTTGTCCATCTAATCCAAAGGAATCTCTGTGGCGGAATTGCTTCCACCACGGAGGTTATTTGGCATTGACTTAGTGCACACTGTTGAGTTCTCAAGGATCGGGCGCCGCTGACTCCGCTTCCTGTTTCCAAGAGGGCGTCGGACGTCTGTCCAATTTCTTACGAGCCAGCGCAGCTTTCGGTGTGGAGTCCCCCACTTGAGAAAAGTGTGAGAATCCGACGCTGTGAAACGCTGGAGATGTCACTCTAGTATGTATTTCTTCCCACTGCAAGCAGTGGAGTTTTGTACTAGATGAAGTCCCACTTGAGGCTGAAAGAGCACGCTGGCCCTGCCATCCTTTGGGGTGACAACTCCATAACTATAGGGCCCGAGGTGACCCCCACCAAATCCCTGTCATCCCGGGCGTGTCGCGGGCCGGAAAACACCAAAAAGCGCGAGATTTCAGGCATAAAAAAGACCCGCAAGAGTCTTCTTCCCCCGCTTCAACAACAGGGCGGTGTGACCCTCTGGCGCTGCGCCGACGGTACCGGCTTCGCTCACCACCACCTTGTTGTTGAGTGACACTCCGCCCTGGGCAATAGCTCGGCGCGCGTCCGAAATGCTTGAACACAGCCCTGTGGCTGTCAGAGCCTCTGCAACCGTGGTCTGCGGGGTCACGGTGGTGTGCGGTAATTCGCGAAGAGCGCTGGAAAAAACCGCCGGGTCCACCCCCCCGACGTCGCCTGTGCCAAACAGGGCCAACGACGCGGTCATCACTGCCTGCGTGTGATCTGCCCCATGAACAAGAGTGGTCACATCCTCGGCAAGACGTTTCTGCGCCGACCTCACATGGGGGGCCCTTGTCATCTCCGCCTCAAGGACCTCAATCTCTGCCCGGGTGAGAAAGGTGAACACCTTGAGGCGATCGATAACATCGCGATCATCCGTGTTGAGCCAAAACTGGTAGAGGGCATAGGGGCTCGTCAGTGAGGGATCCAGCCACACAGCATTACCCTCAGATTTTCCAAACTTCGTGCCGTCACTGTTGGTAATCAGAGGTGTCCCCAGTGCGTGAACAGAGACCCCCAAGGATTTGTGCACCAGATCAGTGCCACTGGTCAGGTTGCCCCACTGGTCAGACCCCCCCGTTTGCAGGACGCACCCATAGTTTTCGTATAAACGCAAAAAGTCCATGCCCTGAAGAATTTGGTAAGAAAACTCGGTGTAGGAAATTCCCGCTGCAGAGTTGAGCCGCTGCGACACCGCATCCTTCTTGATCATGGTGCCCACGCGATAGTGCTGACCGATGTCTCGGAGAAAGTCGATGGCAGAAAGATCTTTGGTCCAATCCAAGTTGTTGACCAGGATGGCGCGGTTGGTTCCCTCAAAAGACAAAAATGCCGACATCTGAAGGCCAAGTTTGGCCACCCAGTCCGCCACCACATCGGGGTTGTTAAGAACACGTTCTGCTGTGGGCTTGGGATCGCCAATCAGCCCTGTCGAGCCACCCACAAGCGCAAGCGGCTGGTGACCCGCCACTTGCAGACGACGCATGAGCAACAGCTGCACAAGGTTTCCCAAATGCAAGCTGGGCGCCGTCGGATCAAAACCGCAATAGTAGGCAATGGGTTCGCCTGCCAGAAGATCCGCGAGGGCTTCCTGGTCAGTGGAGACGTGCACGAGCCCGCGCCACACCAACTCTTCCCACAGCGACCCAAAGGATGGGTCATTCGATTGGGAAGCGAGGCTTTCAGGCGTGTGGGGCACGCGCCTTAGGGTATCAACCGATTGAGCCGGTGTTTTGCAATATCCTGAACCAGTTTTGCGTGTTGCTCAGCGACGCGCTCGGGTGCCGTCCCGCCCGCACCCCGTCTGGATCCCACGGAAGCGTGAACACCAAGCCCCTGAACCATCTCCCGTGTGAGCGCGGGCGACAATGTAGCAAGCTCCGCAGCGCTCAACTCCTGGAGATCTTTCCCCGCAGCCTCACAGAGCGCTACCGCTTGGCCAGTAATCTCGTGGGCTTCCCGGAAAGGAACCCCCTGCGTGACAAGCCATTCGGCAATATCGGTGGCCAAAGAGAAGCCCTCGGCGGCGCGCAGCGCCACAGCATCCTCATTGACCCTCATGGTCGATACCAGCCCACGCAGTGCAGGCAGAACGAGTGCGAGAGTCTTGACCGAGTCAAAAAGGGGCTCTTTGTCTTCTTGCAAATCTCTGTTGTATGCCAGAGGTAATGCTTTCAGGGTGGCCATCAACCCGGCGAGGTTACCGATGAGGCGACCAGCTTTGCCCCGGGCCAATTCGGCGATATCGGGGTTTTTCTTCTGCGGCATAATCGACGACCCGGTCGCATAACTATCGTGCAGGGTGATGTACCCAAACTCGGCGGTGGACCACAGGATGATGTCTTCAGCCAACCGGGAGGTATCCACACCAATTTGCGCGCACACATACAGCGCCTCAGCAACCACATCCCGTGAAGATGTCGCATCAATAGAGTTTTCCATGGGGACAAGAAAACCGAGCTCCGTTGCCACGGCCATCGGGTCGAGCCCCAAGCTGGAACCGGCCAGCGCCCCCGCGCCATAGGGAGACGCCTCAAGGCGGCCCATGAGGTCCACTAAGCGCTCACCGTCGCGCATCAGCGGCCATGCGTGGGCAAGAAGGTGGTGGGCAAAGAGCACAGGCTGAGCGTGTTGCAGATGAGTGCGCCCAGGCATCACCACTGCCGGATGGTGTGCTGCCACGGTAGCCAGAGCCTGTGCAAGATCGAGCACTAAATCGTGGATCAGTGCTGCCTGATCGCGCACATACATTCGCACCAGGGTGGCGACCTGGTCGTTTCGGGAGCGCCCAGCCCGAAGTTTCCCCCCCAGGTCTGGTCCAAGTTTTTCAATCAGGATGCGCTCGAGCGCTCCGTGAACGTCTTCGTCGCTGGGTAGCGGGTGAAGATCACCGGCGAGAGCCCTCTGGCGTAAAAGCTCCAGCTGGTGCACAATTTGGGTGGCTTCCGCGGCACTCAGCAACCCCGCCTGTTCGAGAGCGTGCGCGTGCGCGATGGACCCCTGCAAGTCGTAGGGTGCGAGCACCCAGTCAAAATGGGTGGACACACCAAGCGCTACCAGCTCGGGCGAGGGGCCCTCTCCAAATCGGCCGCCCCACAG